>Ga0364881_10184_pt1 | contig 43841 bp, 49 predicted proteins | sample ExccelJu500001D4_5_FD_206923 | JGI IMG/M metagenome (GOLD analysis project Ga0364881, IMG submission 206923) | Enriched cells from Trout Bog Lake Hypolimnion, Wisconsin, USA - BchlTB.July30.5000.01.D4 | ecosystem: Environmental > Aquatic > Freshwater > Lake > Hypolimnion/Profundal zone | place...
CGATACACCACCGGCTTGTAAGTCTCCTTGCGCAGGCGTCAAAATTCCCTGATCAATTAAGGTTTGAACAGAGTATTTCAGTTGTGGCTCGCCATCGGCAATGAGACCGGCTTGTGCAAATGCACTTTCTGGGATTGCAAAATAAATTGGCATACCAGGTTGCCAACCTTGTTGCTTCAGAAAGTTAGCCACACTGGCAATGGCATCTCTAGGGCTTTGTCTTAAGTCAATTTGGCCGTCACCATCACCGTCGACTGCGTAAGCACGAATACTGCTGGGCATAAATTGGGGTAGGCCAATTGCACCGGCGTATGAGCTATTTTGATTAATACACTGCTTAAAAAACTCTGGATTGACATTTTGAGAGGCGTTATTGGCGGGCAACTTTCCACCGGCTTGAGTCCAGCAAAGCAAAATTAGGGATTTGATCTCATCCTTAAATAACTGCTCTCGGACCGCTTTATTGGGTGTGTCGGGATAATTAAACGCAAGGGTCGATAAAACGTCCTTGACCCTGAAGTTTCCAGTTTGGCGACCATAGATGGTTTCAATACCAATAATGGCCACAATGACCTCTGCTGGTACTCCAGAATCCTGTTCAAGCTGGCTTAAGTAGGCTTGATTCTGCTCCCAGAAGGCTTTTCCAGCCTTTAGCCTAATAGGCTCCACAAAGCGTTGTCGATAGACCGCCCAATTTTTCTTAAAAGTCCCGGATGGCGGTAATACCAATTTGCGTATAGAGGGAATGGTCTTGGTGTCAGAAAAACCCGATTCTACGAAGGCTAGGGGGATGGCTTGAGATTCGCTCACTTGGCCAATCAAAAGCTGGAGATTTTGGGCCAGAACCGCTTGGGAAATCATGTCTGGACTCGCGGCATCTGCTGAATCGTTCACCCGAGGGGATGGCGTAGAGCAAGCTGCCAATAAAAAAGTTAAAGTAAGCAGGAATGGCTTAAGAAAACAGTTTGGGAATAACTTCATTCTGAGGTGGAGAGTTTCTCGATTTGTGAGCACAATGCATTAGATTACAAAAAAGATCATTTGGCTATGAAGGAATACTCTTAATGACTACAGGATATATTACGCACCCGGATTTTCTGAAACATGAAATGGGAAGCCATCATCCTGAGTGCCCCGAACGATTGCAAGCAATTAATGATCAGTTGCTTCGAAGCGGGGTCGATCAATTTCTGACCCATCTTGATGCACCCTTGGCATCAGAGGAGCAGCTTGAACTTGTGCATAGTCAAGAACACATTGCCTTTGTTAAAGATCAAGCGCCAGCAAGTGGGTACCGTATGCTTGATGGCGATACCATCATGAATCCGCATACTTGGCAGGCATCCTTGCGAGCTGCTGGTGCCGCCATTGCAGGAGTCGATGCCGTCATGAAAGGTGAGGTAGAAAATGTTTTCTGTGCGGTACGTCCACCAGGCCATCATGCAGAGCCTACTCGCTCCATGGGATTTTGTGTATTCGATAACGTGGCTATTGCGGCGCGTTATGCCATTGAGCATTATGGTATCGAACGTGTCGCATTAATTGATTTTGATGTCCATCACGGCAACGGTACTGAAGCGGCATTCATTAATGACCCCCATGTCTTGATGTGCAGTTTTTTTCAACATCCTTTTTATCCTTACAGCGGTTTGGATCATGCAAAGAATATGGTCAACATTCCACTGCCAGCAACTACCCGGGGGGATGTGGTCCGTTCAATCGTAGAGGAAGAGTGGTTACCTCGTCTACGGGATTTTGAGCCAGAGCTCATCATTATTTCTGCAGGTTTTGATGCGCATCGCGAAGACGATTTGGGGCAGATGGGTCTAGTCGAAGATGACTATGTCTGGATGACCAAAAAGCTGAAAGAAATTGCCGATCAATATGCAGGCGGTCGCATTGTCAGTTGTCTGGAGGGGGGTTATAACCTCTCTGCGCTTGGGCGCAGCGTAGTGGCTCATATCAAGGCGCTAGCCGATCTATAGTCAATATTCTCAATTCACCATTGATCAAGATAAAATAAGGGTCTTAACCTTATTTACATCGTTTTAGATAGATTGTGAAAGCAGTATGAAGATCTTGGTGGCAGTAAAGCGCGTTGTTGATTACAACGTTAAAGTCCGCGTCAAATCCGATCACTCCGGAATCGATATTGCTAACGTCAAAATGAGTATGAACCCTTTTGATGAAATTGCAATTGAAGAGGCTGTTCGATTAAAAGAAGCTGGCATCGTCAGCGAGATCGTGGTCGTTTCTGCTGGATCCGCACTATGTCAAGAAACTCTCCGAACTGCTTTGGCGATTGGTGCTGATAAAGCAATCCTAGTAGAGACCGATGCGGAATTGCAGCCACTAGCGGTTGCGAAATTACTCAAGGCGATTTGTGAGAAAGAACAAGTCCAACTCATCTTGTTGGGTAAGCAAGCGATTGATGATGACAGTAATCAAACTGGTCAGATGCTAGCCAGCTTGATGGATATTCCGCAAGGAACATTTGCATCCAAGGTCATGATTGAGAATGGCAAAGCGATTGTGACACGCGAGGTAGATGGCGGCCTCGAAACGATTAGTCTCACTCTGCCTGCAGTGATTACCGCGGACTTACGCCTAAATGAACCTCGTTATGTCACATTACCCAATATCATGAAGGCTAAGAAGAAGTCTTTAGATATTGTGAAACCAGAAGAGCTGGGCGTAGATGTTTCTCCTCGACTCAAGACCCTCAGAGTAGATGAACCACCTAAGCGTTCGGCTGGGGTCATGGTAGCCAATGTTGCCGAGCTGGTTGAGAAGCTCAAGAATGAAGCAAAGGTGATTTAAATGATCTCACTTGTTATCTCCGAGCACAACAATCTATCTTTGCACGCTGCTACTTTACATACCGTTACTGCAGCACTGCAATGTAACGCTGAGGTAGATTTACTCGTTATGGGCAATGCTGTCGATGCAGTTGCATTGGAGGCATCGAAAATTATTGGGGTACGCAAAGTCATACAAGTGGATGCCCCTCATTTGGCCAATCAATTAGCCGAACCTTTAGCTGCTCAGGTGCTGGCTGTAGCAAAACAATATAGCCATATCTTTGCTCCAGCAACTGCGAACGGTAAAAATATCATGCCTCGCGTTGCGGCCAAATTGGATGTGGCCCAGGTCTCGGATATCACTAAGGTGCTTGGTAGCGATACTTTCGAGCGGCCAATTTATGCTGGTAATGCAATTGCAACGATTCAGTCGATTGACTCCATTAAGGCTATTACAGTTCGAACTACAAGCTTTGAGCCCGCCCAAGCTACTGGCGGATCTGCCAATATTGAAAAGTTGACCCCTATCCCTGATGCCGGGCAATCGATCTTTATGAGTCGTGACCTCAATCAATCGGATCGCCCAGAGTTAGCTGGAGCAAAGATCATTGTGTCGGGAGGGCGCGGACTCGGTTCTGGTGAAGCCTATCAAGACTTAGTTGTGCCTTTGGCCGATAAATTGGGGGCTGCTCTAGGCGCCTCACGTGCCGCTGTAGATGCGGGTTATGTGCCCAATGATTATCAAGTGGGACAAACTGGGAAGATAGTGGCCCCGGATCTTTATATTGCGATTGGAATTTCTGGGGCAATTCAACATCTAGCGGGAATGAAAAGCTCTAAGGTGATCGTGGCAATCAACAAAGATCCTGATGCGCCCATATTCAGCGTTGCTGACTATGGCTTGGTTGCAGATCTTTTTACTGCTGTGCCTGAGCTGACTGCAGCGCTTACTTAGCGCGCCAATGTCTTACTGAGAAATCTTTCTCGCTTCTGTAATCTGGGAAACGAAGTACTGTTCAAACGAGATTGCCAAGAACGTCATCATTACGCCTGCACCTAAGATCAGCGAGAAGATCACAGTCAATATCGTTGGCCAACGTGATTGGGTTGCTTGAGAGACATCCAACTGCGGATTAAATTGCGCATCCCATTTTTCATCAGGGCGAAGTCCAAAGGTGATGGTGGTGAGCCAGCTTGCCTCCATCGCAATAAACCCCAGAGTAATTAAGACCCAGCCTGGCCCAGATTGAAAACGATATTCTTTTAAGAGGAACCAGCCTGCAACACCGCCAATGAGTGCAAGAAGCTGTATCCAGGACCAAAAGAATTTGGGGCCCTTGAGATAAAAACCATTAAGGCCTGTGCCCGGTAGTAAAACACCGAGCGCACAAAATAAGAATTTATATTTTTTCATTTTGTTCCTGATTTACTTTGAGGAATATCACGCTGTGCAAAAGTGAGCACCTCACGATCTCGACCAATCATGAGTAAACGATCGCCATCGCGCACGATGCTGCGATAGTCATTGAGCTCATACAGAAAATCATTTTCAAGTTCGGTCCGTTGAGGGTTGCAGGCCATTTTGGTTGTCGTAATTTTTTCAAAGGTAAAGCCTCTGGAATCTTCACTCAGAATGGCGGTAAAGCGATTGCATCCTGTGAAGCCGCTGACGCGCTCTCCATTGGTATCAAAAGCCAATTGAATCGGGTTGCTGTTATCACCCACCGGAATTTGTCGGCCTCGGACTTCACCATTGGCATTGGGGGTCAAGTTCCAACGAATGAGATCCCATTTGGTATTGCGTAATTCGCTACTGGGTGGACTCATTTTTGCGCCACAGGGTGGAATGACCCCAGAACAAGCGCTCAGGAAGGTGAATCCGATGCCATAAACAACACTTCGTAGCCTTCTGCTGAGGGTTTGAATGGCGTTTGGACTCGGTTTTTGGATCGACATAAATAGGTAAGTTATTGTTTTTAATGTATTTTTTATTATGACAGTGCGTCTATTCTAATGACTAAAGTGCTTAAATAGGTGGAACAAATAGGGCTTTTCGTCTAGAATATGAGGTTTTCCGCTATGCATTGCACATGTTTTACGCATTTGCCTTCTTAGTTGGAGCCTGCAGTTTTGAGAGAAATTGCTTTGGCTTGTAATCAACCTGTTTTCATTTTAGATTTTAAGGAATAAATATGGTCGTCATTCGACTGGCACGCGGCGGTTCTAAGAAGCGCCCTTTTTACAGCATCGTTGCTACTGATAAACGCAACCGTCGCGACTCGAACTTTATCGAGCGCATTGGTTATTTCAATCCAAAAGCAGCAGAAGCTGAGCAAGCAATGCGCGTTGCTCAAGATCGCCTGAGCTATTGGACTGGTGTTGGAGCTCAGATTTCTCCAACCGTTAAGCGTTTGATCAAAGATCATCCTGCAGTCTAAAAACTGTTTTGCTAAGAGCTTAGTCAACATGATTGAGCTCTTAGTGGCAGGACTATTTAGGGGTGATAGGGTGACTTGCAAATGAGTACGCCTTCCCTAGAAGATTTAATTGAGCTGGGCTCTGTTCAAGATGCCCAAGGCTTGCGGGGCCAACTTAAGGTCCGCCCACATTCATCTGATCCCGTAGCGTTACTTTCTAGCAAAACCGTTTGGCTCTCTCTATTGCCACGGATGGCTGTTGCCCAGACAAGCGTTAAGCCTTCCTTAGAGTTGTATGAGCTGAAGCAAGCGAAGATGCACAGTGGCACTGTCGTCATTACTCTGGGTGGCGTGACCGATCGCGATCAAGCCTTAGCCCTTAAAGGCGCTCGGATTTTGGTAGAACGCGACGCTTTTCCTAAAGCAGAGGTGGACAGTTATTACTGGGTTGATTTGATTGGGTGTAATGCCATCAATTTACAAGGTGATCATTTGGGTCAGGTTTTAGATGTGACTGAAAACGGTGCACATGGTGTGATTGCTTTGGGCAATCCAAGCGATGGCATAACGAAACAGTTAATTCCCTTTGTCAAAGAGGTAGTGCAAAGCGTAGACTTATCAAAAAAATGTATTACGCTTGATTGGCAACTAGATTGGTAATACACGATGCGCTTTGACGTTCTCACTATCTTTCCAGAAATGTTCTCCGCGTTAACGCAATGGGGGGTCACTGGTCGCGCATGTGAACAGGATTTGGCCCAAGTCAAGTTGTGGAACCCCAGAGACTATTCAAACGATCCCCGCAAGACGGTCGATGATCGTGCTTATGGCGGCGGCCCTGGCATGGTGATGATGGTTAAACCATTGGAAGATGCGGTGATTGCCATCAAGGCCGACCATCGGGCGGAGAATATCCCAAGTGGCCCGGTTTGTTTGCTGGCGCCACAAGGTGAGCGGTTTTCTCAAAAAATGGCTTCAGATCTCCTCAAAGGTGGCAATTTGACCCTGGTTTGTGGCAGATATGAGGCAATTGACCAACGTTTCGTTGACCGAAACGTAGATCTGCAGATCTCCCTTGGGGATTTTGTCCTTTCTGGGGGTGAAATCCCTGCCATGGCCATCATGGACGCCCTTATTAGGCTGATTCCAGGTGCTTTGGGGGATGACGACTCAGCCCTCCAGGATAGCTTTATGAACGGTCTTTTGGACCATCCCCACTACACCCGGCCTGAGATTTATGAAAATTTATCGGTACCAGACGTGCTTTTAGGCGGACATCACGCTAAAATAGCGGATTGGCGTCGGCACAAGTCTCTTGAGCTGACGTTCAGGATCAGGCCAGATCTCATTGAATTGGCCAGAACCAATGGGTTACTAAGTCGAGAAGATGAGCGGTTCCTTCAAGACTTAGTGAAATGATTTAACTACATCCTCTATCAGGTCCGTTGATGCAAGTCTCGGGATTGAACGCTGACAAGATGTTTAAGGATTCAAAATGAACTTAATTGAAAAAATTGAGCAAGAAGAAATTGCTCGCCTCACTGCCAACAAACACTTCCAAGTTTTGCTCCTGGCGATACGATTGTTGTCAGCGTTAACGTCGTAGAAGGTACTCGTAAACGTACTCAGGCTTTTGAAGGTGTTGTGATTGCTAAACGCAATCGTGGCCTGAACTCCAATTTCATCGTGCGTAAGATCTCTTCTGGTGAAGGTGTTGAGCGTACATTCCAAACTTACTCACCATTGATCGCTAGTATTGAAGTGAAGCGTCGTGGTGATGTACGTCGCGCTAAGCTCTATTATTTGCGTGATCGTTCAGGTAAGTCTGCACGTATTAAAGAAAAGCTCCAAGCTCGCGTTAAAGAAGTGGCTGCTCCAGCTGCTGAATAATTCGAGCCCTTGGCTTGGTCTCAAAAAGGCGACTTCGGTCGCCTTTTTATTATCCTAAAATAGACCTATGTCTAAAGCTCCTAGCCCCGCTTCTCCTGAAGATTTACCGTTAAATGTTGCGGCACCTCTCGGGTTTGATGCAGAGGCAATCCCAATTCACTTGCAGTGCATCGAAGATCCCAAAGTATCTCCTCATATCTTGCAGCCAGAGCACTTACGGCAACGCATTCAACATCCTCCGCAATGGCAACCTGAAATTACCGACGAGAATCGTCACGTCATTGCGGCCGATATTATTGCCAAACGTCAAGCGGCAGGAAAAATTACCGAAGCCGCAGTGCTCATTCCTTTGTTACTGCATGATGCTGGTTTGTCAGTATTGCTCACTCAGAGAACACAGCATCTGCATGATCATGCGGGGCAAATTAGTTTTCCAGGGGGCCGCATGGATCCACAGGACCTCACTCCAGAAAATACTGCTTTACGTGAGAGTCAGGAAGAGATTGGTTTAAATCCTGCTAATGTTGAAATCATTGGGCATTTACCGCAATATCTGACGGTCTCGGGATACAGTGTGACTCCCGTTATTGGCTTAGTTCAGGCTCAGGCAAAATACGTTCATGACGAGTTTGAAGTAGCAGATGTCTTTGAAGTGCCCCTGAGCTTTTTGATGGACCCTGCCAATCATCAGATCCGGATTTGGCAAAGTGCCCAGGGGATGCGCCGTTTTTACGCTATGCCCTATGAAAATCGGTTTATCTGGGGTGCTACTGCCGGCATGTTACGTAACCTGTATCATTTATTAAAAGTATGACTTTCTTCTCCATTCTCATCGCCCTGATTGCTGAGCAATATCGCCCAGTCAACGCTAATCATTGGATTCGGCGGATGAGTGATCGCTGGTTGGATTGGATCGCTAAAGAGTTCGGCGGCAAGAATCAGGAGGGCGCAAGTCCAGTAGGAGCAAGAATAGCTTGTGCGATTGCTTTTATTCTTCCGACCTTCGTTGTTTTTTGTATTTATGTTGCTTGCATGCTCAAGTACGCGATTTTGGGCTTCATTTGGAACGTCATCATTGCGTATCTCTTTTTCGGCTTTCGCCAATTTAGTCACTCCTTCACCAAAGTCCACGAAGCTATTGAGATTCATGATTTGCCCGCTGCCCGTGCTGCTTTAGCAGAGTGGTATGGCCCAGATTTGGATGTGAGCAACCTGAGTGAAACTGAGGTAATTTCTTTGGCGCTCGAGCGAGCAATTGTGGGCGCACATCGCCACGTCTTCGGAGTGCTGTTCTGGTTCCTAATGCCCCTCGGCCCAGCCGGTATTGTGATGTATCGCTTAGCCGATACCGCTATTACCCGTTGGTCTGCTAAAGGTGATTTCAATCTGAGTGAAGCGGCTCGCTATTTCTTCTATGTGATTGATTGGATTCCATCACGCATTACAGCGATGGGCTTTGCCATCGTAGGTAACTTTGAGGATGCTGCCTATGCGTGGCGCCATCTGACTCACAAATGGGCTGACTCTATTAATGCTGTGATTTTGTCAGCGGGCAGCGGTGCGCTGGGCGTACGCTTGGGCGAGCCCTTAACTGAGCCGGATAGTGATCAGGCTTTATTGATGGCAGAGGCAGGTGAGCCACAGATTTATGAAATTGGGATTGAGCCTACTGAAAGAACTATGCGCTCAGCCGTGGGCTTGGTGTGGCGCTTAGTTATCGTTTGGTTGGCTTTGATGTTAATGCTGACCACCGCTCTTTGGCTTGGGTAATTCCCTGTAACTGCGTATCTGCTGTTTTCGAATCCGAATGTAATTGTCTAAATAGCGCCAGTCTTTCTGGCGCGATTTCATTCTTCTCAACCGCCTCCCGAATCACGCAGCCCGGCTCCGATTGATGGGCGCAGTTATGAAAGTGACACCGGCCAAGTAGTGGTTTGAACTCTCTAAAGGCATGTTGTAGCTCACTAACAGACATATGAGCTAACCCAAATTCTTGAAAGCCTGGGGAGTCGATTAAAGCCCCGCGCTTGCCTTGAGGGTTTCTTCCCCAAGATTCAGGAAGTTCAAAGTAACGACAGGCTGTTGTCGTATGTTTACCTGTATCCAGCCTGACGGAATATTCTTGAGTAATGGCGGCAGCATTGGGTACCCAAGCATTCAGCAGACTAGATTTACCCATGCCTGATTGACCTACGAAGACCGAGACCTTGCCTTGCAGGGCAGGGCGAAGAGCCTCAATCGAGGCGCTATCAAACTTGGCAGATACTTCGCTAACGGGATATCCCATGCGGGCATAAGGTTCGATTAGCTTACGAGCATGCGCTAAGTTGTCAGGTAGATCAGACTTATTGAGCAGAATATGTAAATCAATTTGATTAGCCTCAGCAGCAACCACTGCTCGACCTAAAAGGTCTGGCGAGAAAGCAGGTTGGGTCGCCAGGACCACCAGAATTTGGTCTACATTGGAAGCAATCAATTTGCTCTTAAATGCATCCGAGCGATAGAGTAAGTTCCGGCGTGGCTCGATTTCGACAAGACGGGCCTGGTCTGCTGAGGTGCTTTCAAGCAACATTCGATCGCCCACGGCACCAATGTGTTGTTTCGCAGGAGTGCTGACTTGAATTAAAGGCCCATCGGGCGACTCATAGCCGGACGAGTCTTGTGTCAAACGTTGCGCTAAATAATGCCGACCATAAGAGGCTGTCAGTAGCGCACGAAATTGCTCCATTAGCTTACTGAACTCTTTTGTAAATTGGCGATACGCAACGGGGCGGGTGGATGCGAGCTGTAGAAAGCAGTATAGATTGGGTCAGGTGTAAGCGTTGAAGCATTGTCTTGATACAGCTTGACTAAGGCTGCGATCAGGTCACTCGCTGATGATTTGCTAGCGGCAAAATTATCGGCCTCGTACTCATGTTTGCGAGAAGCGAGGCTGCCTAGTGGTGTAAAGAAGAAGGTAAATACAGGCGAGACCAGCATAAACAGTGCTAGGGCTAAGCCCCCGTTGTAACCATCCATGCTTGGCATCACGCCGAGATCTTCGTAGAACCAGACTTGCGTACTAATCCAGCCTAGCAAGGCAAAGATGCCAAAACTCAAGGCGAAAGAGATGATTAAACGTTTGCGAATGTGATTGCACTTAAAGTGACCGAGCTCATGTGCCAGCACAGCCTCTACTTCATTGGGGTTGAGTTTTTCAATCAAGGTATCGAAGAAAACAATCCGCTTGGCCTTGCCCATCCCGGCAAAGAAAGCATTACCGTGGGCGCTGCGTTTGCTGCCGTCCATTACAAAAAGACCTTGGCTAGCAAAATCACAACGCTTTAGTAGCGCTTCAATTTGTGTCTTGAGTGCGCCATCTTCTAGAGCTTGGAATTGATTAAATAGAGGTGCAATCACGCTCGGGAAAATCCACTGCATTAACAAACTAAATACTGTCAGGACGGCCCATGCCCAAAGCCACCATAAGCTTCCAGCTTGTGCCATTAAGCTTAAGATAATCCACAGTAAAGGAATGCCAATTACTCCGCCGATGAGTAAGCCTTTAACGAGGTCGACAAAGAAGAGTTTCTTCGACATGCGATTAAAGCCAAAACGCTCCTCGAGATAGAACTGCTTGTACCAAGAAAATGGAAGATCGATTGCGCCGGAGATCAGCACAATCGAAACGAGTAAGGCGATCTGTTGGATGATGCCCTGACCAAGACTAGCAATCAAGATGAGATTGAGAATCTGGAGGCCGCCCAAAAGGGTAAAGCCAATCAGAACAATCGCGCTGACACTATTCTCTAAAATACTTAGACGCAATTTGGCAATCGTATAGTCAGCCGCTTTTTGGTGCTCTGCTAAAGAAATCTTTTGGGCAAATTCAGCGGGTACCTGAGCACGGTGTTTTGCAACATAGCGAATTTGACGTTGAGATAGCCAGTAACGGAGGCCGAAACTGGTGGCAAAGGCGATTAAAAAAACAATTGTGAATGTCATGAGATGATTATAGATATGAGTGAACAAAACCCGTCCCAAGCCCCTAAAAACCTGCCAAGTAGCAGTGCACCTGCCAGCGAGAACCTCATTTGGGTTGACATGGAGATGTCAGGCTTAAATCCAGAAACCGAGCGCATTCTAGAAATTGCCATCATTGTTACCGATGCTCACCTCAATACTATTGCGACTGCTCCGGTCTGGGTGGTTCATCAGGAGGACGCGGTTTTGGATGCCATGGATGCATGGAATAAAGGCACCCATGGTCGATCGGGTTTGATTGATAAGGTCAAATCTTCTACTCTGGATGAGGCGACTGTTGAGGCGCAATGTATTGCCTTTCTGAAGCAATATATCAAGCCAGGGATTGCGCCCATGTGCGGAAATACGGTTGGCCAAGATCGGCGTTTTATGGCTCGGTATATGCCTAAATTAGAGGCTTACTTTCATTACCGAAATATTGACGTCTCAACGCTCAAGGAACTCTGCAAACGGTGGCATCCCGAATTATTGAAGGGCTTTACCAAACAGCAGGCACATACAGCCTTGGCTGATATTGAGGAATCTATCGAAGAGTTAAAGTATTACCGCGAAAAGTTTATCGTGCCACTACCCCAATAGCGGGATAACTATTTCTTAATAGCACTTTTGGGTCTAAATGCTTTGACGACACTTTCTTGGGTCTCAATATATGGACCACCAATCAGATCGATGCAATAGGGCACAGCGGCAAAGATACCGGGAACGATCGATTTACCTTCGGCATCTTTTAAGCCCTCGAGCGTTTCTTGAATTGACTTGGGCTGTCCCGGTAAATTGATAATTAACGCAGCGTGATTCTCAATCTCGCGCAGGACGGCAGTTTGACGGGACAGAATTGCAGTGGGCACAAAGCGTAAACTGATTTGTCTCATTTGCTCTCCAAACCCAGGCATTTCCCGAGTACCGGCAGCAATGGTCGCTTCAGGAGTGACATCGCGACGCGATGGACCTGTACCACCAGTTGTGAGAACCAAGTCGCAACCCACCTGATCAACCAGTTCAACAATACTCTTAGTAATCATTTGAGCCTCATCTGCAATGAGGCGCTCAGAGAAAGTGCAGGGATTGAGAACGGCTTTTTCTAGCCAGGCCTTGAGGGCTGGAATGCCTTCATCGCTATAAACGCCCTGACTAGCGCGGTCAGAGATCGAGATTAGGCCAATTTTGATCGGATCTGGGGCGGCTTCTGTATGCTTCATGTTTCTATTCTAGCTATTATTGAGACATGTTTACTTATTCATCCCATCAGTTTCAAGAAATCATCGAGTTCATGCTGGCAGAGGCTGGTCGAAGAGGTGCTTCTGATGCAATCGCTGAAGTCTCGGAGGGTCAAGGCCTTGCGGTCACTGTTCGTAAGGGTGAAGTAGAAACCATTGAGCAAAGTCTCGATAAACAAGTTGGGGTTACCGTTTTTTTGGGACATCGTAGAGGTAATGCCAGTACCAGTGATTTTTCACAAGCATCTTTGCGAGCGACTGTAGAGGCTGCGTACCATATTGCTCAACATACTGCGGAGGATGATTGTGCAGGTCCGGCAGAGCCTGAGCTCTTAGAGAAAAAACCAAAAGACTTGGATTTATTTCATCCATGGGCGATTGATGCTATCGAAGCGGTAGAGATTGCCCGATCTGCTGAAGCTGCAGCCTTTGCGGTGAGTAAACAAATTCGCAACAGTGATGGCGCTTCTGTATCTGCGCATCACGGTCATTTCATGATGGGAACTACGAACGGCTTTATGGGGGGCTACCCTTTTTCACGCCATTACATTTCCTGTGCACCGATTGCTAATGGCTTGACTAAGAGATCGGGTATGCAACGTGATGACTGGTACTCCAGTTCCCGAGTCCCTAAGCAGTTGGCTGAGCCTGCGGCGATTGGAAAATACGCAGCACAACGCGCACTCTCGCGCCTGAATGCGAAATCGATCAGTACCCGTCGTTGCCCAGTGATCTTTGAGGCTCCACTGGCGGCTGGCCTGATGGGCGGATTGGTTCAAGCCGTTTCAGGCGGAGCTTTATATCGTAAGTCGAGTTTCTTATTGGATAGTTTAGGCAAAGCAGTATTACCTCAGCACGTTAGCCTAATTGAAGAGCCGCATCATCATGCGATGATGGGCAGCGCACCATTTGATGAAGAGGGCGTGAAGACCCATGCGCGTACTGTGGTCGATCAAGGAATCTTGCAAGGCTACTTTCTATCGACTTATTCTGCGCGCAAGTTGGGCATGAAAACTACTGGTAATGCGGGCGGCTCACACCATCTCACATTCCAAAGCAAAAAGACTCTCAAGGGCGGTTTGCCTGCGCTGTTAAAAGAAATGGGCACCGGTTTATTGGTAACTGAACTGATGGGCCAAGGCGTGAATTACGTTACGGGCGATTACTCTCGAGGCGCTTTTGGTTATTGGGTCGAGAATGGTGAAATTCAGTATCCAGTTGAAGAGGTAACGATTGCGGGCAACCTACGTGACATGCTCATGGATATTGCCATGATTGGTAGTGATACTTTAGTTCGGGGTAGCAAAGAAACTGGCTCGATCCTGATTAGCTCAATGACCGTTGGCGGTAAGTAAGAACTATTTGCGCTCTAGAGTGACAAAGTCGAAGTGAATGTCGCCCTCAACATTTGGTAATCGTTCTACTTCACGCCAATTGGCTGGGTCCGGGATCTCAAAGAAGGTGTCTCCGTCCTGTATATCGAGCTTAATCTCTGTCAGGTAAAGCCGATCTGCCAAAGGGAAAGCTTGTGTAAAGAGCTGCTCTCCGCCAATCACAAAAACTCGGGGGAATTCTGCAAGACTATTCAGCGCCTCTTCTAAAGAGTGAACCACTTCACCGCCCTGAAGTTGCAGATTCTGGTTGCGTGTCACAACAATATTGCGACGACCAGGAAGTGGGCGACCGATGGATTCCCAAGTCTTGCGACCCATGATGACAGGGTGACCCATCGTCACGCGCTTAAAGAATTGCAGATCTGCGGAGATTTTCCATGGCATTTGATTGTCTCGCCCAATCACATGATTCTGTGAACGGGCAACAATCATTGAAATTGCAGGTTGCGCCATGATCAAACCGCTACCGGCGCTTTGATGTGAGGGTGAGATTCATAGCCAATAATCTCAAAGTCTTCAAACTCATAATCAAATAAAGAGTCCGGCTTGCGCAAAATATTGAGCTTAGGTAGCGGGAAGAAGTCTCTCGATAATTGCAATTCAACTTGCTCAAGATGATTGCTGTACAGGTGGCAGTCACCGCCAGTCCAAATAAAGTCACCTACTTCAAGATTGCATTGCTGCGCAACCATGTGCGTTAGTAGGGCATAGCTCGCAATATTGAAAGGAACCCCTAAAAAGATATCTGCACTGCGTTGGTAGAGCTGGCACGACAGCTTTCCGTCTGCAACATAAAACTGAAAGAAGGCATGACATGGCGCTAGTGCCATCTTTGGAATGTCTGCTACGTTCCAGGCAGAAACGATAATGCGACGAGAGTCGGGATTCTTTTGAATGGTCTCGAGTACTTCAGAGATCTGATCGATATGTTGACCATTAGGTGCTGGCCAGGAACGCCATTGATAGCCGTAGATTGGACCAAGATCACCGTCTGGCGCAGCCCACTCATTCCAAATTGAAACACCGCGCTCTTTTAGCCAATTGTTATCGGTACTCCCTTTGAGAAACCAGAGTAATTCATAGATGATGGATTTGAGATGGAGTTTTTTGGTTGTCACCATCGGAAAGCCATCAGCCAAATTAAAGCGCATCTGGTGGCCAAAAACTGAGAGTGTGCCGGTGCCTGTTCTGTCAGATTTGGGTGTTCCCTTAGCGAGAACTTCTTTCATCAGGTCGTGATATTGGCGCATGATTGCTAAAGTGTAATGTAAAAGGGCTTTACTCTGTATTCCCTACCCCAAGGACTTTGTGGAGTTTGGTTGAGGTAGTGGTGTATTGGAGTTGAATGGTTTTTTCTGGGCTGAGATAGGCCGCAGCGGCAAAGGCCGCCAAGGCAGCTTCATGAAAGCCCGACAGAATGAGTTTCTTCTTGCCAGGGTAGACATTGATGTCTCCCACTGCGAATATTCCTGGGGTGCTGGTTTGGAACTTTTCGGTATCCACAGTAATTTGTTTGCGATCAATCTCTAAACCCCAGTCTGCGATAGGCCCCAATTTAGGGGATAGGCCAAAGAATGCCAACATCACATCACAAGGAACTGAGCTCATGGTGCCATCAATACCGGTCACGAGTAGCTCACTCAATCTGTCATCTTTGCTTTCAAAGCCAGCCAGCTGCCCAATGCGCAGCTGGATCTTTCCGGCGTCACAGAGTTCACGCATCTTAGCAACTGAGTTTGGTGCCGCTTTAATGTCGTCGCGCCGATGAATCAGGGTCAACTGCTTGACCTTATCGGCAAAATACAAGGCCCAATCGAGTGCAGAATCACCCCCACCGCAGATCACCATATTTTTTCCAATGAATTGCTCGGGATCTTTGACTCGATAAAACACTTGAGTACCATCAAATCTATCAATGCCATCGAGGGGGACAAGGCGCGGCTGAAATGCGCCAACACCAGCAGCAATAAAAACCGTTTTGCTAATGAAATGCTGATTAGCGCTGGTATGGATATCAAAGCGACTATCAGCCCTTTGAGTAACCATGCTGACCTCCTGTCCCAAATGAAATTGGGCGTCAAAAGGTTCGATCTGTTTCAGGAGATTGTCGGTGAGCTCTTTACCAGTACAAACTGGTAGGGCGGGGATATCGTAAATCGGTTTATCGGGGTAGAGCTCCATACATTGGCCACCAATAATAGGTAGCGCATCAATCACATGGGCTTTAATTTCTAGAAGACCAAGTTCAAATACTTGGAAGAGCCCCACTGGTCCGGCGCCAATGATGACTGCATCGGTTTCAATGGGGGAGGGCAAGTGAGCGCTCTAATGTGTGAGTGAGTGAAGCTTACTTTGCAAGTTCAGACAGTTTGCTTTTAACGTCTTTCCACTCGTCAGCATCTGGGAGGGCACCTTTAGACTTAGTGATTGAAGTCCATGAGGAAGCCAGTTCGGCATTGAGCTTAATAAATTCTTGCTGATCTCCAGGGACATCGTCTTCAGCATAGATCGCGTTGACTGGACATTCAGGTACGCACACGGCGCAATCGATGCATTCGTCGGGATCGATCACTAAAAAATTAGGGCCTTCGCGGAAGCAGTCCACTGGGCAAACGTCTACACAGTCGGTGTATTTGCAACGGATGCAAGATTCAGTAACAACGTAAGTCATGATGATTGGTCAGTTTTCAATTCGTTAGCCCACGGTATCTCGCGGGGTTAAAAGGCAATTTTAGCCGAATTCACCCTTTTTCTTGGTAAACCTGCTAATTCACTTGAGGTAAAGTCTCTTTTAAGGAGATTTCAATGACAACACAAAATACCGCTAAAAAACCTAAAATTTTCATCGCTAGAGCGATATTTGCAGATGCGCTCCCACAATTAGAGGAGTCTTTCGAGGTGACCTCGAATCAGTCGGATGAGGTATTGACCCCTCAAGAATTACAAAAAGCCCTGGTAGGCATGGATGGCGCACTCGTATCGGGCGGCGACCGAATTGATGCTTCAATTCTATCTGCCGCAAAAGACCTCAAAATTGTGTCCAATATTGCAGTGGGCTACAACAACTTAGATATTCCGGCCATGACTGCGGCAGGTGTGATGGGTACCAATACCCCTGATGTTCTAACGGATACCACTGCTGACTTTGGATTTGCTTTGATGATGGCAGCAGCGCGTCGAGTAACTGAATCAGAGCATTGGCTCAGAGCAGGTAAATGGGAAAAGTGGGCTTTGTTTAATAACCCATTGGGCGTTGACATTCATCACAGCACATTAGGCATTGTTGGCATGGGCCGTATTGGACAAGCGATTGCTAAACGCGGCTTGGGTTTTGGGATGAAGGTGATTTATTGCAATCGTAAACGCTTGCCAGAAGCACTGGAGAAAGAGTGTGGTGCAACCCATGTTTCAAAAGAAGAGTTACTGAAAACAGCCGACCATGTCATTTTGGTATTGCCTTACAGTGCCGAAAGTCATCACACGATTGGTGAGAAAGAACTCTCGTTGATGAAACCTACGGCAACACTTACAAATATTGCACGCGGGGGCATTGTGAATGATCTCGCGCTAGCGCAAGCCCTAAAAGCGGGCAAGATCTTTGGTGCTGGCCTGGATGTGTTTGAGGGTGAGCCGAAGGTGATCCCAGAGCTATTGGCGTGTAGCAATGTTGTGCTCGCACCGCATGTGGGTAGTTCGACTGAGCAGACACGCAGAGCGATGATGAATTTAGCTATCAAAAATCTGCGCGCAGGACTCGCAGGTCAAAGACCACCAAACTTAATTAATACGGAGTTAATGCCTAACTAGGGCTTGGGAAATAATCGAAACGGGGTAATGACTAATTACTCTGTTTCGATTTCGTCTGAAAGTTCGCGTAGTGCTAATTCAATACCACCAAACTTGCTAGCGACCCAGTTGTAGACTTTGCATGCAATCCACAGCAGTGCAAAACCCAGAAGCGCATTTAGGATTAATGCAGAGATCACGGTAAATCCCGGTATTGCACCATCCCGAATAAATGCAACAAACAGGGCTAAGAGAACAATTGGTACCGAGAAGCAGAGGTAAACCAAAACTAAAGTTTTGGCGGTATGCGAGGGATCAAGGAAGACAACTTCTTTTTTAGTGAGTTTCATAATGCTGCAATCTTAAAGCAGTCCTTCGAAAAGCGCTATATCTACCCAGTCACCTGCAGCAATATTTTCTTGATCATGAGCAAGAATCACAAAGCAGTTTGCCTCACTCATGGAGCGCAAGATGCCTGCGCCCTGGCTACCAGTCAGTCGCACACTTGGCCGACCCTCTGGGTCCCGACCCAGAATAGCCCTTTGAAATTCAGTGCGGCCAGCTTTTTTGCGGATGGCTTGCTCAGTAATTGCCTGAGTGAGTAAAGGGGTGGTGTCCTTGGCGCCGTTCAGCTGCAAAAGGGCGGATCGAACAAATTGGTAGAAGGTAACCATCACTGCTACGGGGTTGCCTGGTAAACCAAAGAAGAGGGTCTTGTGGGCTGGCGACTTTTCGGAAACCGGCTTTAAAGTACCGAACGCCATTGGTCTACCAGGGCGCATCGCAATTTTCCAGAAGCCCACGTCTCCAAGCTCTTGTAGTACTTGTTTGGTGAAGTCTGCCTCACCAACAGATACCCCACCACTGGAGATCAGCACATCAGACTTAACCGCCGCTGCACAGAAGGCTGCCTTTAATGAATCTGGATCATCTTGCACAATACCGCAATCGATGACTTCTAAACCTAAGCGCTTGAGCATGCCAGTCAAGCTATAGCGATTGCTATCGTAGATACTGCCTTCCTGAAGGGTTTGTCCTAAGGGGGTGACTTCGTCGCCGGAGGACAGAATGGCCACTCGTAATTTACGTTGGACCTTTAATGAAGCAATGCCCAATGAGGCTGCTAAGCCCAGATCTGCAGGCCGCAAAATTCTGCCGGCAAGAATTGCTGGCTTGTTCTTTTGTAAATCCTCCCCTTTGAGTCGGCGGTTATCGCCAGACTTTAAGAGGGATGGATCAAAGACAATCTCGCGATCACTCGCGGTGACGAATTCTTGGGGGATGACGGTGTCACAGGCATTGGGCATCAAAGCACCCGTCATGATTTGAATGCATTCTCCTGTTGCAATCTCACCTACGTAAGGTTGTCCAGCATAAGCAATGCCCACGACTTTCAGTTGTATTGTGGGACTGTCAAGCTTTAAGCAGTTGCCGTCAAAGGCATATCCATCCATCGCAGAATTATCGGCAGAGGGAACATCGATTGGCGAGAGAAGATCTTCTGACAGCACCCGATTGAGAGCATCGTTGAGTGAGACGATTTCAGATTCGAGTGGAGATTCGATCAGCAACGCATTCACTAAGTCGGTGATCGCTTTATGTGCTTGATCTACGCGCAAGGATGAGCTCAAGAGAATGGGGTTATTGGGGGAATGCTTCATGACGACGCTTTCTCTAGCGTAAGGAGTTCTTCAGGAGTATTGACATTGGCAAACGCAGATTCTGAATCAAAAACTACTGAACTGCTATTGAGTTCTTTAAACCAACGATCAATTTTCAAATCCCCTAAGCTCATAAATTGCTCTAGAGACTCTAATAGTGAAGTCTGCATCAGGCAAAAGACAGGCTGAGCCCACGTCTTGCCCGCAGAATCTTTGCTAGAAGCATAAACAAGATCAAAAGAGCCCTCGGCCATTTTTGTGGCGAGCAGCTCAACTAAGTGTGTTGGAAGTAAGGGGGAGTCACACGGGGCAGTTACTAAATATTTAGTAGGACAGGCTTTTAGGCCAGCTGTAAAGCCTGCTAGGGGCCCTGAGAAGCTCGAATCAGCATCACTGACTATTGGATAACCATAAGTCGCATACTGCTCAAGATTACGATTGGCATTAATCATGATTGAGCCTACTTGAGGCTTGAGCCGATGAATGGCAGATTCAATGAGGGGGCGATGATGAAAGGGAATGAGACCCTTATCAATACCACCCATTCTTTGGGCCCGACCGCCAGCAAGAATGAGTCCGGTGATTTCTGTTCGAGAGATCATTAGCCGCCGATGTAAGACATTTCAACTTTAGACCCAGTGGAAGGTGTTGATTCAAGTAGGGATCCACGGATCTCAGAGTAGTGATCATCCCGTTTTGCCCAAACGTTCATGATGGCATTGGCGATCTCTAAATCACTTTTGCCTGAGCGAAGCATGGATTTGAAATCAAAACCTGCATTCGCAAACAGACAGAGATACAGTTGCCCATCTGTTGAAATGCGTGCGCGGGAGCAATCACCGCAAAAGGCTTGGGTCACACTGGAGATCACACCAATCTCGCCAGAACCATCAAGATAGCGCCAGCGTTTAGCAACTTCACCAGAATAATTGGGAGTGATGGGCTCGAGCGGATAGATCGCGTGAATGGCTGAAATAACTTCTTGTGAAGGAAGTACCTCAGTCATATTCCAACCATTAGAGCTGCCAACGTCCATATATTCTATAAAGCGTAGGACTACGCCAGTACCTTTAAAGCGTTTAGCCATCGCAATGATTTCATGTTCATTGCTACCCTTCTTCACTACCATATTCACTTTGATGGAATCAAATCCAGTCTCTTGTGCAGCGGCAATCCCATCGAGTACATCTTCAACCGGAAAATCGACATCGTTCATTTTTCTGAAGACCGCATCGTCTAGGCCATCGAGACTGATAGTGATTCGTTTCAGACCTGCAGCTTTTAATAGAGCCGCCTTTTTGCGCAAGATGCTGCCATTGGTGGTGAGGGTGAGATCGAGCGAGCGCCCCTCTGGCGTTTTAATCTTGGCTAACATATCAATCAGAATTTCAAGATTTTTTCGGAGAAGTGGCTCACCACCTGTAAGACGAATTTTTTCTACACCCAATGAGGTAAAGATCGAGGCTAATCTGGTGATTTCTTCAAAGCTGAGAAGTTCATCATGAGCCAAATAAGGATAGTCTTGATTAAAGACTTCCTTTGGCATGCAGTAGGTACAACGGAAATTGCAACGATCGGTAACAGAAATTCGCAGATCTCTTAATAGTCGACCACGAGTGTCTAGAGTCGACATGCTGGGCGAATTTAGATGAGAAGGGATAGGGGCAACAAGGCCTCTTCCTTCATCAATTCGAATGGGGATGACTTTTTCAACCATCGTTCAATTATGGCTGTGAAACGGGGTTTCTGCCAAACCGCTCAATACCCCGTTGGGATATTGAGTAGTCTGGAGAAATTCGTTTTAAACCGTTTTTTCTTGACCGCCGGTTTCAACTAAAACCATGGGGCCATCAGGAAGTGTTGCTGGAGCCTTAGGAGTACGACCCAAATTCACAGAAATGTGTTCTGCCTGAATCTGAGACTGTACTTCTGAGTGCTTACTAGAGTCAGTAGCCACCCAAACCATGCCGGCTGATTGCACGACATTTAGCAGAGGGGTTTCTTCTAGTGCCTTGAAAGCCACCTTGGGAAGTTCCGCTACCGGCTTGGCAATCACTTCGATTGCAGGAGCAGGGCTTGAAGGTTTTGGAGTGCTATGGCTTCTCTGTGTGCGCTCAGGAGTGGCGGGTGCAGGCTTCCGATTACCAAAGCTGTGTGCCAAATTTTGGGTTGGCATTGAAGCAGAGGCTCCAGCCATTCCAACAGGAGGGCCCGAGAAAGTCGGCGCTGCAACTGGAGCTGCGGCAGCAGTGTTCGTAGCGACATCATTGCCTTGGGTATTTTCTGCATCATTCCGTTCGCCACGCTCACGCTGACCGCGACCGCGACCACGACGATTACGTCCGCGACCACGACGCTCTTCACCATCGGCATTTTGAGTTGCATCAGCTTGAGGCGCCACCTCACCACTGCTGACTGGAGTGGCTGCATTGGCATTGTTTTGCTGACGCTCTGGCTTTGGTCCATTCTGGTTACGGTTGTTATTGCGGTTACGTCCCTGGCCCTGACCTTGTCCTTCTGGACGCGGTTTATTCTCACCGGCAGCAGCATCTACGGCAGGTCGTTCAGTGCGTTCACCATTGCGATCGTTCCGATCACCGCGGCGGCCACGGTTGCGGTTATTGCCACCACTATTGTTGCCGTTGCGTTGATTTGGATGACGACCACGACCGCGATTTTCTTCAGGCTTTACTTCAGGCTCAGCCGATGAGAATAGCTTCTTAATAAAGCCAAACAAGCCGCTGGCACTTTCCACCTGCTTGGCTGGCTCACGCTGTGGGCGTGACTGACTGACTGGAGCAGGCTGATTGGGTGTAATACCTTTGACAGCAGCTTCAGGGCGCGCCTTCACATCTGCATCCTTGCGGCTCACGATGGTATCGGCTTCTAATTCGCGGGCAGCTTCTTCAGCCATAACGTAGCTGGCTTTTTGATCATCTAAGCGAGGATCATCATGACGCAAACGCTCAAGCTTATAGTGCGGAGTCTCTAAATGCTTATTAGGCACCATTAAGACATTCACCTTAAAGCGACTCTCGATCTTGATGACTTCAGCGCGTTTTTCATTGAGCAGGAAGGCAGCCACTTCGACTGGTACTTGGGTATGAATCGCAGCAGTGTTCTCTTTCATCGCTTCTTCTTGAATGATGCGCAAGACTTGAAGGGCTGAAGACTCGGTATCCCGAATATGGCCTGTGCCGTTACAACGTGGGCAGGTAACATGACTACCCTCAGAAAGAGCAGGGCGCAAACGCTGACGGGACATCTCCATCAAACCAAACTTAGAGATCTTGCCCATCTGAACGCGGGCGCGATCATGACGTAAAGCATCGCGTAGGCGATTCTCAACGTCTTTCTGCGCTTTGCTCGAGTCCATATCAATGAAGTCGATCACAATCAAACCACCTAAGTCGCGCAAGCGTGCTTGACGAGCGATTTCATCGGCGGCTTCAAGATTGGTACGCGCTGCAGTTTCTTCAATATCAGATCCGCGGGTAGCGCGAGCCGAGTTCACGTCAACGGACACCAATGCTTCGGTATGGTCAATCACAATCGCGCCACCCGATGGCAGCGGAACTGTGCGTGAGTACGCCGTTTCAATTTGATGTTCAATCTGGAAGCGCGAAAAGAGAGGGACGTCATCTTGATAGCGCTTAACGCGTGGCAAATTGTCTGGCATCACTACCGACATAAATGCTTGCGCTTGCTCAAAGATGTCATCGGTATCAATCAGGATTTCGCCAATATCAGGCTGGAAATAATCACGGATTGCACGAATGACTAAGCTGGACTCTAAATAAATGAGCAGGGGAGCTGAGTTACCTTGGGCAGCCTCATCAATGGCTTTCCACAACTGCATGAGATAACTTAAGTCCCATTGCAATTCGGTAGCGTCACGGCCAATACCAGCGGTACGGGCAATAATGCTCATCCCGTCAGGAATATCCAATTGAGACATGGCGTCACGTAGCTCTTGACGGTCTTCACCCTCAATACGACGAGAAACGCCACCTCCGCGAGGATTATTAGGCATCAATACCAAGTAACGACCTGCCAGCGAGATAAAGGAAGTCAAGGCAGCACCTTTTTGGCCCCGCTCTTCTTTTTCTACCTGAACAATGATTTCTTGACCTTCGCGCAAAGCATCTTTGATAGAGGCATTGCGAACGTCGATACCTTCTTTGAAATAGGCGCGGGCTACTTCCTTGAATGGCAGGAAGCCATGGCGCTCTTCCCCGTAATTAACGAAGCAGGCTTCGAGGGAAGGTTCAATCCGGGTAATTACCCCTTTGTAAATATTGCCTTTACGTTGTTCACGACCGGCAGCTTCAATATCAATATCTATGAGTTTTTGACCATCGACGATGGCAACTCGCAACTCTTCTTGTTGAGTTGCATTAAATAACATGCGTTTCATAAAACTCTCCTATGGGGGAGGTCGTCGTAGCGCGCTGCGATAGGGAGAAGTTATAAACCGCTTGGGGCATAGCCCACCAGCAGCTTGAGAGTGTGGATCAAGCAAATCTAGGCACATTTTGCCTAGTACGCAGACTTAAACCTTGGTTCAATCAGCGCCACACTTGACGATCGCCGCAGAGACCTCCTTTAGGTCATCAATGCAGGCGCGCGCCTGAAAACTGTCTTCTAATCGCGGGTCGCGGCATACGGCACACCAACCCTGCGCCTCATTAAACAGGGGAGGGGCAACCCTGGGAGTCTTTAAGGGCGACTCCAAGCTCCACGATTCAAGTCTAAATTAGACTGGTCTCGGGCCAATAAATTGGCTAGAGCGTTGATTATACGGCACAAGTTGAATGACAATGGGGTATTGTTGAGTCCCTTGCCAGTCTGGCGAGAGATAAAAGTATGAAATCGACCCTATCCTCCCAGCCCCAAACTAAGCCCGCCAAGACCAAAGTCAAGGCTGCGCCAACGGTTCGTTTGGAGACAATTGGACCTGAGGAGGCTGGACAGCGCCTGGATAACTACCTATTACGCTGGGCTAAGGGCGTCCCTAAAAGTCACGTGTACCGGATTATTCGCTCGGGTGAAGTGCGGGTCAATAAAAAAAGAGCAGAGCCTACGACCCGTCTCGTTGAGGGTGATGTCGTTCGAGTGCCCCCCGTCAGAATTGCGGAACCCGCTCAAATCGCGGCTGCAAACACAGCTCAAACCAAATCCCGCGCCCAAGGTTTTTCTGACAAGATGCCCATTTTGTTTGAAGATGAGGCTTTGCTGATTGTCGATAAGCCTGCAGGGCTGGCTGTACATGGTGGTTCCGGAATTGCCCTGGGTGTGATCGAGACTCTGCGCATTACTAGACCCGAACTCAATTTTCTGGAATTAGTACATCGCTTAGATCGCGATACCTCTGGCGTTTTAATGTTGGCCAAGAAGCGCAGTGCTTTAGTAGAAATGCACCGGCAAATTCGGGAGGGCCATACCGATAAACGCTATTACCTCTTAGCGCATGGTGCAATTGATGCAGGTCCAGGCACGATGCAATTGAAATTTCCACTGCATAAGTATTTATTGCCCAATGGTGAACGGCGCGTGAGAGTGGATCCTGAAGGACTGCCTAGTCATACCGCTTTACGGCTTGTCAAAAAGTTGCAACAAGGAGATGTTGCAATCAGTTTGGCTGAAGCGCAACTAAAGACAGGCCGTACCCACCAAATTCGGGTGCATTTACAAAAACTAGGACATGCCATTTTGGGTGATGATAAGTACGGCTTTGAGGATGCGGATAAACGGATTAAATCTAAGCGACTCTATTTGCACGCTCATCTCGCAGGCTTTACCCATCCGCGAACGGGAGAAAAAATGCGTATCGAATCTCCCTTACCTCCTGAATTTGCAGCCATGATGCAAAGCTTTGAGCAATAGCATGATCAAGGTACCAAAATCCAATCGACGCTATGACCTGATTGTTTGGGACTGGGACGGCACCATCATGGATTCCACTCCCACCATCGTCAATTGCATTCAACAAGCCTGCCGTGACTTGGGATTTAAAGAGCCCGATGATTCTTTAGCAAGCTCAGTCATTGGCTTGGGGATTCAGGATTCATTAAGACGGGCAGTCCCCTGGATAGAGCCTCAGCACTTTCCCAGACTCACGGACCGTTTCCGCTTTCATTATTTAGCCAAAGACCATGAGCTGCATTTATTTGAAGGGATTCGCGAGCTACTAGAGGATTTGCGTAGTGAAGGTTACCTATTGGGCGTTGCCACCGGAAAGTCCCGTGTAGGTTTAGATCGCTCACTGGAGTTTCATCAATTGGGTCATGTATTTCACGAGACTCGTACTGCAGATGAGTCGTTCTCAAAACCGCACCCTGGCATGCTTTTGGAGCTATCGGATGTCATGCAAGTGCCAACCCGTCGGATGCTGATGATTGGCGACACTACACATGATTTGGATATGGCCAATAACGCGGGGGTGGATGCTATTGCAGTAACTTATGGGGCGCATCCCCCCGATACTTTGCGCGAGGCCAAGTCCCTCGCCCATGTGGATAATGTTTTACAACTATCACAGTGGTTAAAGCTGAATTTAATAGAGTAATAGCGACTTAGAAAGTAATCATGGAAAATAATCAGAACCCCAATCCCAATTGGGAGCGTCAAGCACTCGAGCATTTGCTCCTTGAAAATCTCAAAGAGAGTCGTAGAGGCCGTCGTTGGCGCGTTGTCTTTCGCGTAGTGACATTGCTCATCTTGATTGGTATTGCCGTCTCATTATTTGATTTCCATTTACCAGGCCATGGTATGGGTGTAGAGAAACACACTGCCTTGGTTTCTTTAGAGGGTGAGATTTCCTCAAGCTCAATGGCTAACGCAGAAGACATTAATGCATCATTAGATGCCGCCTTCGAGAATGAGCACAGCGCTGGTGTGATTCTGCGAATTAATAGTCCTGGTGGTTCACCAGTTCAAGCTGGCATGATGAATGATGAGATTCATCGTTTGCGCAAGCTTTATCCCAACAAGCCCTTTGTGGTTGTCGTCGAGGATATTTGTGCCTCAGGGGGTTACTACGTGGCAGTAGCCGGTGATCAGATTTTGGTTGATAAAGCCAGTCTAGTGGGATCAATCGGCGTCATCATGGAAGGTTTCGGTTTCACTGGCTTGATGGATAAATTGGGTGTGACCCGTCGCATGATCACTTCGGGATCGAATAAAGGAATGATGGATCCCTTCACGAAAGAAAATCCAAAACAAATTGAGATGGTGCAAACCATGATTAATGAAATTCATCAGCAATTCATTAATGTGGTGAAAGAAGGTCGTGGCGAGCGCCTGAAAGATGCACCAGATCTGTTCTCGGGACGTGTCTGGAATGGCGAGCAAGCAGTCAAGCTTGGCTTAGTTGATGGCTATGGCACAGTTGATTCTGTTGCGCGCGATACCTTCAAGGCACCCGATATTTTGGACTACACCGTGAAAGAAAACTTTGCGGAGAGAGTGGCAAAACGTTTTGGTGCTGAAGCTGGTACGGCTGCTGGTAAAGCGATCGTGAAAGCTTCCGACCTGCACTAAGCCAATATTAAAAATACGGCTGGTCGGTTTTGTAAAGATGCGCAAGCTGCCTCGTTGGGGTAACGCTTGCGCCATTCAGAAATACTGAGAGTATTAATGTCCTCCGTTGCCAGCGTGAGATCAATCCCAATACAGAGTTTAGTCTGTGGCGCTAAGCTACCTAAGCAAGCCATGATCATTGCAGTATTGCGATAGGGAGTTTCAATCCAGAGTTGAGTCTGTTGTAATTTTCGAGACTCTAACTCGAGTTGCTTAAGCTTGCTAATCCGCTCTTGATTGTCATGCGGCAAATATCCTTGAAAGGCAAAGCGTTGTCCGTTTAGGCCGCTGGCCATCAAACCCAATAAGAGCGAGCTAGGACCAACCAAAGGTTTTACATTAGCGCCTAGCTGATGTGCGGCCAATACCAATTCCGCACCAGGGTCAGCCACTCCAGGTACGCCCGCTTCTGACATGAGGCCCATATCTTTACCAGCAATCAGAGGCTTGAGTAAATCCACCGCTTTGATATCCGCACCATATTTTGCGTTACGAGCCGCACCGCGCCACTCACTCATTTGCATTTCTTGGATGGGGCATACCAAAGGCGATACAGACTCAATTGCTTTGAGGAGCGCGCGAGCGGTTTTGGCCTCTTCAACAATCCAATATTGAAGTTTGGCCGCTTGACTAATCGTTTCAGATGGCAGCACCGATGCTAACTGTTCCTGGCGAGCGTGATCACCCAAAGTGTTGGGAACGAGATATAAGGTTCCTAACGGTGAACTCACTTCGTGCACTCTCCGTTATCGGGGATTAAAAATCCTGCATCTCGTAATAAACCACTGAGTGCAATCAAAGGCAAGCCAATCAGTGCTGTGGGATCGTCGCTTCGAATGTATTCCAAAAGGCTGATGCCCATTCCTTCGGATTTGGCACTGCCGGCGCAGTCGTATGGTTCTTCAGCATGCAAATAAGCCTCGAGAACATCATCTTTGAGATTGCGAAATTTCACTTCAGTCGGAATGCAAATTGTTGTTTCTGTATCACCGTGCATTAAACATAAAGCAGTATGAAAGGTGACGATAGAGCCACGCATGAGTTGAAGTTGTGCGAGTGCACGTTCAAAGTTACCTGGCTTACCGATCGCTGCTCCACATAGATCGGCTACTTGATCAGACCCGATCACCCAAGCCTCTGGGTTGAGCGAAGCGACGGCAGCAGCTTTTGCTTTTGCTAGACGCAGTGCGAGAGTCTCGGTTGTCTCTCCAGCAAGCGGGGTTTCATCCACCTTGGGTGAGACGACCTCAAAAGGAATGCCAAGTCGGCCTAAGAGTTCCTTGCGGTAAACCGAAGTCGAGGCCAAGATCAACTTGGGATTGGTGGAATTGCTCATACTGAAACTTGCCTTCATTTAGACTGATGTCATGAATCGTAATCAAGTTTTACCTCAAGTGGTCTTATCGAGCGAACCCAGTGCTTTGCGCAAGGTGGATTTTTGCGCCCCCCAGACCTATCAAGGTAAAGGTTTCTTACCGATCGAAGCCTTACCTAGAGTGGCTGAGGAGGTTTCTGAGATTGCCAAAGAGGACGGTTTTAGCTGGTCATTGCAGAGCCACTTCTCCCATTCACCTGGTAGTGAGCCCAATCCCATTTTGGATCTAGATATCGCAGGGAAGCTTCATCTGATCTGTCAGCGCTGTCTCAAGCCTTTTGTCGCAGAGCTGGCCGAAAGTCGCCAATTTTTACTATTGGCAAGTGAAGCAGAGGCTGATGCCTACCCGATTGAGGATGATGAGCTAGAGCCTTTAGTGGCTAGCCAGCACTTTAATTTGCTAGAAACCATTGAGGATGAAATCCTCCTGTCCTTGCCTTTGATCCCAAAACACCCTGTTGGAGCCTGCCAAGCCTATCTGCCTCTTGGTGACGCCAATGAGACAGAACTGAGCATCACTGAAAAGCGTGAAAACCCCTTTAACGTATTGAAAAATATAAAGAAAAGTTCCTAGCGAGCGCAGTGGGTGAGGGGGTAGTTTTAAGGCAAATTGCCAATAAATCAAGCATTTAGGCGGTTTTCCATGCTAGAATATTGCCTTGCTTAGGAGTTCAATATGGCCGTCCAACAGAATAAAAAATCACCTTCCAAACGTGGCATGCACCGTGCGCACGATTTCTTGTCCGCACCTGCTACGGCTGTAGAAGCCACCACAGGCGAGGCGCATTTGCGTCACCACATTTCACCAAACGGCTACTACCGTGGTCGTAAGGTTGTTAAAACCAAAAACGACTAATTTTTAGTCTAAAAAGATCGAAGCGGCTCCCCAAAAAGCCGCTTTTTTCTTGAACATACCCAATTGCAGTATTCAATCAGCTTATGAGTGTCACTCTCGCTATTGATGCCATGGGCGGAGACCATGGGGTTGTAGTAACCGTTCCTGCGTGCTGCGACTTTCTGGAAAAACATCCTGACGTCAAAATCTCTTTAGTAGGAGATCCTGACAAACTGAAGCTCGCGCTGAAGCCTTACTCGAAGTCTGTGGTCGAGCAGATTCAAATTGTCCCTGCAAGTGAGATTGTCTTAATGGATGATCCGATTGAGATTGCCTTGCGTCGTAAAAAAGACTCTTCGATGCGCGTAGCAATTGAGCAGGTCAAAGAAGGTTTGGCGGATGCGGTCATTTCTTCGGGAAACACTGGCGCTCTGATGGCAATCTCTCGTTATGTTCTGAAAACACTCGATGGAGTTGACCGTCCCGCTATTGCTACTGCAATTCCTAATGAGTTGGGACGTGGCACTACGATGCTAGATTTAGGTGCTAATGCCGATTGTGAGCCAATGCATTTATTGCAGTTTGCTCAAATGGCGAGCGTGATGGTTCAAGTGGTTGACGGTAAAGACCGCCCCTCAATTGGGCTGCTCAATATTGGCGAGGAAGTCATCAAGGGTAATGAAGTAGTAAAGCAAACTGCCGAACTCTTGCGTGCCAGTAAACTGAATTTCTATGGCAATGTGGAAGGCAATGATATTTTTAAAGGGACAACCGATATCGTTGTCTGTGATGGCTTTGTTGGGAACGTGGTTCTTAAAGCAAGTGAAGGTTTGGCAAAGATGATGAGCGGTTTGATTCGAGAAGAATTTAATCGTTCGCTGATGACTAAGACGATGGCGATTTGTGCCATGGTTCCTTTATTGAGAGTACGCAAACGCGTGGATCATCGCCGCTATAACGGTGCTGTATTGTTGGGTCTTCGGGGTTGTGTCATTAAAAGTCATGGCTCCGCTGATCGGTTTGCTTTTGGTTGCGCTTTAGATCGCGCCTATGAGGCGGCTAAGAACAAAATGGTGGAGCGTATCGCACAAGATTTTGTCGTGGAGACGAAGGCATGAGTATCTATTCTCGGGTAGCGGGAACGGGCAGTTATCTGCCAGAGCAACGCCTGACTAATCAAGATTTGGTCGAGCGCTTAGCAAAGAGTGGTGTAGAAACCAGTGATGAGTGGATTTTTAGTCGAAGCGGAATCTCGGCGCGCCACTTCGCTGCAAAGAATGAACTGACTAGCGATCTCGCACTCAAAGCAGCTCAGGCTGCCCTCGCTAGTGCTGGTGCTGGCGCTCATGAAATCGACCTTATTATTCTAGCCACATCTACGCCAGATCATTTAGGCGGATTTCCAAGTACAGCTTGTGTAGTTCAAGATAAGCTCGGCGCAAATAACCATTGCGCTGCATTCGATGTGCAAGCAGTGTGTGCGGGCTTCTCATACGCGTTAGCGATTGCAGATGCATTCATTCGGACAGGCACTTATAAAAAAGTTTTAGTCATTGGCGCAGAAACTTTCTCACGCATCTTAGATTTTCAAGATCGCACAACTTGCGTTCTCTTTGGAGATGGTGCGGGCGCAGTAGTGCTGGAAGCCTCAACAACTCCTGGAATCTTATCGAGTGCTTTGCATGCTGATGGTAGTCAACGCGACATCCTCTGTGTTCCAGGTAGAGCAGTTCATGGTGGGGTTGAAGGCTCGGCCTTTATGACCATGGATGGGCAGGCCGTATTTAAGCTGGCAGTCAAGGTACTTGAGCAAGTGGCTATTGAAGCGATCCAAAAAGCGGGCCTCAAGCCAGAGCAAATCGATTGGCTGGTGCCACATCAAGCCAACATCCGAATTATGGAAGGCACGGCTCGCAAGATGGGCATGTCAATGGATAAAGTGATTGTGACTGTGCATGAGCATGGCAATACCTCAGCAGCTTCTATTCCACTCGCATTAGATGCGGGTGTACGTTCTGGTCAAATACAGCGTGGCCAACATCTTTTATTAGAGGGTGTGGGTGGCGGTTTTGCTTGGGGCGCGGTCGTACTTCAATACTAAATATCTACTCAATTTCAATATCACTATTCATCACATGACGTTTGCATTTATTTTTCCTGGTCAAGGCTCTCAATCAGTAGGTATGTTGAACACCATTGCAGATCGCCCAGAGGTTAAAGTGGTATTGCAAGAGGCGTCTGATGCGCTAGGTGAAGATGTAGCGAAATTGATTGCTGAGGGACCTGCCGAGGCCTTGTCTTTAACCACCAATACCCAACCTGTTATGTTGACCGCAGGAGTGGCTTTCTATCGCGCTTGGTTGGCAGAGGGCGGTGCTGTCCCCGCCATGATGGCTGGCCATAGTTTGGGCGAGTACTCTGCATTGGTTGCAGCAGGTGTGATTGCGTTTAAAGATGCGGTGCCCTTAGTGCGTTTTCGGGCCGAGGCGATGCAAACTGCAGTGCCAGTAGGTACTGGTGGTATGGCAGCAATTTTGGGTTTAGATGATGACATCGTGAAACAAGTTTGCGACCAAGCTAGTCAAGCTTCAGGCCAGATAGTCGAGGCGGTTAATTTCAATGCCCCTGGTCAAGTAGTCATTGCAGGCTCAAGCGATGCTGTCACTAAAGCATGCGAGCTCTTAAAAGCAGCGGGTGCTAAGCGCGCGTTGCCATTACCCGTCTCTGCACCATTTCATTCTTCACTATTACAACCTGCCTCAGAAAAATTGCAGAACTACTTAAGTAGTGTTGTATTTAATGCGCCAACCATCTCGGTTGTGAATAACGTGGATGTTGAAGTCTTGAATGACCCTGTTGCGATTAAAGATGCTTTAGTTCGTCAAGCGGCTAAACCGGTACGGTGGCATGAAACGATCAATGCGATGGCTAACCAAGGCATTACCCAAGTGATTGAGTGCGGCCCTGGCAAAGTATTGGCCGGTTTAGCAAAGCGGATTAATGACCAAGTTACAGGCTTAGCAGTCTTCGATGAGGCTAGTCTTCAAGAAGTATTGCAGGACGTGAAATAAATTCCCAGTAGACTATCGTTATACGGAATAGAAAAGAATATGAATCTCGATCTCAATGGAAAAATTGCATTAGTCACCGGCGCCTCACGGGGTATTGGTCAGGCAATCGCGGATGAACTCATGCAGTCTGGTGCAAAAGTCATTGGTACTGCTACTACCGAGGCTGGAGCTCAGGTAATTGACGAGCGACTCAAGGCGAACGGTGGCAAGGGTGTTGCGCTCAATGTGACTGATCCTAAAGCTTGTGAAGAGATTATTGATTTGATCGTTAAAGACTTTGGTGGGATTGATATTTTGGTCAATAACGCTGGCATTACTAAAGATCAATTAGCGATGCGCATGAAGTCTGAAGAATGGACCGACGTGATTGATACAAACCTGAGTGCTGTTTTCAGATTGTCACAAGCGGTTTTACGCCCCATGATGAAGGCCCGTGCCGGTCGCATTATTAACATTACCTCGATCGTGGGTCACATGGGTAATCCTGGACAGGCGAACTACGCCGCTGCTAAAGCGGGGGTTTCTGGAATGACTCGGGCGCTTGCCAGAGAAATTGGTAGTCGTAACATTACGGTCAATTGCGTGGCACCTGGCTTTATCGATACCGATATGACTCGCGCCTTAAGTGAAGAGCAGCAAAATACGCTTAAGGCCAATATTCCTTTGGCCCGTTTGGGCACTCCAGAGGACGTGGCCCAAGCGGTGGCGTTTTTGGCTTCACCCGCTGCTGGATACATCACCGGAAATACGCTCCATGTCAATGGCGGACTCTATTTAGCCTGATCTCGCTAAGCTATGGATTTCATTGGGTTTTAGAGGATTTGCTGATTTATTCCAGCAAACTGATAAAATCCTCAAATCATTTTTTTACAACCCCTGGGGGACTTAATGGACAACATCGAACAACGCGTTAAGAAAATCGTCGCTGAGCAATTGGGCGTCGCTGAAGGAGACATCAAGAATGAGTCTTCTTTTGTGAATGACCTGGGCGCTGACTCTCTTGACACTGTCGAGTTAGTAATGGCTTTGGAAGATGAATTCGGTATCGAAATTCCTGATGAGGAAGCCGAAAAAATCACCACCGTTCAGCTCGCGATCGATTTCGCAAAATCTAAAGCTCAGGGTTAATTCCCGAGCTTAGGACTTTTCGTGTCAGCATCAAATGGCCGACGCCGGGTAGTAGTTACCGGCTTAGGTCTTATTTCACCGGTCGGTAATTCAGTCGATGTAGCTTGGTCCAATTTGCTTGCGGGCAAATCCGGTATTGCTACCATCACCAAGTTTGATCATGCAGCTCTAGGCGTTCATTTCGCTGGAGAGGTCAAAGACTTTAATGTAGAAGAGTATGTCTCCGCCAAAGAGGCGCGTCATATGGATACCTTTATCCATTATGGTATCGCTGCTGGCACGCAAGCGATTCGTGACAGCGGCCTGGAGATCAATGACGCCAATGCTGAACGAGTCGGCGTGATGGTGGGTTCCGGGATTGGTGGTTTGCCTCTCATTGAAGAGACTGACGCAGAGTATCTATCTCGTGGTCCTCGCCGTATCTCCCCATTCTTTGTGCCAGGCTCGATCATTAATATGATTTCTGGACATCTCAGTATTTTGTTTGGGCTAAAGGGTCCTAACGTTGCCGCAGTGACAGCCTGTACAACCGGTCTTCATAGTATCGGCTTGGCGGCTCGCTTAATTCAGTATGGCGATGCGGATGTCATGGTTGCTGGTGGTGCAGAGTCTACGATTTCGCCATTGGGTGTTGGTGGCTTTGCTGCTGCGCGCGCACTCTCGACACGGAATGATGATCCTGCAACTGCATCTCGTCCATGGGATAAGGACCGCGATGGTTTTGTCTTGGGAGAGGGTGCTGGGGTTGTAGTCCTTGAAGAATACGAACACGCAAAAGCCCGCGGCGCCAAGATTTATTGCGAGCTTGTTGGCTTTGGCATGAGTGGCGATGCCTATCATATGACTGCGCCCAATATGGATGGCCCACGTCGCTGTATGGTCAATGCCATTCGTGATGCAGGTTTGAACGCTGATCAAATTCAATATCTCAATGCCCACGGCACCTCAACCCCTTTGGGTGACAAGAATGAAACCGAAGCGATCAAAGCGGCTTTGGGTGACCATGCTAAGAAGGCAGTGATTAACTCCACTAAGTCGATGACAGGTCACCTCTTAGGCGGTGCTGGTGGCTTAGAGTCGGTCTTTACCATCTTGGCTTTGCATCATCAAAAATCCCCTCCAACTATCAATATTTTTAATCAAGATCCTGAATGTGATTTGGACTACTGCGCCAATACCGCTCGAGATATGAAGATGGATTACGCCCTTAAAAACAATTTTGGCTTTGGGGGTACTAACGGCTCACTGGTTTTTGGCAAAATAAACTAATACTCAATTGATATTGGTTTCATTGGCATTAACTCGGTTAGTTTGGGGCATGATGAAAAAGTTTCTGATCGTACTTCTGGCTACTCTTGCGATAGGGCAAGTATTTGTCTCGTCTTCGGCGTTTGCACAAAATCCCCGCGTTACGATTCCTGACTTTGCCGACTTAGTCGAGCGAGCTAGTCCTGCAGTAGTGAATATCCGGACCACAGAAAATGTTGTCATTCAGCAAGCTCAAGGTGGGATTCCGGGAATGCCTGAAGACCAGGCTGAATTCTTCCGCCGCTTTTTCGGTGTCCCTATTCCTAGTATTCCCAACACTCCAAAGCCCCAACAACCTCAATCTGGTAAGCCACAAGAAGCTGAGCGAGGCGTGGGATCGGGTTTCATCTTTGACTCGAACGGCCTAATCCTGACAAATGCCCATGTGGTTGAAGGTGCTACAACTATCTATGTGACTCTCACAGACAAGCGCGAATTTAAAGCCAAGTTATTAGGCATGGATAAGCGGACCGATATTGCTGTAGTTCGTATCGATGCCCATGATTTACCAAAGCTTCCTTTGGGCGACTCCTCCAAGGTGCGCGTGGGAGAGTGGGTCTTGGCAATTGGTTCGCCATTTGGTCTCGAGAACACGGTCACTGCGGGCATTGTTTCTGCCAAGAGTCGAGATACGGGTGATTACTTGCCGTTTATTCAAACTGACGTTGCAGTGAATCCCGGAAACTCAGGAGGGCCTTTGCTGAACACCGCGGGCCAGGTGATCGGTATTAATTCCCAAATCTTTAGTCGCTCTGGTGGTTATATGGGAATCTCTTTTGCAATTCCCATTGATGAGGCAATGCGTGTTGCCGATCAGTTGCGAACCAATGGCAAATTAGTCCGTGGTCGCATAGGCGTTGCCTTAGGTGACATGACCAAAGAAGTGGCTGAGAGTTTGGGTCTAGGTAAGCCCCGCGGTGCTTATGTACGTAACGTCGAAGCTGGTGGCCCTGCTGCAGCTGGTGGTATGGAAGCGGGCGATGTTATCTTGAGCTTCAATGGCCGTGAGATTAATAAAGCAACTGATCTACCCAGAGTAGTGGGGGATACTCGTCCTGGAACTGTCGCCACTGTCCAAGTCTGGCGAAAGGGTGCTACACGCGACTTGAGTATTACGGTAACGGATACCGACAATAACGCGAGTGCTGCTAAGAAGTCAGACAGTCCCGCTAATAATTCTGGGGCGACTAACAATGGTTTTGGGGTTGCCGTATCCGAACTTTCGGACACTAAGAAGAAGGATATGGGCCTGAGATCGGGGGTTGAGGTGACTAGCCTGGTGGATGGCCCCTTGGCACGTGCGGGTATTCGGCCGGGGGACATCATTGTCAGGGTTGCTGATACCGATATTTCAGGGGTAAAACAGTTCGAATCCCTGGTTAAAGGGCTTGATTCCAGTAGGGCTGTACCAGTTTTTGTCCGTCGAGGCGATAGCACCCTAGTAGTCCCTGTCAGGCCAAAATAGGGCCTTTCTGACCCCTAAATCAGCCTTGGGGCTGGGTTTAGGTTCACCCATTACAATTCCCTTAAGACGGCTTTTTGCAGCGCATCATAGTGGTGTGTTCTGATAAGGCGTTTTTTGAAGGACCTCATAAGACGCCATGGATTTAATCCGCAATTTCTCAATCATCGCCCACATCGATCACGGCAAGTCGACCTTGGCTGATCGAATCATCCAGTTGTGCGGCGGACTCTCAGATCGCGAGATGGAAGCTCAGGTTTTGGACTCGATGGACATCGAGCGCGAGCGCGGCATCACGATTAAAGCCCAAACTGCAGCCCTCAATTACAAAGCTAAAGATGGCAAGATCTACAACATCAATTTAATTGATACCCCAGGACACGTTGACTTCTCCTATGAGGTGAGTCGTTCGCTGTCGGCATGCGAAGGTGCGCTGCTCGTAGTCGATGCCAGCCAGGGTGTTGAAGCTCAAACGGTAGCGAACTGTTACACCGCAATTGAACTTGGTGTTGAGGTTGTGCCCGTTCTCAATAAGATTGATTTGCCTCAAGCTGATCCTGAGCGCGCTAAACAAGAAATTGAAGATGTGATTGGCATCGATGCAACAAATGCAGTTACTTGCTCTGCAAAAACCGGTTTGGGTGTAACTGATGTCATTGAAGAAATGATTCGGCGTGTGCCAGCACCCAAAGGGGATGCAACTGCCCCTTTACAAGCCTTGATTATTGACTCTTGGTTTGATAATTACGTTGGTGTTGTAATGTTAGTGCGGGTCGTGAACGGCACTCTCAAACCCAAAGACAAAATTGTATTGATGGCTAACGGTTCAACCCATTTGGTTGAGCATGTGGGGGTTTTTAGTCCTAAATCAGTCGATCGCCCGGAGCTCTCTGCAGGACAGGTTGGTTTCATCATTGCGGGCATTAAAGAGCTCAAGGCCGCCAAGGTCGGTGATACGGTAACGCATGCGCCTGGTCAACAAGGCAGAACCCCTTCTCCAGAGCCCTTACCTGGTTTTAAAGAAGTGAAGTCCCAGGTTTTTGCTGGACTGTATCCCGTTGAAGCCAGTGAATACGATCAATTACGCGAGTCTTTAGAGAAGCTCAAACTCAATGACGCCTCATTGCTTTATGAGCCTGAGGTTTCTCAGGCACTGGGCTTTGGATTCCGCTGTGGCTTCTTGGGCTTGCTCCATATGGAGATTGTTCAAGAGCGGTTAGAGCGTCAGTATGGAATGAATTTGATTACGACTGCACCAACAGTGGTGTATCAAGTCAAGCAATCTGATGGTGAAATCGTGATGGTGGATAACCCATCCAAAATGCCAGAGCCAAGCAAGACCGATACGATCTATGAGCCTATCGTCACTGTCAATTTGTATATGCCACAAGAGTATGTAGGTTCGATCATTACGCTGTGCGTCGGTAAGCGGGGTATTCAGACCGGCATGAATTACCTAGGTAGACAAGTGCAATTGACTTATGAGTTACCGATGGCAGAGATCGTGATGGATTTCTTTGACCGCCTAAAGTCGATTTCTCGTGGTTATGCCTCAATGGATTACGAGTTCAAAGAATATCGTCCTGCTGATGTAGTTAAGGTAGATATCTTGATTAATGGCGACCGCGTTGATGCTTTGTCGGTGATTGTTCACCGCAGTAATAGCCAGCATCGTGGTCGGGAAGTCGTCGCCAAGATGCGCGGCATTATTCCGCGTCAAATGTTCGATGTCGCAATTCAGGCGGCCATTGGCAGCAATATTGTGGCGCGTGAGAACGTCAAAGCGCTGCGTAAGAACGTCTTAGCTAAATGCTATGGTGGCGATATTTCTCGTAAACGTAAATTATTAGAGAAACAAAAAGAAGGTAAGAAGCGCATGAAACAGGTTGGTAACGTAGAGATTCCTCAAGAGGCGTTTCTTGCTATTTTGCAGGTGGACGATTAATGAACTTTGCTTTGATTCTATTTGTGCTCGTGATCATCTCAGGCATTGCTTGGGTTGCTGATAAATGGCATTTCGCTCCCCAACGCCGTGCCGCTGGAATTGAGCGGATGCCTTTATGGCTGGAGTACACCGCCAGTTTCTTTCCGGTCATCTGCGCTGTTTTTGTATTGCGCTCTTTTATTGTTGAGCCTTTTAAGATCCCTTCGGGCTCGATGATTCCGACATTGCAAATTGGCGATTTCATCTTAGTGAATAAGTTCACCTATGGGATTCGTTTGCCAGTGATTAATAAAAAAGTCGTTGAATTAGGCTCTCCACAACGGGGTGATGTTGTCGTATTTCGCTACCCACGCGATGAGTCAGTTGACTACATTAAACGGATTGTTGCTCTGCCAGGTGATGTGATCGAGTACCAGGACAAGCGTTTGAAGATTAATGGCCAAGCATTAAGTTACAGCGGTGGTGAATCCTATTTGGATCCTGAGAGCATGCGCTATGACAAGCGCTTTGTGGAATCCTTCCCTGCGGATCTGGGCGGCAATCATCACGAGATTATTAATGATCCTGATCGCCCAGCCGGTATGTTCCCGTCTGAGCGTTTTCCGGGGTTTGAGGCTTGCCACTATGTCAATGCCGGTTTGGTTTGTACCGTACCACCTGGAAGCTATTTTGCGATGGGTGACAACCGTGATAACAGTGCTGACTCGCGTTATTGGGGCTTTGTGCCCGATCAAAATATTGTTGGCAAAGCTTTTTTTGTTTGGTTGAACTTAGGATCGCTAGGTCGTATTGGCGGCTTTAACTAAGCTATGAACGCACGCGCTGTCATCGATATTGCCCCGCTTCAAGAGCGCTTGGGGTATACCTTCAACAAGCCTGAGCTGTTGACGCAAGCATTGACACATCGCAGTCATAGCAAAAAGAATAATGAGCGCCTCGAGTTTTTAGGAGACTCGGTGCTTAATTGTGTTGTTGCAGAGATGTTATATGAGCGTTACTCTGATCTAGATGAGGGCGATCTGTCTCGGGTGCGAGCCAACCTAGTTAAACAGCAAGCACTTTATGAAATCGCGCAATCACTTGCTTTGTCAGACTACCTTCGCTTAGGCGAAGGTGAGCTCAAGAGCGGTGGCTTTAGGCGCCCTTCAATCTTGGCGGATACCTTGGAGGCTGTTACAGGAGCCATTTTCTTAGATGGTGGCTTTGATTCTGCGAAAGATTGCCTACGCAAACTCTATTCCTTGATTCTGCAACATGTTGACCCCAAAACATTGGGCAAAGACGACAAAACCCTTTTGCAAGAATGCTTGCAAAGCTATCAGCTGCCCTTGCCAACGTATAACGTGACAGGCACAAGTGGCGCTGCGCATAATCAACAGTTTGAAGTGGAATGCTTAATTCCAAATCTCAAGATTACTGTGAAGGGTGAGGGTGCTTCACGCCGAGCTGCAGAGCAAGGCGCCGCTAAATTGGCACTTGCTGCAATCCTTAAAGCTTTACCGCAAGAATCCCGTAAACCCAAGAAGACCAGGGCAGCCAAGAAGAAGGCTGCCAAGCAAGACGCTGGTGAAGAGCAATTGAATTTAAAGCTGAAGGGCTAACCGTGTTTAGATGCGGCACTATCGCTATTGTTGGCCGTCCCAATATGGGCAAGTCAACTCTGATTAATGCTTTAGTTGGGCAGAAGATCAGTATTACTTCTCGGAAAGCGCAAACTACCCGCTATCGCATTTTGGGTATTCAGACAAGAGAAAATGCCCAGTTCATTTTTATTGATACTCCAGGCTTTCAGACGCGCTTGCTCAACACACTAAATAAAGCACTTAACCGCACCGTCACTACTGCCTTACAAGATGTGAACGTCGTTTGTTTCATTATCGAGGCGGGTTACTGGGGCGAAGATGACAAGAAGGTATTAAAGCTTCTGCCTGCCGATATTCCCGTTGTATTAATTCTCAATAAGCTGGATCTCTTTAATGGTCGTTTTCAAGCGCCATCAGAACGTGATCAGGCCTTACTGAATTTCATGAAGGATATGAGTCGCCCTTGGAATGAATTAGGCGGTCACGAAGATCAGGATCAATGCGAGTTTGCTGAGATCGTCCCGATGAGCGCCAAAAGTCCGCCAGATATTGCGCGCTTACTGGATGTCTTAGAGGGCTACTTACCTGAGGCGGAAGCAGTTTACGATCCAGATACTTTGACTGATCGGAATGAGCGCTTCTTAGCGGCAGAGATACTGCGTGAGAAAGTCTTTCGTTTCACTGGTGATGAGTTGCCTTACACCAGCACGGTAGTTATTGATCAGTTCAAGATGGACGGTCGAATGCGCCGCATTGCTGCCACTATTCTGGTGGATCGGGATAGTCACAAAGCAATGATCATTGGCGAGAAGGGTGAGCGTCTCAAGAAGATATCGACCGATGCTCGTATTGATATGGAAAAATTATTTGATGGCAAAGTCTTCTTAGAGACTTGGGTCAAAGTCAAGCGTGGCTGGGCAGATGATCGCGCCGAACTCCGGGCACAAGGTTTGGAATAAATGGCTGCGATTCGGATCATTGATGAGCCCGCATTTGTATTGCATAGTATTCCCTATAAAGAGACTAGTCTGATCCTAGACGTCTTCACCAGACAGCATGGTCGCATGGCCCTGATAGCAAAAGGTGCAAAGCGCCCACACTCCGTTCTACGCCCTGTTCTCCAGCGCTTCCAGCCACTCCTAGTTTCTTGGAGCGGTAAATCTGAATTGCGCACTCTCACTAAGTCAGAATGGGTTGGTGGAACACCGGCTTTAGTCGGCGATGCTCTGCTCTGTGGCTTTTACCTCAATGAGCTCTTGGTTAAATTCTTAGCTCGAGAAGATGATTACGAAAGGCTCTACGATCGCTATACCGAGACCATCACTGCTTTATCGAATCTCGAATTTGAATCTAAAGGTTTGGAAGAAATTCTGCGACCTTTTGAGTTAGCGCTCTTACAGGAAACGGGTTATGCGGCTGCCTTAGATCGTTGTGTAGAGACGCAAAACAAGCCAGAACCAGACTTGCAGTATGTGTATCAGCCTGAAAAAGGGGTTAGACCAGTCCAAGCAGATGACCCAGCTCATTGGCCAATATTGAGTGGGCAATCCTTGCTCAATATTGCAGCAGGTCATTTTTCTGATCCAGTCACTCTCGCAGAGAGTAAGCAGTTAATGCGTTTTTTATTGGGGCTACATCTTCAAGACCAGGTGCTGACTACCCGCCAGATCTTGATCGACCTCAAGAAAATTTAACCCGTTGATAAATTCCAGTAATCTATCGCTATGAGCCATTCCCCAGCCCTTGAGCTTGGTATCAATATCGATCATGTAGCTACCTTGCGTAATGCGCGTGGGACAATTTACCCAGACCCAATTCGAGCTGCTCAATTGGCTGAGGAAGCGGGGGCAGACTTAATCACTTTGCATTTACGTGAGGATCGACGTCACATTAAAGATGCTGACCTCTTAGCTTTGCGCCCACTGATCCAAACTCGGATGAATCTAGAGTGCGCGGTCACCCCTGAAATGCTAGCTATTGCCTGTCAAGTAAAACCACATGATGTATGTCTAGTTCCAGAAAAAAGGGAAGAAGTGACTACGGAAGGTGGCTTGGATGTATTGACGTATTTTGTGACGGTACAAGCGGCGATACAACAATTACAAGCTGCCGGTATTCGGGTATCTCTCTTTATTGATCCTGAAGAAAAGCAAATTCAGGCAGCCAAAGATGCAGGCGCCACTGTAGTGGAACTGCACACTGGACGTTATGCAGATCTTTCTGGTGTAGAGCAAGCTTCTGAGGTTGAGCGTATTCGAAAAGCTGCTCAATTTGGTAAAAGCTTAGGCCTCAGAGTCAATGCTGGTCATGGCCTTAACGAAAGCAATGTTCTGCCTATCGCAGCTATTACCGAGTTATCGGAGCTGAACATCGGTCATGCGATTGTTGCGGAAGCCCTCTTCAAGGGTTGGCAAAAAGCGATTACGGATATGAAAGCCTTGATGGTAAAAGCAAGGCATGTGCAATCATGATCGTAGGCATTGGTACTGATATTCTGAAGATCGAGCGCTTGCAAGCAGCCTATGATCGCACGCAAGGACGATTAGCAGAGAGAATTCTGGGGCCTGACGAGATGTTGGTCTTCAAGGCTCGCTTGGCTCGCAATCACAAGCGAGGAATCGCTTTTCTGGCAACCCGGTTTGCTGCCAAAGAGGCGTTCTCAAAGGCAATTGGTCTGGGTATGAGAATGCCAATGACTTGGCGCTCATTACAAACTTTAAATGAGGCAAGTGGAAAGCCGGTAACACACTACTCAGGTGCCTTAGCAAGCTTCATGACACAAAAACAATGGCAGGCACAAGTCACTGTTAGTGATGAACTCGATATGGCCATTGCTTTTGTCGTTGTGACCGGACAAAAATAAACGAGGACTATCAATGGCGCAAAACCATCATCAACCTTTACCAGGCCCAGTGACTCTAGATGTGGTGGGCTTGGAGCTCAATGCCGAAGACCGCCGCCGCATTCTTCACCCACTTACAGGGGGTGTGATTTTGTTCGGTAGAAATTTTTCTAATCGGAAACAACTGAGCGCACTTACTACACAGATTAAGCAGTTACGTCCTGATGTCTTGATCTCTATTGATCATGAAGGTGGTCGAGTTCAACGTTGTAAGACTGATGGCTTCACGCATCTACCTACCATGCGCAAACTTGGCGAGCTCTGGATCAGTAAAAATACATCTATCCATCCGGCTGAATCAGCGGCACTGGCGATGGCTGTAGCCACGGCTTGTGGCTATGTATTGGCATCTGAGCTGAGAGCTTGTGGCGTAGATTTCAGCTTCACTCCAGTATTGGATTTGGATTTCGGACGCAGTGCCGTGATTGGCGATCGCTCATTCAGCCGTGATCCTCAGATTGTCTTTGCATTAGCCAGAAGTTTGAATGATGGATTGCGGATGGTAGGTATGGCTAATTGCGGGAAACATTTTCCTGGCCATGGTTGGGCAGAAGCAGATTCGCACGTCGCCATTCCAGTCGATGAGCGCTCTTTGGATGCCATTCTGAATGATGATGCCAAACCCTACGAATGGCTTGATCTCAGTTTGGCTGCGGTGATGCCTGCGCATGTGATCTACCCTAAGGTTGACAAACTACCTGCAGGGTTCTCCAAAATATGGCTTCACTCTGTCTTGCGTCAGGAGTTAGGTTTTCAGGGGGTGATTTTCAGTGATGACTTATCTATGGAAGGTGCCAGCGTTGCTGGTTCCGTTGTCAAGGGTGCCGAGTTGGCGCTAGACGCTGGTTGTGATGCAGTCTTAATCTGCAATCGACCAGATCTAGCAGATGAGTTGCTTTCTGAGCTGAAGGTCTCAAAAGCCAAACAATCTGAATCGAGATTGCGCTTGAATCGATTAATGCCAACAGCCAGTGTAGCCAGTTGGGATGAGTTACAAAAACAAGCTGAATATCAGCATGCCAAGGGCTTACTCAAAGAGTTTGACTTGATCAAATAAAAAAGCCCGCTATCAGCGGGCTTTTGAATATCGGAAGTTTGGCAATTAATTGGCGCGACTACGATATTCACCGGTACGAGTATCAATCTCAATCTTGTCACCAGTATTGCAAAACAGGGGAACCTGGAGTTCATAACCAGTAGCAAGCTTAGCATTTTTCATTACCTTGCCTGAGCTGGTATCACCCTTAACCGCTGGCTCTGTGTAAATAATTTCACGAACCAAAGAGTTTGGCATTGCGACAGAAAGTGCTTTGCCTTCATAGAATACAACTTCGCATGGCATGCCTTCTTCGAGGTAATGAAGAGCATCACCCATAAATTCTGCTTCAACTTCATACTGGTTGTATTCAGAATCCATAAAGACATACATTGGGTCGGCGAAATACGAATAGGTGCAGTCTTT
>Ga0364881_10188_pt1 | contig 43529 bp, 30 predicted proteins | sample ExccelJu500001D4_5_FD_206923 | JGI IMG/M metagenome (GOLD analysis project Ga0364881, IMG submission 206923) | Enriched cells from Trout Bog Lake Hypolimnion, Wisconsin, USA - BchlTB.July30.5000.01.D4 | ecosystem: Environmental > Aquatic > Freshwater > Lake > Hypolimnion/Profundal zone | place...
GCGGACTTTTACCTTCCACAAATCAGTAAGCATGTCTGTCCACAAGGAAATAAAGAGAATTACCACCCGCACCCTGCAGGATTTTAAACAGGAAGGAATTAAAATATCGATGCTAACCGCCTACGATTTTTCGATGGCTAAAATTATCGATAGCGCGGGTATTGATGTTATACTGGTAGGCGATTCGGCCAGCAATGTAATGGCTGGCCATGAAACTACCTTGCCCATAACCCTGGAGCAAATGATTTACCATGCATCGTCGGTGGTGAGGGGTGTGCAGCGGGCTTTGGTAGTGGTTGATTTGCCTTTCGGTTATTATCAGGGTAATTCCAGACTGGCACTTGAGTCGGCTATCCGTATTATGAAAGAAGCAGGCGCACATGCGGTAAAACTGGAAGGCGGCAGCGAAATACGCGAGAGTATTGAGCGGATATTAACGGCAGGTATTCCCGTAATGGGTCACCTGGGTTTAACACCACAGTCTATTTACAAATTCGGAACCTATACAGTACGGGCTAAAGAAGATGCCGAGGCAAAAAAACTGATTGAAGATGCCATTTTGCTGGAGAAGACCGGCTGCTTTGCAATTGTGCTGGAGAAGATTCCGGCCCACCTGGCAACCACGGTAGCTCAAAAAGTGCAGATACCTGTTATCGGCATTGGCGCCGGTGGGGGAGTAGATGGCCAGGTGCTGGTATCGCATGATATGCTTGGTATTACCAAAGAATTTCAACCCCGTTTTTTACGCCGCTATCTCAACATGTACGACCAGGTGCAAAGTGCCGTGAAGCAGTACGTTGACGATGTAAAAAGTAAGAACTTCCCCAATAGCGAAGAGCAGTATTAGAGCGGTGTGGCAGGCATTAACAAAAAATCCCGGCTCAACCATTATATTTGTTGGGATTCAAATTCGTACATGCGGAAGATATTGCTGTTTATTCTTTGTATTACCTCAACTGTAACTTTAGTAATCGGCCAGCAAGAAGCCCAAACCAGCATGTATTTGTATAACGGTTTGTATCTCAATCCTGCTTACGCCGGAAGCAGGGATGATTTAAACGCGACCATCATGTACCGCGACCAATGGGTTAAAATACCCGGAGCCCCAACTACGGCCTCGGTAGGGATTAGCTCTCCCCTGAACAATGATAAACTGGCCTTGGGTTTATTGTACTCGTACGACCAGATAGGAGTTACCAAAACCAATTCAGCGGAAGTTGATTTTGCTTATCGTATCCTAGTGGGCCATAAAAAGGATATCCATTTAAGCTTTGGTATTTCGGCAGGGTTTCAAAACTATAGTGCCAACTTAAGTGGGGTAGCCACTACGCAGCCCGATGACCCCAGTTTTTTAGATAACAACCAGAACCGCTGGCTACCTAATGTAGGCGCCGGTTTTTACGCCTATAACAATAAGTTTTTTGCAGGAGTGTCGGCACCATATATTCTGGCTAATCGTTTAAACGGGCCGGCCTCGGTATTTGCTACTTCAACCACCATTGCCCGGCAATATCAAAACCTGTTGGTTACCGGTGGTTATAATTTTGAGTTGGGTAAAAAAGTGCATTTCGTGCCTAGCGTTTTATTGAAATATATACCCAAATACGCACCTCTTACTTTAGACTTTAACGCCATGTTTGTTTTTATAGACCGTGTTTGGCTGGGCGCTTCGTACCGTTTAAACGACTCGTACAATTTTTCGCTGGCCGTTAATCTTACCAAACAAATTAAAATAGGCTATTGCTACGACCTTACGGTTTCCCCCCTTAGTAAATTCACTACCGGTACGCATGAGGTAATGGCCAGCTTCGATACCTGGTTTAAAGACAAAAAGGCTGTGGGTCCCGCGCAGATGAAATATTTTTAGCCAAATACAATGATTAAAGTCCTGTTATATGGCAGGCTTGCGAATTGCCTTTACTTTATAACTTAGCACGGTTATTATTCATTTATAAAATAACATTAAATGTATTGCAGAATTATTGTTTTTATGTGCACCCTGCTTATTGCCATTGGCGCCATGGCCCAAAAAACCGGTGGGGATATAAAAAGGGGTGATGCCTGTATGAAAATGGGGACCTATGATAAGGCCGCAGCTTTTTACAAAAAGGCGGCCGATGGCAATATCAATGATGTAAGCGCGAAAGAAAAACTGGGCAAAGCATTGCTTGAATCGGGCGACCTGCAAAGCGCCGAAGCTGTTTATAAACTGTTGGCCGAAAGCCCTATGGCGGCCGATATCAATAAGTTTTATTACGGGCAGGTACTGCGCATGAATGGTAAATACGAAGTGGCCGCCGCGGCTTACCAAAGTTATTTTGACGGACATCCCAACGACCCGTTGGCCGCTGAATTTAAAGATTTTTTGAACCGGGTAACACCTCTTTTAACCGATCATAAAGTGTACACGGTTACTAATATTCCTGAGAATTCGGCAGGCTCGGATGTGGGCCCTACTTTTTGTTTATACACCTTTTGTTTCAGCTCGAATGGTCACAGTTCCCGCAAAAGCAATTACGATTTATATATGTTACATGGTGGTAACGCGTCAAACCCGGCCAGCCCGCAAAAGCTAAAAGGAAATGTAAATAAGCAACTGGATGAGGGCGCGGCGGCCTTTAGCCACAATGGTAAAGAGATGATTTTTACCCGTAGCAACTACGGCCATAAAGGAACTGACCATGTGATGCACCTGGGCTTATATCATGCCGAATATGACACCACGGCGCAGGCCTGGAAAAACATTATGCTTCTGCCTTTTGTAGATTATAGCTACAACTACATGCAGCCTTCTCTTTCGAAGGATGGCTCGCGTCTTTTTTTCGCCAGTGATATGAAAGGAGGGCTGGGAGAAACAGATATTTACATGAGCACGCGCCAGGGCAACACCTGGAGCGCACCAGTTAACCTGGGCAGTGGAGTAAATACCATTGGCAAAGAAGAGACCCCTTTTATAGCTGATGACGGGACCCTGTATTTCGCCAGCGATTCGCGCCTGGGCTTGGGGGGGCTTGATATTTATGCGGCCATGTTAACCGATACGGTTTGGGGGCGTGCGCAAAACGCCGGGGTGCCGCTCAATTCGGCTTACAATGATTTTGGGTACGTTAGTGACTCAACAGGTCGCTCGGGTTACATTGTATCGAACCGCCCCGGTGGAATGGGTGGCAACGATATTTATCATTTTGCCATGAACAACTCATCTGCCTGTGGCATATTGATAGACGCTAAAACCCAAAAGCTGGTGAGCGGCGCTACAGTTACCCTGCTCGGTAACGATGGCACCCAACGCGATACCAAAAGCAGCGATGGCGGCGACTTTTGTTTTGACCGCGCAGGCGACGGACAGCTAGAGGTAAGTAAAACAGGTTACGAACGTTATAACGGACCTTTGAACTCGACCGGTGGTGCCAGGCAGATAATTATGTTGCAACCGCAGGCCACCATTGATTTAACGATTAATGTTTCGCAACAGAGCCGGCACAGCGTTGAAGGGGCAACTACTTTATTGCAAAATACAGGCACCGGTGCAGTGAGTGAACAAAAAAGCGATTCAGATGGCATTGTGCACCTGGCGCTTGAGCCTAACCAGGAATATGTGCTGAAGGTTTCAAAAACGGACGATAAAGGGAGCTATGAAAAATTTGTACGCCCCATTTCGACCCTGGGGTTAAAAGCCGGACAAAGAATTACTGAAAATGCCCAGTTGATTTATCATCCGGGTGTAATCGCTACTTCAACCGTTGCTTCAAATTCGTCCGGTCCGTCCATAGCGAATGCCGACCCTGCGGATGTTAGTAGCGGCCGCGACCTGCCCACAGTTTATTTTGATTTAGGTAGCTACAACCTTAACCTCAATGCAAAAATTGCCTTAAATAAAATTGCTGCATATATGCTGGCGGCTCCGGGTGCGCAGGTGGAGATAAGCTCGAACACCGATGCCAGTGGAAGCTTACAGGCTAATATGAAACTTTCGGCTAAACGGGCTTTAAGTTGCCTGAATTACCTGGTTGAAAAGGGTGTAGACAAGTCAAGGTTTATTGCAGTAGGTTATGGAGCCAGTAAATTGGTAAGCAACTGCATTAATTGCACTGAGGCACAACAAGCCCTTAACCGCAGGACAGAATTTAAGATACTTAAGCAATGATTGTGTTCACGTGTTTACGTGTTCAGGTGTTCACGTGGTAAATCGCTATAAATTTACTTTGCTTTGAATTTATTTAGGGATGGCAAAAGTTGAGAGGTTTGAAGTGCAAGAATTTAAATAATGAATTTATTCGCTACCTGATTTATTAAAATAAGAGCCAAAAGAAATAACCTTTTAACGTGAACACGTGAAAACATGAACACATTCTATGAACATTTTTTATTGCCCGACTGCCATATTGAATGAATCATCGGTACTCGACGAGTCTGAGTCTTCACATCTAACCAAAGTTTTACGCAAGCGCGAGAATGATGAATTAATGGTGTTTGATGGGAATGGAAAATTATTCGAAGCGCGGATTGAAAACGTGGGTAAGAAAGAAGCTACCATTCATGTTTTCAGGCTGGTGGAAGTGGAGGAGCAGACAAAGCCCCGGCTGCACATTGCCATTGCTCCTTCCAAAAATACCGACCGGTTAGAGTGGTTTGCCGAAAAGGCTACTGAAATTGGTATCGCTGAAATTACGCCGCTCATTTGTACTCACTCTGAACGAAAAGAATTGCGACCCGATAGAATTGAAAAGATACTGATAGGTGCTAGTAAGCAGAGCATTAAACTAACGGTGCCGCGGTTAAATCCTGTTATAAAATTCGATGCCTTTATAAAATCTGTTAACAGCACCGACCGGAAATTTATAGCCTATTGCGATGAAAAATCGATGCATTTAAAAGACGCTTACCACGGCGGTTTCGATGCCGTTATTTTGATTGGTCCGGAGGGGGATTTTACCCGCGAAGAAGTATTGCTGGCGGAACAAAATGAATTCGAAACGGTTTCGTTAGGTAAAAGCAGACTTAGGTTGGAAACTGCCGGTATATACGCCACCACGGTTTTTAATCTGGCCAATGAAAAGTAACTTAGCAGCATGTTGAGGAAACTGATTTTAATATGGATGGCTTTTTCGGCACTTTCATTTGCATCGAATGAAAAGCCTTTGAAGATAGCGTTGCTAAAATACAACGGCGGGGGCGATTGGTATGCTAATCCTACTTCGCTGCCTAACCTGGCCAAATATTGTAATGCCAACCAGGGCATGAATATTGAGACCGACATACCGACGGTTGAGGTAGGCAGTCCGGAATTATTTAATTATCCGTTTGTGCACATGACCGGTCATGGAAACGTGGTTTTTAATGAGCAGGAGCTGGATAACTTACGCGCCTACCTGGGTGGTGGCGGTTTTTTGCATGCTGATGATAACTATGGCATGGACCCCTACATTCGTCCCCAGCTTGAGAAAATATTTCCCGGTTCAAAACTGGTGGAGTTGCCTTTTAGCCACCCCATCTTCCATCAAAAATTCGATTTCCCCAACGGGTTACCCAAAATTCATGAGCATGATGGAAAGGCCCCTCAGGCTTTCGGTCTGTTTCATGAAGGGCGTCTGGTGGCCCTCTATACTTACGAAACCGACCTTGGCGATGGTTGGGAAGACCAGGACGTTCATAAAGACCCTAATGAGGTGCGTGAAAAGGCTTTGAAAATGGGGGCCAATATTTTACGGTACGTGTTTAGCAATTAAGGCGCTTTTGCATCTATATTAGGCTAATTTATGGCACAAAGGTCTTTCCTTCATGCTTTAATCAGCGCCCTTTTAATATCTGCAATCAACGCTGGCCCACTGTAAATAAAACCGCTGTATAACTGAATCAAATCGGCGCCCGCTTTAAATTTATCGAGGGCATCCTGTGCGGTCATAATGCCGCCAACACCTACAAGGGTGGAGCTTAGGTTAAGTTTACCGGTTTCAAGCTTTATTTTTTCAATTACTTCAGTGGCTCTTTGGGTTAAGGGTTTGCCGCTTAATCCGCCTGCACCAAATTTGTCAATTTCTGCCGTGGTATAGGTTAAAGGCGCGCGCGCAATGGTGGTATTGGTTGCAACAATACCCTGTATTTTGGTTTGCTGAACCACGCCTACCACATCTTCAATTTGCTCATCGGTCAGGTCGGGTGCAATTTTTAGCAGAATGGGCTTGGTTTTAACCTGCCCGTGGTTTATATCCTGCAGGGAGTTGAGAATGGCAGCCAGGGCATCTTTATCCTGTAATGCCCTTAAGCCGGGCGTATTGGGCGAGCTTACATTCACTACAAAATAATGGGCATGTTCAAACAGGGCCTTAAAGCAATATTCATAATCGCGGATAGCTTCTTCATTACTGGTAACCTTGTTTTTACCAATGTTGGCGCCTACTATAATATCGGTTTTCCGGCGTTTTAAATTCTGGGCGGCTGCATCGGCCCCTATGTTATTGAAACCCATGCGGTTAATCAGCGCAGCATCTTTTACCAACCTGAAAAGCCGGGGTTTATCGTTTCCGGGCTGGGGTTTAGGGGTAACTGTGCCTATTTCAACAAAACCAAAGCCCATGGCACCCATTTCGTCAATCACCTCTCCATTTTTATCTAATCCGGCGGCAAGTCCTATGGGATTAGGAAAATCAAGTCCCCAGAAGTTTCGGTGTAAACGCGGGTCGTTTGGTTGTGAGCCGGCTACCAGGGGCAGCAGAAACGGAAATTTACCGGCTAATTGCAGGTTGTGGATGGTAAAATGGTGGGCATTTTCAGGGTCGAGTTGAAAAAGCAGGGGCTTTATCAGCGGGTAAAGATTCATGGCTGCAAACATAGGCAGTTGATTTTGAACTTTAACAGCAAATTTGCGTTAACCCATATCAGATTATTTTACAAAATTGGTAAATACATGCTTTTGTTAAAATTTAAAGTGTATCTTACCACCGTTAAAACAATAATAATATGGGTAGACCACCAACCAAACCGGTAACACTGAAAGATGGATTTTACATTGAAGTTCGCAACAAGGGAGCCAATTCGGGCATTAAGATAAGAAGCGACAACAGCGAAAGCATGTTAGAGGCTGCTAAAGAATACAAAAAGAGCAAGGAAGTTGTTGTTCTCGGCGAGCATAAGAAGGGAAAATGGGTAACCGAACAAGCTGCCCCCGCTTCAAAAAAGGCAAAAGCCAAGTAAGCAAATCATTTTAATCACAATGCCCGGATAGACCTTTATAAAAGGTTTCTATCCGGGCATTTGGTTTTAGGTATGTCAGTGTTATTCTGACTTCACCAGTTTCATCCGGGTGATGGTATTATTCTGCTCCAGTACCGCGATGTAAATGCCACTGGCGCAACTGTTTAAATTCAACTTTATGTGATTGCCTGAATATCCGGGCATTTCTATAACCTCCCGGCCTGTTTCGTCAAATATCCTGATGGTCAGGTTTGAAAAATCCTGATTGGCGTGGAAAACAAATTCGCCGGTGGATGGATTAGGATAAACGGAAATTTCGGGCGCCGATACCTCATCAATACCCGTGCAAATGTAAACGGTAACCTGGCTGCTTGCGGTGTTGTTACAACCGTTGCTATCGGTATAGCTGTATGTAACCTGGTGTGTGCCTGTGCCTGCATTGCCCGGTTCAAATTGCATACCGCTAACGCCGGTTCCGGTAAACGTGCCGCCTGTTGGCGATGCGTTTAAAAGTAATGAGTTTACCGTGCTGCAAACGCTATCGGGATTTACCTGGAAGGTTATTTGTGGCAATGGATTTACCAACACATTAACAGGTTGCGAAACCGCCACGCACTGGCTGCCATCGGTTATTGTTACTTTGTAAACGCCGGTTTGTGTAACATTGGTGCTGGGTTGCTGCCCGCCATTGCTCCATTGATACGAAGTGCCGCCGCCGGCCGAAAGCATTACACTCCCCCCCTGGCAAAAGGTTAATGCGCCGTTATTACTTATGGCCGGACTGGTTGTTGAAAAATTATCAATAGAAACAACTGCTGTATCTGAACTACCGTGGCAATTGCCGCCGGTGCTTACCGTTACGTAGTAGCTGCCCTGCTGAGAAACTGTTATGTTCTGTGTGGTTGAGCCATTGCTCCATAAATAGCTAACATAACCTGACGGGGCGGAAAGTGCTAAAGTGTTACCCGTACAAACCGTTTGTGGGCCCGATGGACTGATTTGCACTCCGGTTAAATTGGCGCTAACACTTACTGTTACGGTATCTGAACTTGCATGGCAGTTATTGCCATCGGTAAGGGTAGCGTAAAAAGTACCCGATTGCGAAACTGTAATGCTTTGCTGGTTCGAACTATTGTTCCATTGATAAGTGTATCCTGCGGGTAACGAAAGCCCAACACTTCCCCCGGTGCAAAATGATACCGGGCCGTTGGTGGTTATTTGAGGATTGGTGAGCGAGAATGCATCGGAAGTAACAGACAGGGAATTGGTGGTAGCATGGCAATGGTTGGCATCGGTTACCGTGGCAGTGTAGGTACCTGTTTGTGTTGCAGTAATATTTTGGGTGGTTAAGCCATTGCTCCAGGCGTAAGAAGATTCGGATGGTGCAGAAAGCTGAACGCTGCCGTTACTGCAAAACGTTAGTGAGCCGTTGGCTGTAATTTGAGGTGTGGTGCCTGAAAAAGCATCGACTGTAATATGCACCGTATCGTTTTTCGAAACGCTACCTGTTGTACCTGTAACAATGTATATACCCGAAGTTGCCGGTGTAACTGTAATACTGGCTGTTGTTGCGCCACCCGGCTGCCACAAATAGGTGGTAGCTCCCGCTGCGGTCATGGTAATTGGGTTGCCTGAGCAAAGGGTAGTATCCGCTGCGGTAACTAAATGCAACGAATCTCCAACTACGGTGGTAGGTTCTTCAGCCAGCCAGATAATGGCGTTCATGAATAGCTTTCTGTCGCTGCCATTATCGCCGGTGGTGTACTGAACATATAACTGGCACGACGGGTTGCCGGTGCCGTCATCTTCAGGCGAACTATCGGCAATTGCGGCTACCTTCCCCCTGCCAAAATGCGCGTGTGCAAACATAATGCTGTCGTGGCTCGACTGGCTTACTCCATTCATCCATATATCGCCCGTAGCCGTGCTGTTAGAGTCGGGATAAATATGTATAATGGTAGCACCACTGTAGCTTAACTCAGCCACATTACCATATGGACCACGCGTTAGTGAATCATTGGCGTTAGTAGAAACATTTGTAGTGGCAGGTGAGAAGTCCTCTAAATCAAATTTTATTCCAAACGGATTGACAGGAGTAACTGTATTTAAAAAATCGTTCCAGATATTGGGCGAATCCCACCCATCATTATTGCGGTCCGAATTGTTATGGTCTGATATCATAAATAAGCCACCTCCGTTCTTTACAAAGTTGAGAATGGCGTTTTTTTCTGATTGGGTAAACCTGATATTGGGCTCGTCAATCACATAAACTTTATAATTCATTAAGTCCTGCGCATGGCTGGCATTGCCGTAAGTTATTGAATCGTGTGGGGTAAGGGTTTCAACTTCATACCCATAATTTACACAATCAATGCCCCAGGCCGATAGAGCGCCTTCCCAATAACTCTCGGCGGTGCCGGAAGTTACGGTGCTTTGCGCGGGTGTAGGATAGCGCTGTGGGTTAGAAGCTGTGCCTGTTCCAATCTGGTCGCTCGACGTCCAATCGATGTTGTGTGCGTCGGCATCAATCACCCAATCGGCGTTGCCGGCCGTTTCGGCTTTGGTGCAGTCAAACAGAATTTTTACCTGACTGAACGAAAATAAAGGCAAAAACAAAATAATAGCATAAAGTAATGGTAACCTTTTCGTCATAATTAAATTTTAACAGGGGGCTAAAGTAGAAAAAGACACCACAGGCAGTTGTTAATTAGAATTACTAAGTGGTTGTTATAATAAGATGGAGTTATTGACGCTAAATCAAGAGCGTTTCACCAGAAAATGCTTTGCCATTTAAGCTAAAATAAATTTATAGGGTCTTCGTTATGAGGGTTTCCGGTCGTTTTTTGATGCAAATTGCACAAGCAACTATGCGCATAACTTTACTTTTTATCGTTTTTACAGGGTTACTGCGCCCTCAACTGATTGCTCAAAGCGCTGCAAAAATTACCGGCCCCCTCGGTTTATATCATAGCGAAGACGGCTATTCATACCACGATACCACCGGCACTGATTCGGTGCTTATGGAATACGAATTCAGATTTGGGGAGTTGGCCATCCCTAACCAGAGTTTTGATAATAATTTTGATTTTGCGCCTGATGTTGACTCCTGTGTTCAATGGAACATTAACCGGGTATTGGGCATTATTCAACCACCGTCCGAACACGGGGTTTATAACCAGTCGGGTGATACTTTGCTTTTGGCGCCTGTTCCGCAGTTAGACGGACCGGGTATGATACAGGGCGGGCGACGGTTTTCCAGATTGTCTCAACTTTACGGCGGTTTTTGCGGTGTGGTTTTAGATGACTGGAACAGCGATACGGTTATTACCCGGCAGGTACGCGATGCGGTACGCGGCAAGAGCGTGGATGAAAACGGAAACGTGGATAGCAGCAGCGAGGCCACTACCCCGTACAACAAACTTTATTGCGTGGTTTACGGCACAGGTGCTGTACCCGGTGCGCTACCGGTAATCGACGGACTTTCATACTGGTATTACCAGGGGCAGAATTGCTGCTATACCAACCTTGATGCTGATATTACCACGTTGCGCGCCAACTACCCGCATAAGGAAATACTGATTGGGATATACCTTAAAAACACTTATTTAAACTGGGTGGATCCGGCCAGTGTTCAATACATGCTGGCACATGCTATCGACCGGTATGACGACGGCGAAATAAATGGTATCACCCTGTTTGCAGGCCTGTATTTTATGCGCGACCACATACCGTTAAGCACCTGGAATTCTTTCCAACTTTCATACTATTTAGACTCCCTGTATTATCCCTATTTAGGTGAAGGACAGGGAACGGTGCGCGATTGTAGCGGTAATACCATCACCGGTGCATCGGTACATGTATTTTGTGAGGGGAGAGTATCGGGCGATACGATGATGAGGAGTAGCCAGAAATCGGATATAAACGGGCAATATAGTTTTGGATTATGGGCCGGTAACCGCAGCACTGCTTCAACGCATTATTGGCTTATTGCTGAAAAGGCGGGTTATATGAGTGATACCGTTGGATTTTGGATTAACCGCGGTGATACTACTACTATTCCCGAGGCGCATCTTTGTCCTGCCTCCGACACTCTGAACAGCGCACCCAGCCTGCGTGTAGTGCCTAATCCTACCACCGGTATTTGTACCATTACCACCGGTGATGAAAGCAAACCGGGTGAGTTGGAAATTTACGATATGTTGGGTAAGAAATTATATTCAACCGAGCAACAACACAATTGGACACAGGTTAATTTATCGGGCTGGCAGGATGGGGTTTACCTGGTCATTATCAGAACCGGCGATAAGAAAGTAAGCCAGAAACAATTGCTGGTATTGCAGCGCTAGCGTACAACTTTCCGTTTATTCATTTCGGTGCGCCAGTGCCACAATATCTTTTACCTCTAAAATTTTCTTTTCGTAGCCCTGTGTAACCGTGTGTATCATGGCCTGACCCACTTCGGCCAGGGTTGAAAAGGTACCGGGTGCAATAATTTTGCCAACCGGGTATAACCAATTCAGGTATTTGTACATGGATAAGGTTCTTTTAAGGCCGGGGGTGGGTTTCATAAAACCGGGCCTGAAAGCATAAACCTGCTTAAAGGGCAACTTCATTAAATCATTTTCGGTTTTGCCTTTTACCCGGGCCCAGTTTACCCTTCCGTTTTCACTACTGTCTGTACCGGCTCCTGAGACATAGCAAAAAGTCATGCCGGGGTTTGCTTTGGCCAGCACTTTGGCAACGCCCATGGCAAGCGTGTAGGTGGTTTTGTAGTATTCATCATTGCTTTTACCTACCGAGGTGGTGCCGAGGCAGAAAAAGCAGGCGTTATAACCTACCACATCCATTTCAATGGCATCGAAATTGTAAAAATCTTTGAGTATAATTTCTTTTAGTTTGGGGTGCACCACGCCACAGGGGCTGCGGTTAACTACCAGCACCGCCTCAACGCTATTACTCAGTAAGCACTCGTGTAATACTCCCTCGCCCACCATACCGGTACTGCCGGTAATTATCGCTCTTACCTTTTTATCGAAGCTTGTTGCCATGGTTTAATTTTTAGCTATAGTCGGATTGCGGGGGATAATATTTTATTACCTTTTAACTTTACTTCTTTGCGGTAAAAAAATCAAGGCAGCACTGTAATATTTACATTATCACCGGCGTAGTTGTTGCCGCTTACTATTAACAGGTACACGTTTACGGTACCGGTGTCTTTAAAAACTTTGGTAACCACGGGGGTAAAGTTGACTGAGTCGGTATTGTCATAAAACTGCCAGTTGTAGCTGCCTGCATTAATACTGCAGGTGGCATCGAAAATTACCGGTTGGTTAATATGAATGCTATCCATGGCGGGGGTGGTATTAAAGCAGGCCACCGGTTGTTTATTGCATGCAGATAAACCCCCAAGCAGGATGCCCAGGACTAATCCTACAATAAACAATTTCCTATCTACCATTTCAGTTCGCTATAATCAGAAAGTGCTCTTTTTTACCCTTGGTAACCAAAAGATATTTGTCGTGAAGCAGGTCGGCAGAAGTTAATTTACGCTCCAGGTTTATCTTTTCCTTGTTTACACTTAATCCATTGCCCTGAATCATTTTACGGGCATCACCCTTCGATGAAAAAATTTGGGTTTCGGCACCCAGTAACGATACCGGTTCAGCCACGTTGGTAAAAATTTCTTTGCTCACTTTGTAGGTAACATCGGTATCAAAAGCGCCCTCAATTTCCTCTGCAGTTAGTTTTTTAAATTCTTCGAAGGAAGAACCAAAAAGTATGTCAGTCATTTCAATGGCGCGCTTTAAAGCCTGCTCAGAATGCACACGTGTAGTCACTTCCTCTGCCAGTGCTTTTTGAAGTTTGCGCAGGTGCGGCGCTTCGCTGTGCTCTTTTTCAATGGCTTCAATTTCTTCCCGGTTCTTTAACGAAAATATACGGATGTAAGTGGGGGCATCAGCATCGGATGCGTTGAGCCAAAACTGGTAAAACTTGTAGGGCGAAGTCTTTTTAGGGTCCAGCCATATATTGCCGCTTTCGCTTTTACCAAACTTGGTTCCATCGGCCTTCTTAATTAAAGGAGTAGTCAAAGCAAACGCCGAACCGCCCTCCATTCTTCTAATCAATTCAGTTCCGGTAACAATATTGCCCCATTGGTCGCTGCCGCCCATTTGCAGTTTTACCCCTTTGTGTTTCCAAAGCCAGTAAAAATCGTAGCCCTGCACTAACTGGTAACTAAATTCGGTAAAACTCATGCCGGTTTCCAACCGGTTTTGAACGGAGTCTTTAGCCAGCATGTAATTAATGGTAATATGCTTACCCACGTCGCGTATAAAATCAAGAAACGAGAAATTTTTAAACCAATCGTAGTTGTTCACTATTTCGGCGGCATTGGTGCCTGTAAAATCAAGAAATTTCTCCAGCTGCTTTCTCTGGGCGTCGAGGTTAAACTGCAGAATTTCGGGGGTTAACAAATTTCTTTCGGCTGATTTACCTGAAGGGTCGCCCACCATGCCGGTAGCGCCACCCACCAGGGCAATGGGTTTATGCCCTGCCCGCTGAAAATGCAGCAGGGTCATTACCTGGGCCATATTGCCCACCCCCAGCGAATCGGCTGTTGGGTCAAAACCTATGTAACCTGTAACTACTTCTTTATTCAACAATTCTTCCGTTTCCGGCGTAATGTCGTGCAGCATGTTCCTCCACTTCAATTCATCTACAAAACCCATTCGTTTTAACTTTTTGATTTGGGCAAATATAGGCGTTTGTAAAAACTTCCTGTCCGAAAGGGATTCTGACTCCATATAACATCCACAGCCGTTTCAGGCAAATGGTGCGAAGGAAATACAGCGCAAAGAACCGAAGTGTTCATTAATTCTTCACTAAAATTGCCCTCAAACAGCCAAATATCGTTTTTTTAATTTAATTTGATTACCTTTGTCAATAATTCCGGGTTAGCTGCTAACCTGTAGTGTTCTTTGAAATGATGACATACTGCTGCGGGGAAAAACAAGATTTAGAACGTGGTTAAAGTGTTCCCTAAGGTCCCGGGACAGAGATAGCTTCGGAGACCCGCTATACGCTAATCATGTTCTAATAAAATGTGTGAGGGTTTACTGAAACCCGAAGGCTTAAAAACAAGCCTGATATGGATTGGCCAGGCCCGATTTTTTAACATATCGATACCCCGGCGGATTCAAAACAGGTATCGAAAAGGTTCGATTGGTATCGATTAGGGTCTATCAGTATCGATTTGCAGGAGCCTGGTGGGGCGAAAAAAGGCGGGAAAACCCGTATATGAGATGCGGGTAAGTACGGATGTTAAGGATGCGTAATTTCGAAAAGGCTTAGCATTCCTTAGCATTGCTTAGCATTTCTTATCATTTCTTAGCATGGCCTGCGATAGTTTTGGCCAAATGGGATTTGTCTGAATCAGTATAAAATGTCTGAATCAGGATAAAATTCAGATTTGAGGATGAAATACAGGATCATGCGATTTTAGGTAAAAAGGCTTCATTTTGAATTAAGTATTTATTTAAATTGAAAAATAAATAGCTGTGTTTTTAAAAATAGTTCAGTAAAAACCAGAGTTTGGCATAGCCTGAAATTTGGCTTTGGGAACAAAAGCCGGGGCTTGTGTGATTAACTTTCAGACAAGGCAATTGTTAAACTTCACAACCTATAGCTTGTAATTTCGTCTATTTGTACAGCGTATCTGTTAAATTTCGACCAGTTTATTATGCACTTTTTGTCTCATTATTACTACGAATTACCAGCTAAAAGCCCACTTTTCACGGTGGCGCTGGGCATACCCGACCTCGCCCCGCATTTTTCTAAAGGCTATAACTCAGTCATCAAAAATTCCGTATTACCCAATAACCCCCTACTGTTACAAATTCATGAAGGTATTTTGAGTCACTATGCGGCAGATAAAGCGTTTCACAATTCACCGGTATTTATGAACCTGATTTCATTAACCACACAATCGTTTTTAACCGAAGGGCTAAGCCGCGAAAAGCTGAGGTTATCGGTTATTTCGCACCTGGCCGTGGAACTAATGATTGACAGACAGATAATTTTAGAGGACGAACAAGTGTGCACTGACTATTACACGTTGATAAATAATGCGGAAGAGAAACAGATTTCCTCTTATTTCGATATATTTTTATTGCATGAAACCGGTAAAAATTTTTTGAGTAGATTTCAGTTTTTCAAGGAGCGCAGGTTCCTGTTTTTGTTTAAAGAATTGGTTAACCTGGTGGAGGGATTAAGCCGGATTTATAAAAATACTACGGGGATGGAGTTTACGGTTGAAGAAAAGCAGCGGTTTTTAAGCGCCCTGAACAATATTGATACTACAATTCGTTATAGCTGGAAGGAAATTTTGAATGCAAAAGTTTATGAATAGAACTACCCGACTCTTGTTTGTTTTTATGGTAATCAGTACCTCGGCTTTTTCGCAGGTAGTGCGCAAGTACAGTAACGACTTTCTGGAAATAGGGGTAGGTGCCCGGGGCCTGGGTATGAGTAATGCGCAGGTTGCCACAGCCGACGATGTTTATGCCAGTTATTATAACCCTGCCGGGTTGGTGAATATTCCGAACACCTTTCAGTTGGGCTTTATGCACAACGAGTATTTTGCGGGCATTGCCAAATATGATTATTTAACGGTGGCTATTCCGGTTACTCCCAAAAAACGGGTTATAGGCTTTTCGTTTTACCGTTTTGGCATTGATGATATACCCAATACGCTTTTCCTTATTCAGCCTGACGGAAGTATTAACTACAATAACATTACCTCTTTCTCTTCAGCGGACTACGCTTTTATGTTTCACTATGCGCAAACCTTGCCTATACCGGGTTTGAGCATTGGCGGAAGTGCGAAAATAATTTACCGTCAGGTGGGTAGCTTTGCCAAAGCCTATGGTTTTGGTTTGGATGCCGGGCTGCAATACCAGGTTAAAAACTGGCATGTTGGTTTAATGGCCCAGGATGTATCGAGCACTTTTGATGCCTGGTACATGAGTTTTACCGATGCCGAAAAGCAAATTTTATTACAAACCAATAACCAGTTGCCCAGTAACAGTCTTGAAGTAACCACACCGCTGATAACGCTGGCGGGTGCTTACGAGGGAGTTATTATTAAGTCGGCTAAAAACAGGCTATCGCTGTTGCCTGAAATAGATTTAGGTTTTACAACCGATGGACAACGCAATGTGCTGCTTTCTGCCAAACCGATAAGCATGGATTTGCGGGGCGGCCTTGAGTTAAAGTATTCGCCGGCTAAAGATATTGACTTGGTACTTCGCGGAGGTTTTGGTAACTTACAGCGGGCTACAAACGAATTGGGTAAAGAGACGTTTATTGTGTCCCCCAGCATAGGCGCCGGTATCCATATCAAAATCGTATCCATCGATTATGCGCTCACTAACCTCACCACCATAAGTACCAGCAGCGACGGAGCCGGCTTGTATTCGAATGTTATATCGGTGAGGGTTGATATCAATAAAAAACAAAAGGAGTAGCGAATGAGAAGAGTTCTACTCACTATTACTTTAATTCTTACCGCATTTATCCCGCAACTTAAGGCGCAGCTTTATGGTAACGAGTGGATAAATTACGGGCAGGAGTATTACAAAATCAGCGTTGCCGCCGACGGTATGTACCGCATACCTTATGCCACATTAAATAATACGATTCAAAACTTAAGTTCATTGAATGGTAACAACTTTATTTTGTACCATAACGGAGCGGTGGTGCCCTTATTTGTTTCTACCAACGGCACCCTGGGCTCAAACGACTTTATTGAATTTTACGGTAAAAAGAATATTGGTGATTTAGACACCGCATTGTATGCCAACGATTCGCTGCAACCGCATATTTACTACAGCCTGTTTAACGATACTTCGATTTATTATTTAACTGTCAGAACATCGGGTGGTACACTACCGCACCAGTTTTACAGTTCGGTGCTTGATGACCTGAGCAATCCGCCTAATGCCGAGACCTATTTTATGTTTCCGAGCAGGCAAATTTATACGGGGCTAAACATACAGGGTATGGCCTTTTACGCCAGTGGCGACCAGGCGTTTAAATCGACTTTTGATTGGGGTGAGGGATATGGTAACAGTACTTTTTTTGGTGGGTTTGCCTCTAACGGACAGAATCCGCAGGTTACCAGCCAGACATTTACTTTGCCAACCCCTGCTGTTTATGCTGCCGGCCCTCCATCAACCTTTAAAACCGTTTTCGAAAACTATGCTGATGACCCGGGTGATTCCCATATTGTGAATTTTCAGGTGAATGGCGGTAATACAGTTACAGAAACCAGTACCAATAACCAATACAGCAATACATTTTACCTGGCGCACATGAGCCTTTCGTTACCTACAGGTCCCCTGCCTGCCAGCACCAGTGTAACTTTTTCTACCGGCAATGATAACAGCCAGAGCGTTCAGCAAAACAATGTTTTTATGAACGAGATTGATTATCCGCGCCAGTATGATTTTGGCGGACAAAACACTTTTTTCTTTACCATCAATGCCAATAACTCAAGCCCACAACATTTACATATTTCAAACTTCAACAGCCAGGGGTTGCAACCCATGTTGTTTGATATTACGAATGCAGTGGCCATGCAATCGAGCCAGGCTCCCAATACCTCACCGGTTGATTTTGTAATACCTTCTGCACCGGGGCTTACCCGCGATTTATTTTTAATGAGTAACGACCCCAGCAGTTTTACAGTGGTTAACCAAATGACCCCTATACTTTTTAAAAACTATACCAACTTAAATGCCGACTACCTGCTTATTTATAATACTCAACTGGATAGTAGCGGCGATGTAACCGCCTACCAGCAATACCGCGATAACCACGGCACACCGGCGCTTGGCAAATATTATACGGCTTTGGTAGATATAGACCAATTGTACGACCAGTTTGCCTACGGGGTTAGAAAGTCACCGCTTTCTATCCGCAATTTTATTCAGTATGCCATTCATCAGTACAATGCAGGCAACTGGACCCACCGGCCACAGTATGTGTTCCTGGTTGGCAAGGGTTTGCAGTATCCGGCCATGCGTAATGGGGGGGCTGCGTATGCACAATGTCTTATTCCGTGTTTTGGTCAGCCGGGTTCAGATAACCTGTTGGCGGCTACACGAGGTAGCGATACCACCACGGTAAGCATTGGCCGCTTAGCGGCTCAAAGTTCGGCGCAGGTGCGTGCGTACCTGGCAAAAATGAAAACTTATGAGTCGTACCAGGATACGTTAACTACTCCAGACGGTTCAAGCACCGGATACCCGAATGATGAGGCCATTGAGCCGAAATTATGGCAAAAACAGATACTACATTTTAGTGGTGGAACCGGTGGAGCTGAGCAAGCTCTGTTTTATTCTTACCTGCAGAATTTCGGCTCAATAGCCGCTGATACCTCATGGGGAGCTAACATTACTTCATACCAAAAAACCGGTAGCGACCCCATTGCAAGTGCCGAGGCCGACATTATCCGCAACCAGATAGATACCGGTGTTTCATTGCTTACCTTTTTCGGTCACTCGGCTACCGGCGCTTTTGATTTTAGTATTGATGAGCCGGAGAATTATACCAACTATAACAAGTACCCGGTTATACTTTCGAATGGTTGTTTTGTGGGGGATATTTTTGAACCGACTGTTGGTTACAGTGAGCGTTTTGTGCTGGAAGCCAATATTGGCGCCATCGCATTCCTGGCTACTTCTGATATATCAGTTTCGAACAGCCTGTATAATTTCAGCAGCAATTTATACCAGAATTTTGCCCGGCCTGATTACATGAACAGTTTCGGGTTTAGTGTAAGGCAGACATTGAAAAATATGTTTACCACTTACTCGAGCGACCCTTTTAGCCTGATGGCCGGTTATGAGTTTACCCTGCACGGCGACCCTGCACTCAGGCTCAATCAATACCAAAGGCCTGATTATGCCATAGACAACTCGTCGGTTTATTTTACACCGGCTACGGTTACGCAAAGCAGTAACACTTTCCAACTCAACCTGGTAATAACCAACCTGGGCAAGGCGGTTAAAGATTCTATCAATGTTAGTTTGAAACGCGTGGTTTACGATGCCAACAACAACCAGGTGGTGTTTAACTATGTAAAACGGATACTGGCACCTTACTACCGCGATACGGTGAGCTTTACAATACCTACCATTCCATCGGCAAACATCGGCGCCGGGCAAAACCTGTTTTATCCATACGTAGATGCCAGTTTTGAGGTGAAAGAAATGGCTGAGGACAACAACGGACTGGGCCTTAATCCTAAAGCCATTTTTATACAACAGGATGACGTGTTGCCTATTTATCCTTATGAATATGCCATTGATTCGGCGACTGCTGTGGTGCTTAAGGCATCTACCACTAACCCCTTTGCGGCATTCAGAGCGTATGATTTTGAAATTGACACTACCCAGCTTTACAATAGCCCCATGGGAACCGGTTTCCATCAAAAAGGAACGATATCTCAAACAGGTGGCGTGTTGCACTGGTCACCTCCGGGCGAGGTTTATAAAGACAGCGTGGTGTATTACTGGAGAGTGAAAATTGATACCAGCAGTAACTGGCACTATACTTCATTTGAACATATTAAAGGGCAATACGGATGGAATCAATCGCATTATTTCCAGTTTAGCCAGGATAATTATCTGAACATGTATCTGGATAGTCCTACCCGCACCTTCAAGTTTGACCCTACTACCAATAACGTATCGGTATTAACGGGATATGCCAATGCAGAAGGTGGAAACCTGGACTATAATACCATGGGTTGGAACTATAACAACAGTAATGAGTATCGCTTTAGGATGGGAGGTTGTGAACCGCCAGGTGGCGCTACCATAACTTTTGCGGTGATTGACGGAAGAACCGGTATACCTTGGGTGAGTTATAACAACGGCAACAATGCCGGTACCGTTTATGGCAACTACCATTGTAACAACAATGCCGACCCGCAATTTGGTTTTGATTTTGGCACAACGGGTAATTCGCCTGCAGGAACGGCGTGGGCTACGCTTATACAAAACTTTATTAGTTCCATACCCAATAACGATTTTATACTGATTTACTCGGATAACGTAGTGCCTTACAGCCAATGGAGCCCAACGTTGATTTCTGCGCTGGAATCCATTGGGGTGAACGTGCCCACCATAGTAAGCAATAACGGGCCGTTTATTTTCTTTACGCAGAAAGGAAATTCAACATATACCTCACTTACTACTTCTCCAAGTTTTTATACTCCAATTAGTAAAAGCATCAATTTTGTTGGCGCCTGGTACAACGGCCAAATGCAGTCGCCACTGATCGGGCCTGCAAAAAGCTGGAACGATATGCAGTGGAGAAGACATGCTTTAGAAACTCCTACCTATGACCAGGATTCAGTAGATATTTTCGGGGTAAATGCAGCGGGACAGTCTGTTTTGTTGCGGACTACGGTGACCAATAACAATCCTATTACTACCATTAGTGCCTTGCAATATCCTTACCTGCAATTGCGGCTGAGAACCAGCGATACCAGCGCGCATACACCTACGCAGTTGAATTACTGGCGGGTATTATACCAGGAAGTGCCTGAAGCAGCACTGAATCCTTCGGCTCACTTTGTTATTACGAATGATACTGTTGGCCAGGGCGGCAATTTGAACGTAGAAGTAGATATAGAGAACGTTACTAATATTAATATGGACAGCATGCTGGTGTACTATACCATCCGCGATGCGCAGTCAAACAGTACGCTCGATTCAGTTACATTTAGTCCGTTGCCGGGTTTAACGTTACTAAACTTAAAATATAACAAACCCATTACCGCCAACAGTATGATTGGTTTGGACCACCTGACCATTGAGGCCAATCCACATAATAAGCAACCTGAGCAATACCACTTTAATAACTATGCCCAGATTAACTTCACCGGCCAGGGGAATAACACTAACCCTTTGCTTGATGTTACATTCGACGGTAACCATATTTTTAATGGGGATATAGTGTCGGCCAAGCCTGATATTGTAGTGAGTTTGCGAAGCGACAGCAAATTCCTGGCTTTGAATGATACTACGCTGATGAATTTATACGTGCTGTATCCGGGTCAAAGCACGCCGGTAAGGATAAACTACGACAATACCACTTTGAAGTTTATACCGGCCGATACAACAGCACTGGCAAAAATAAACAGGGCTCAGGATATATACATGCCTAACTTTACGCAGGATGGCACCTACGAATTAATGGTGCAGGATATGGACCGTAGCGGTAACCACAGCAGCAATGTAAACCGCTACGAAGGCAATACCTTCTATGATTATAAAATGACCTTCCAGGTTATCAATAAGCCGGCAGTTAGCAACGTGCTTAACTACCCGAACCCTTTCAGTACTTCAACCAAATTTATTTTTACACTTACCGGCAGTGAGATTCCTCAATCGATGAAAATTCAGATTATGACGGTTAAGGGAATTGTAGTGAAGGAAATTACCGAGCAGGAATTAGGACCCATACATATTGGTACCAACATTACCGACTATGCCTGGGATGGCCGCGACCAATATGGAAGCCAGCTTGCTAACGGCGTTTATTTTTACCGGGTGGTAACCCGGCTGAATAACAGCAATATGGATGGGATGAGTGAAAGCTACGATAAGTACTTTAAGAAAGGATATGGTAAGCTGGTGATTTTGAGATAATGTGAGTGTTCATGAACACAGCACTATTTCAGTTCTTTCAAAGTAATGGGTGTAACACCCACTTTTTTGCAAACAGCAGCAGCGCCTTTATTGGCAAACTGGGCAATTTCGCGCAGGCTGTATTTTTGGACAAAGGCCAGTGAGGCAATACTGATAACGGTATCGCCGGCACCTGAGACATCGGCAGCTTTGATTTGTTTGCCGGGTACAATAAAAGAGTTGCCGTCTTTGGTAAAGCAGAAAATGCCGTTGCCGCCCAGGGTAACCATCAGGTTTTTGAAGCGGTTTTTACGGCGTAATTCTTCAGCACCGCTGCGCAAACTTTCATAACTTTTTGGATTAATACGATAACCTATGGCTTCTGAAAATTCGCGTAAATTCGGTTTAAAAAGGTCAACATTCTGGTAATCGAAAAAGTTCCTTTCCTTAGGGTCAACAGAAACCGGGATGCCGTTTTTAGTAGCTAATAGCAACACCTGCTTGATGAAATATTTTGTAAGAACACCCTTGTTGTAATCCTGCATGATGATCATGTCAATCTTATCATTAGCCAGAATTTTTCTGAATTCTTTAATCATCAGGTTTTCCTGGCTGTCTTCTAAGTCTTCAACATCTTCTTCGTCAAAACGCACCACTTGTTTGTCTTCATCAAACACGCGGGTTTTTAAGGTTGTCATTCTTCCTTTGTGCTGTATCAGGTGGTTGGTCTTTACGCCCAGCTCTTTCAGCATACCGATAAGTGCATTACCTGTGGCATCGCGACCAATCATCGACAACAGAATGGGATTGGCGCCCAACTCCTGAATATTAAGGGCAACATTTGCAGCACCCCCCGGGCGCGATTCCTTTTTCAGAATTTCAACCACCGGCACCGGTGCTTCGGGCGAAATACGGTTTACTTCACCAAACAGGTAAAAGTCAACCATAACGTCTCCTATAATCAATACGTTGAGTCCGGTGAAGTTAAGTTTTGAAAGCATGCCCTTTAAAAGGTTAATCCTGCTAATATAACAGGTATGATTAAAAGAATATTAAATATACAGATTGCCATTTATGCAAGCTTTGCAAAGGCTTCTTTCATTCTTTTGCAAGCTTCACGTAATTTCTCTTCAGAGGTAGCATAGGATAGACGAATACAGTTTTTATCGCCGAATGATTCGCCGCTGACCATAGCCACGTTGGCTTCACGCAATAAGAACAGAGATATATCTTCAGGCGTGTTTAGAGCGGTTCCATGATAACTCTTTCCAAAGTAAGCACTCACATCCGGGAAAAAGTAGAAAGCTCCATCCGGTAAATTTACTTTCAGTCCCGGTATTTCTTTCAGCAGACCATATACCAGGTCTCTGCGTTTTTTGAATTGCTCTACCATTTTATAGCTGGGGGTAAGATCACCTAACAAAGCTGCCTCACCGGCTTTTTGTGCGATTGAACAAGTGCCTGATGTAATCTGCCCTTGCATTTTATCGCAGGCTTTGGCAATCCAGCCCGGAGCACCAATATAACCCAGGCGCCAGCCGGTCATAGCAAAACCCTTGCTAAAGCCATTCACGGTAATAACCCGGTCTTTGATATCTGAAAACTCAGCAAGGCTGTGATGTTTTTCACCGGTAAAGTTGATATATTCATAAATTTCATCGCACAAAGCAAACAACTGTGGATGTCTTTTCATCACTCCGGCAATGCCCTCAAGTTCTGCCTTGCTATATACTGAGCCAGTAGGGTTACAAGGAGAGGAGAAGATGATAAGTTTTGTTTTGGGAGTGATGTGTTGCTCGAGCTGGGCTGCAGTAACCTTAAAGTTAGTATCGATGGTGGATGGAATTTCAATGCACTTTCCCTCGGCTAATTCAGCAATAGCAGCATAACTTACCCAGTAAGGGGCAGGCAGTAATACTTCATCGCCGGGGTTAATTAAGCTCAACACCACATTGGCGATAGATTGTTTGGCGCCGGTAGAAACAACAATTTCATCAGCAGTATAATCAAGGTTATTATCGCGTTTAAATTTTAGGGATATGGCTTTACGTAATTCAGGGTAACCGGGTACCGGGGTGTACTTGGTAAAGCCCTTATCAATAGCATCCTTGGCAGCGTCTTTAATGTGTTGGGGGGTATCAAAATCAGGCTCTCCTAAACTCAGGTCAATAATATCATGGCCTTGTGCTTTTAGCTCGCGGCTCATCTTCGACATTTTAATAGTTGCCGATTCCTGCATTTGGTTAATACGGTCTGAAAGTTGGTTCATGCTGGCTTGTGCTGGTGTCATGTTATAAAATTGATGGTGTAATCGCACGCGAAAATAAGGTTGTGCTGAAATTTAGGGCCAAAATTTTTGGTGAAGTAATTAACAAAAAAAGGGAGGTTCTTAACGCTGCTTTCATCAGGTAAGGGTAATCATATTACCGCCTTCAAAAAGGTGCGGATAATGGGTCTTCAATTCATGCACAAATAAATCAAACGGAAGGTCGTCAAACTGTCCGTATTCATGCAGGTATTCCATATATTTTTTGCCATCTGAGTATTCGTGAAAAATGGAGTCGTGTTCACCGTCAAACTCCAAAGGTGCGACACCAAATTTTTCACAAAGACTTTTATTAAATGCCGGGGTACACTTTACCCATTTCCCCTCTAACCAAAACTCGTTGTAACCATGAAAAACAAATTTATCTGACCCCAACATATCGATAAATTTTTGTGTAGAGAGGTGGTTCCTGACGATAGAAAAACCAAGGCGCGAAGGAATTTTGTGAACCCTGCCAAGAGCGCAAAGCAGGAGAGATTTTTCAACGCAATAACCACGTCCTTTTTCGAGCGTATGACTGGCAGAAATGGCTTCGGGTAAAAGAATGATATGATGTGGGTCGTACAACATGTAATCTCTGACCCAATAAAACAAATCAATGCATTTTTCCTTATCTGATTTTCCGGTCTGGGTGACCTGATTTGCACAGGCTATTATTTTCGGGTTATCCGAATCAATAAAGCGCGTTGGGCGCAAATAAATTTCAAAATCCACTTCGTTCATTTAATTGACTTGGCCCTACTTCTTTTTGCAGCACGATTTCATTTCCTTTTCATCGGTTTTGCCCATAGCGCAACAGGCTTTGTCGGCGGCTCCGCACAATTTAGCGCATTCGTCTTTGCTCAAAATACATTGACCTCTGAGCTTACACAAACTATCGCAGGCCTCTTTACCCATCATTTTTTCGCAAAGGCCTTTATCCAATACCACACTGTCGCCAACCATTTTGCAACCTGACATTGGGCAACTAGCGTCCGAACCGGGTCCTTTCATCATTCCATTATCACCTATGCCGCAATGGCCAGGCATACCACAGTGCCCCTCCACATGGTGCATTCTCCTGAAATGATGATGAACGCCATGACGTACTGCCCCTCCAACTGCTACCAGCGATAAAATAATAATCAGCCAGGCAAAAAATTTAAAAATGCCTCCCAGGTATTCTCTGTTCACCTTAATTAGTAAATAAACGCCTGCTGCCAGAGCCAGTATTGCTAAAGGAAATGCTACCATACTTTGTTCGGTTTTAGAAGATGCAAAGATAAAAGGCTTTTTGTCAAATTGATTTTCTGTTAATTTGCGCCGAAAATAAGAAGGCCAAATGAATTTAGAAGAAGAAAAAGCAAAGTTCAGGTTTAAGATGAAACTTGATATACGTTGGAGTGATATGGATGAAATGCGCCATGTAAATAATGCGGTGTATCTTACCTATTTTGAACAAGCCCGGGTTTATTATTTCCATGAAAGCTGTCGATGGGATTGGAACGCCATTGGTGCCATCCTGGCAAACGCCCATGTTGACTACCTTCGTCCGGTAGTGTTTCCAAATCCTACTTTCGTATATGTGCGCACCTCAAAACTGGGTAACAAAAGTTTTGAAGTTCATTACCTCATTACCAGCGTGGTGAATGGGGCAGAGGAACTAACTACAACCGGGCATACAACGATGGTAATGTTCGATTATAAAACGAATGCCTCGGTGGTAATGCCTGAGGACCTGAAGGATCGCCTTAGAAATTATGAGATTTTAAAACCTTAATTTGTGTTGATTGAAATTAACCCCGATAATATTGACCCCCGCCTGATATGGCAGGTAGTAAATTGTTTAAAACGAGGCGGGGTTATTATTTATCCTACTGATACGGTTTATACGCTGGGTTGCGACCTTACCCATCGGGAGGCATATGAAAAGCTTTGCAAATTGAAAGACGTTAAGCCAAACAAGGCCAACTTTTCAATTGTATGCGTTGACCTGAGTCACATGACCGACTTTACGGTAAACGTGCCAACGGCGGTTTACAAAATGATGAAGCGCGCACTACCGGGACCGTACACATTTATTTTGAATGGTAACAACAACCTTTCAAAAATATATGGCTACAACAAAAAAACTATTGGCATCAGGGTACCTAACAACTCCATCGCCCGCGCTATAGTAGCCGGTTTAGGAGCCCCGATTCTGTCTGCCTCCATCAAAAATGAAGATACCATCCTTGAGTACATGACTGATCCCCAGGAAATACATGAAGTGTATGAAAACCTTGTAGATATGGTGATTGATGGCGGCCCGGGCGGCAACGTCCCTTCCACCATTATTGATTACACCGGGGTAGAGCCACTGTTAGTAAGGGAGGGGGCCGGTCCAAACCTGGTGTAATCTGCCCCTTTTTAAATAAATGTCATGCATTTTATTGATAATACGGGGCAAAAAGCTAGTTTCACGTCCCCTTTTTTGTAAAAATCAGAAAATGAGTTGAAGCTATGATCGCCCCTGTAAAGGACACTGTCAATAAAATTGAACTGCATTACTTCTTTTCCGATTCTTCGCATAGCATGAATGCGTTGATTAGGAACAAGTGCGAGGTTAACCTGCTTGGTATTTTAAAGGAGATATCAACCGTTCTGAATGCCCGTCTGCAGGTGGAAAGTGAGGCCTATACAGAAGGAGGATTGGTTGAGCGCTTTGTTCTAAAAAGCAAAAGCGAGTTTGTTCGCAGTTTTGCTGCAGCGGTTTTTCATTATGTTTTGCCGCTGGAAGTTGACATCGAAAAAACAGTAAGCGAAGAGGACAAAGAAACAACCAAGCTTGGAATAGAGAAACTAAGGAAGCAACTGCGGGAATATGAAAGAAACGGAGAAGGTGAAATCGACAAAGAAAATGCGGCCAACCTGTTTAGGAACAATCTTAAAATTATTAAGCTAAAGTCTAATTTTTATAGACAAATCAGTAACTGCGAAAAAGTAAATAAACTTTCAGTTCAACAGGTAAACACTGATGGAAGCTATGCTGGCAAGCCAAATAACATCATTCGGAAAAGGTTTGATACTTACATGCTTGTTGCTGATACCCTTAAACCCGAAACAGATGATGTGGCAGTTATCGAAATTGTTTCGCCGGTGCTTAAAGTTGGTAGCTATAAATGGAAAGGCATTTACCTGGCTACCGGGCGGATGATCAATTTTTCTATGAAGGATAATGACTTTAAGAATGAAGTAATTAATCAAAGCCTTCAGTTCAAAAACGGAACGCGAATTGAATGTATACTTGAAAGCACCCGTAAAATGAGTGAGTTTGGCGAAGTAGTTGTTACCGGATATTCCGTACCAACTGTTACCAAAAAACTGGATGATGCGGTTACTGTTGAAACACCGCAGGGTAAAACGGCTAAAAAGAAAAAAGTGGTTGAAATGCAGCAACTGGATTTGTTCGCCACTTTGTTTTGAAAGTAGCCTTAGTTCTCCCAGCTAGCCTTAATCACACTGCCTTCCTCTTCCTTATTTGTGACGGTGAGATAAACGTCGATTTCCTGCTGCATTTCTTCAACGTGAGAAATGACACCGACTATCCTGTTCTCTTTTCGCAGGGTTTTAAGGGTATCAAAAACTACTTGTAACGATTCTTTATCAAGCGAGCCAAACCCTTCATCAAGAAAGAAAAAATTCTGTTTGCTCTTGGTTAGCTGTTGAATACTGTCGGCCAGCGCCAGTGCCAGGGAAAGCGATGCCTGGAAAGTTTGACCGCCCGATAGAGTCTTAACACTGCGGATTTGTCCGTCGTTCATAAAATCGCGCACAACAAAGTTATTGGTATCGGTTATTTCCAGCTGTAATTTTTGACGGGTAAGTTTATGGAACCTGTCGTTAGCGGCATTGCACAAATTGCGCAGGTAAATGGTAGAAACATAATTAACAAATGCACTGCCTTTAAAAAGTTGCTTCAATGTATTAATGTCTTCAGCACGTAGTATAATTTCAGCCAGTTTGCCCTGTAGCGCCTGGCGGTTAGACAGGCTTTCTTTTAATCGTTGAATCTCATTTTGCTGGCTGCCGCGGTCCCCCTTCAACCTATCCAGGTCATCAGAAAGACCTTGAATTTCCTCAAGCAAAGCAAAGTGCGCTTTTTCGTCATAGGTTTTGCCCTCAGATTGCGCGGTCAAACTTGTCAACTGTTCTTTGGCCGTGTGCAACTCCTGTTGAAACTGAACTATCTTTTTTCTTTCAGATTCAACATTAAAGCCCAGGTTTAAAATAACTTCTACCTCACCAACTGTCCTATACCCTGATTCGTTAAGTGTGGTTTCGATTTTTAACCGAAGGTCACGGATTGAATTCTCATCTGCATTTAACGTCTTAGTTTCGCTTTCAATAATGCCATGTAATTGGTTTTGGCGTGCTTTTAAGTCGGTAACTTTCCCTTCAAGTTTTGGAAACCTGTCTTCCAACTCAGCATAGCGGGTATGAAGGCCGGTTATTTTTTGAAGAATACTCCCAGGCTCAGTATTTTTGTATTCGGCGTAAGTAAAGACTTTGAGCTGCGGTTGAAGCGTGTTAATTGTTGCCTGAACTATGGTGTGCTTCTCGCGAATACTTTTGAGTTTTTCTTCTGCCCGTGCTCTTTGTTCCTTGATTTTTTCAATTTCTTTTTCCAGCTTTTCAAGGCCTGACTCTATTGCTATAATTTCCTTTTTCAGCCTTTCGGCGTAATCAAAAGCCTCAGTAACCTGGGTTTGATCTTCAGGACTGTAACCTGACCATTTAAATGCATCACCATGAGTTTTGAACTTTATCTTTTCATCTTCCAATCTGGCCACTATTTTGGAAAGGTTGGCGTTATTTAGTTCAAGGTTTCGCGAAAGAACATTTAGCTCGACAGATGCTTTGTCAATGGTTTCCAGTTTTCGGTTGGCATTAAACTGCTCTTGCCCGGCTTTTTTAATTTTGTTTTTTACATCTGATGTATCTAATAATGCGGGATGTTCGATTGAGCCACAAACCGGGCAGGGCTGTCCTTCTTTTAAATCGCCCGCTAATTCTTCCAGTTTATTAATAGCTGCCAAATGCATCAACTCATTTTCAATATCCGCCAGATGCTGTCTGGTAGCTGCTTTTATAGCGTTCAGCGATTCCAGTAAACCGGTAATACCGGCGTTGGCATTGAGGTTAATGTCAAGTTGTTTTGCTATCGATTTAATCAATTTTTTTTGAGCATCCAGGTCATTGTTCACCAGCCTGCCCGATTCTGCTTCTTCCCCGGTTAGCCGGTCTAGGTTAGATTGGATATTATTTTTTACGGTAAACCAGTTTCTGATATTTGATAATTCACTTAAATCGGGTGCCGACTTTTTCAACTGTACCAACTTTTCCTTTTCTGCCGCCTGCAGTTGCAGTTTTAAATCCGTCTGGGAAGTGTTTTTACCCAGAAATTTATCCCCCTCATTTATCCTTGTCGATAATTCCTTTTCCTCAGTTTCAAGGCTTGCCAGCCGTTGTATAATTTCTAATTCATGGGCCTTTTGTTTTAAATCCTGCCGTTTGTCGTAGTCAACTTTCAGATTGACGAATTCATTTTCGCTTTTATCAAGGTCAGCAATTATAAGCCCCAGTTGCTTGTGCTGTTCAGCCAGTGTTTTTTTACGGTGTGCGATTTTTGTTTCAAGCTCGCTGTTACTATCCAACAAAGCCTTGAATTTAACCAGGCATAGCTCGTAATCTTTTAATTGCCTGGCCAAAAGCAAAACCTCTGATTCATTTTGCTGAAGAGAATCCACTTTCCGTTTTTGTTCTTCGGTTTTTTGTAGCAGGTCTTTGGTTATCTTCTGCAGTAATTCCCGGGCGGTCTTTTCCTTCAGCAAATTTTCATGATGGGTTATCTTTTCGCTTGAATCAAGCAGTTCCCTTTCCTTTTCTTCTATTTCCTCTGTTGTTACTTCTCCAATTTGTTCTATCCTGGCTTCTAAATCAGTGCGGACAGTATCATTTCGTTTTTCCAGCAGTGTGACTTTTCCCGACAACTCATACTTATCCAGGTGAAAGAGATCTTTCATCATCCTCGTACGATCTGTGTCGCCTAATTGTAAAAAGTCCTGGAACCTGTTTTGTGGAATGATGATAGTTCGCCTGAAGTTTTCATAACTCAAACCTATGATTTCGGTAATGATTTCAGGCTGAACAGGTATCCATTCTTCACCTTGTTTTTTGTAAGCAACGCGTTCGAAACTGCCAACCGTTTCGAAGTGCTTTTTATTTCTTTTTCCGCGAATAGCAAACCGGTATTCGTTCAAATCGCCTGCCCTGAAAACAAAGTCTACCATTAGCTCGCCGGACTTTAGATTCATCATGTTATAATTCCGGTCATCGCGCTTGTTCAGTCGCTCTGTTTCGCCGTATAAAGCAAATGAAATTGCTTCCAGAATGGTGGATTTACCGCTCCCGACCGTACCGAAAATGCCGAACAAGTTCGATTCGGTTAACCGCGTAAAGTCAATTACCTGCTCTTCGCGGTAGGAGTAAATACCTTTTAACGTTAGCTTTAAAGGTATCATGCTTCCTCCTCCGTATTTATAGCTTCTTTGAACAAATTAATCAGCCGCTCGTTTGGCTCCTGTCCACCATGCCGGTGTTTGAAGAAATCGAGAAATAACTCTGCAATACCTTTACTAAGGTCAATGGGTTCATGCTCGTCAGTGGCCCCGGCTTCGGTAATGTTTATTTCGGGAATAATATTTACAATAAAAGCGTGCGCGTCGGTAAGCCGCTTGCGCTCTGCGGCTGTGATGTATCGGGCCGATATCATAGTCAGTTCTACTAAATCATTCGGATTTTCGGATAACCAAAGCAGCGCTTTATCCAGGTCCGAAAATTTGGCCCGCAACAACTTTCTTCCTTTGTTTAATGGTATTGCCGTATGCTTTACTTTTTTCCCGGGTCGGGCTTCAATAAGCATTACAAACTTTTGCTGGTTTGATTCACTGAAGCTATAGGCCAGGGGGCTACTGCTGTAAACGATAGGACAAGGATGAGTATCAATTATCTGTTTTTTATGCAAATGTCCCAACGCTGCATATTGCATTTGCTCAGGGACGTTTTCGGAGTAAACCACCTGGGCGCCGCCTGGGTGCAAAATTGGTTTCTCGTCCTCCGGTTCTTGCGGTAACTCCCCCTCTCGCTGCATCATAAATAAATGGGCAACCATCATGTTTACACCGAGGGTATCACAATATTTAAGCGCTAATTGCTTCCATTTTTCAGCTAAAATATCGCGTAGTTCAGCGCCATCATCTTCGGCATTTAAAAATGTTTTGAGCCGGTATTCATTGGCATAGGGTGTTAGCAGGAGGCGAAGGGGAAACGAAACGTTTGGTAGATTTAGCTCAATAAACCCCGCCTCGCTTTTGGTCACCCCGAGTCCAGTGGGGAGCGAAAAGGGAGATACTACACTATTGGGAAATCCGGCGAAAATAATTCCGCATTCCCGTGCCAAAGGGTCTGGCGCTTCAATCTTTTCCGGTGAATCATGGTTACCGGCAATGGCTATCACCGCACGCTGTCCATCGTTGGATAACCGCTTTAGCGTTTTATAAAACAGTTCAATGGATTCGGTTGGAGGATTGAAAGTATCATACAAATCACCGGCAATAATTACAGCATCCACACTTTCCTGCTCGGCTAATTCACAAATTTCATTCAGCACTTCAATTTGTTCGGTGTGGCGCGAAAAGCTATCGAGCCGTTTACCCAAATGCCAGTCTGCCGTGTGCAGTATTTTCATAGTTATTTGCAAAGCCTGTTTCGGTTTTTGCGTGCTATATCAAAAATGAAAAATAAACAGGTGAGTAGAATGGTTACTTTCCAACAACCATTTTTATGGCCGTAATAATCATAAAACCCGCGAATACTCTTTTTACAATAACATCGGGTAAGGCTATTGCCCATTTAGAGCCAAAGTAACCGCCGATAATAAATGCCATGGCAATAATGATGGCGTATTTCATATTTACATAGCCTGCTTTATAGTAGTTCATGGCTGCTAGTATACCAATGGGCGGCAACATAACCGCTACACTGGTTCCCTGGGCCTCTTTCGGGCTAAAGCCAAGAATCATAATAAGTGCGGGTATCATAATTAATCCACCGCCAAGGCCTACCATACCACCTAATATGCCTGCGCCAAGGCCAATCAGTATGAGTACGACGAGTGTATATGCATCCATATTTTCAGAATTTAATTTCATAACAAAACTAACGCCTATTGGGTTTTTACCTAAAGCAAATCTGCAGCTTTAAACATTTCTTCCTTGCTTTTTGGCTTGCGGTCAATCTGCCATTTAAAATCTTTTAACTCAAACTGGTCTTTGGCCATCATTTTTATGGGCGTAAAAACAGCTTCAGGCTTTTTGATAAAAACGATTTTATCAATTTTTTTATCCTTAAAGTATATCGAGATATTAGTTGAAACAGCCTTGTTGCTGCCTATATATTTGTTCTTATCGTCCTTGCCAAAATAAAGACTTTCGCCGTTACCTTTTACATCCAGCTTTCTCAGTTCATTATCTATGAAGTAGCCAAAGATATTTATACCCTTAATCTGGTCGTAATATTTTACCCCCGAAGGAGAAATTATAAACCCTGATTTATAGATGGCGAAGTTATCGGCTTTGTTGTTTTTAGTATGCAGGTAAAGGGTATCGCCACTCATTTGTACATCATTGGTCCACATTAACGGTTTGTAATACATTCTGAATGTAGAGTCCTGGAAGGAGTAAAACATAGAATCACAAAGGCCCTGCATATCTTTCATAAACATGCGTACCTTGTGGTATGCAAAAAAGGTGCGTATGGTATCATGTTCCGATTTGGTCATGGACTTCAGGGTGTCAGCTATTAAAAGCAAAGAATCTTTATCCATTTTATTAATGAGCAATGGCTTGTTGGTAGCCATGATATACTGCCTTACATCGGTGTACTCACCATAGTGTCCAAAAATCTCGGTGTTCATACTACTATCAACCCACTTAAAATAACCAATGGCTTTTCCAAAACCCCGGAAGCGCTCGTAATAAAGACTATCTGCCCATATTCGCTGAGGCGGATTGACAATAACCGTGTTTTTTCCGAAAGAAGAAACATCTCTTTTACTGTCGTACCAACCGTTTTTACAATAGATAGTACTGTTTTTATTGAATATTTCGGTGTTGCCGTAAAAGGTGGAAATTTTGGTGTCTACGTTATATTTTAAGGTATCTGAATTAAGCTTGTAATTCGGGTCGTTAATTTTTACCTGGCCCTGGAAAAAGGCATCGTGTAACATGTTGTAATAATGAGCCCGTAAACTGGTTATAACGGTGGAATCCTTAATTACCTTGCCGTGATTGAGATAATAGGAAACCTTTTCTTTCGTGTCATAAAACAACTCATCGGTGTAGAGAATCATTTTTGAATCTGTAAGCTTGGCGTTGCCTTTTAGCAGTGCGAGTTTCTTCTCACTATCATATTTTAAAATGTTTGAGTAAGCGTTTACCGTATCCTGGTTTATATGTACCCGTCCCCAGGCATCAACCGAGTTTGTTTCTTTGTCAATATTGGCGCTATCGCACCACATAAGTACCGCACCTTGCCGCAATTCAACATTGCCAATTAGCTTGGTAAATTTTTTACCATTCTCATCTTCAAACTTAAGCTCGTCTGACCGTAATATCTCTACTTCTTTTTTCTCGCCATTGTTTGCTGTATCGACCGGAGGCGGCGTAATATTGTTTTGGGAAAAGGAGGGGAGTGCGCCGGTTATGACAAGGCCAAAGGCGAAAACGATTTTTGCCCAGCCGCGAAAAAATGGAAGCTCAGGAAACTTGAAATTTACCTTTATCACAATAACAAAAATGCTAAAAGCAACCAGTAAATAGGGATTAGAGATGCAGATTTTGTAAACGTTTGAAGTTTAACGGTAAAACGCTGAATTATTTTCCTGACTCATTATCGCGCTTTATCCTGCGCTCCTCGGCCTTTTTACTGCCCAATACGTTAATGTCAATGTAGCGATATGGACGGGCTTTTACGTCTTTCAGCAATATGTTGAGGTTGCCAATAGCAGAATCAACTTTGGTATATAACTCATCATCTTTTACCACTTTGCCTAAAGTTCCCTTGCCTTCATTTATCTGGGTCAACAACATTTTTAACTGAATAACCGTAGCATTCAGATTTTCAACCGTTGCCTTCAGATTTGCCTTTTGCAGCGAATCGGTCAGGTTACTGGCATTGGCAAGGATATTATTGATGGTAGCATTATTCTTTTGAAGGTTATCCGTAAAACTCTGAAGATTGGCAATCATCAAAGTCAGGTTTTTATCATTTTTGGCTAAAAGACCTTTAACGCCGTCAACCGTGCTGTTCACCTTATTGATGGTAGTAAAAATGCTTCGTGAATCGTTGGCATCAAACATCAGTCTTATACCGCCAATGGCTGAGTCGAGCGTAGGCAACATTTTGTTCACATCGCTCATAATCGGGTCAATTTCTGAGCCTAATTGCTCGGTAATGTCTTTTTTGAACAGCGTACTAATAGTATCTCCGTCGTTCATGTATTCATTGCTGGTACCAAATACAAGCTTAACCTTCTTGCTTCCCAAAAAATCGGTTGACACCAAAAGGGCCACCGTGCTATCGCTCTTTGGTACCTTAACGTTTTTATCCAGGTCAAGCTCAACCACTATTTTGCCGGTTTCCGGATTGCGGTCCATAGGGCCAACGCGCCCAATGGGAAATCCGTTAATCTCAATCAGATTAGACTTATACAAGCCATCCACGCGGTCGTAAACGGCGTAGTAAACGTTCTTTCTTACAAAAAGGTTAGTTCCTTTTAAGAAGTAGAAACCCAGTATAAAAATGGCAATAGTGATAATGGTAAAAATTCCAACCTTGGCCTGGTTCGTCACTCAATTAAAGTTTTGCCAAAAATATGCTTTTGAAGGATAAATCAAAATAAAAGCACAAGCTTATTGATTTTGGTAGGCCTTAAGTTTTTCAGGACCATACCTTACGCCGTCTTTAAAGCCTACCACAAAAGCGTCTTTATAACCCGCTTCAACAGCAATTTCAATTTTGCGCCTGGCTTCAGAGTAAGTTTTTGAGTTGCCGGCGTAATACCTGATTAATCCTTTGTCCGGGATGGCCTCATTGGTAATATTGCCTAACACCTTGGTCACCTTTGTCACTTCTGAAGCCTTCATAGGGCCTTTCAGAGCAATAAGCTGAACCTTAAATGTCATCTTGCCACTATTATCTTCGGCAACTGGTTTAACCGCTGGTTTGACTGGTGCTTCAACCTCGGTTGCTTTTTTTACTGGCTTTACCGTAGCCACGGGTTTCTCCTCGGTTTTGGTTACCGCTGGCACCTTTTGAACCGGCTTTGGTTCAGTTTTGGCTGGCTTAGTTTCCGTAGTTGATGGCTTAGGTGTTGGCTTTTCAGCAACCGGTGTAGTCGTTGTTGCGCCGCCTGAATGCCCCGGGGTTACTTTTTTAACCGGCTTTTCCTGAACCTGAGCAGTAGTATCGGGAGCAGGGGTTGGCTTGATTTCCGGTTGGGTTTTCTCAACAACTACATCTGTCTTTGCAGGGGTTGTGGCTACAGGTTCCGGCGCCGGTGTCACCTGAGCAGGCTCTGGTGATTTGGCTGTATCAACACTCGTTTTTGCCGGAGGCGCGGGTGCCGGTGTTTCAGATTTTGTATCACTCACAACAGGTGCGGGTGCGGTCTTCACGGATTCGGGAGCCTTAACCGCCTCAGGAGTTGTGCCGCCGCCACTGGCATTATCCAGGGGCTTTTTAATTTTTCGCCCGCTTAATAAAGTAACTGTGATGTTATCAGGATCGGTTTGTGAGGCAGTTGAAGAAGCCGCCGATGTGGGCTTTACTGCCGTTGTAGTTGCCGGGGTGCTGGATGATGCAGATGTAGATGTTACCGCAGGTCTGGAGCTATGATCTGGCGTTGGCTTCGACCTGGTGGCTGTATCTGCAGCTTCGGCTTTGCGTTTGGCTTCCTGGTAAGCAAATTGCTCGCCCTCGCTGTTTTCCATTTCAAATTTATAATCCTTAAAAGCTTTTAGGATAGAACCTGCTATTTGCTCCTGGCCTTTGTCGGAGGCCAGAAATTTTTCTTCATTCGGATTTGAAATAAAGCCTATTTCAGAAAGCAGGCTCGGCATAGCTGTTTTATAAATAACATAAAACCCCGCTTGTTTTACGCCCAGGCTTTTTCTCTTGGCATTGGTTTCATACTGGGCTTCAATTTTAGAGGCGATGTCGATGCTTTGATCTAAAAAAGCATTTTGCCTCAGGCTCATAATTATATTGCCTTCCGAACTATTGGGGTCGAATTCATAGTTTTTATCGCGGTCATCTTCCAGCAATATTACCGAGTTTTCACGCTTGGCTACTTCCAGGTTAGCCTCCGTACGATGAAGACCCAAAACATAAGTGCTGGTACCATATACCGTGGGACTTGTAGATGAATTGCAGTGTATGGCAATAAATAAATCAGCTTTGTTTTTGTTCGCTATCTCCGCACGTTCATGTAATTCAATAAAAACATCTGTTTTGCGCGTATAAATAACGTTAACGTCGGGAAAATTTTTCTGAATATCTGCCCCTAACTTGAGGGCAACTGCCAACGCCACATCCTTTTCATTGGTTTTACCCGGACCTGTGGCTCCGGGGTCCTTTCCCCCGTGTCCGGCATCAATTACCACGGTTTTTATAGCAAATCCGTTTCCGGCAAAAGCCGAAGCGGATACTAAGCTGAACAGTAAGAACAATATGCGTGCAAATCTCACGTTCTGGATTTTTTAATTTTGACGCGGTTTAGTTCAGATTTCCACATATAAAAACCTTGTCTTAGTTTGTTTTAATTTGTTTTGCTTGAATTTTCCGAACATAACATACTTGCGACCCATCAACCTAAATCGTCTTCTTACGCTGTATTTAACTATAACGTTGGTGGGGGTATCGTCATTGTTAAAGTCAAGCCCGGGTTATTCTGACAATCCTAACGAAAGCAATAATAAAATTTTTTCAGATAGCTTAAAAGAAAAGGCCGCTATTACAGCCCCCGACTCGGTAATAGTTTTACACAGTGATTCAGGATTTAGGACAACCCGGGATTCGCTTCACCTGCGCGACTCAAGCCATGTGGTATTGTCTGATACCATCCATAAAAAGGATTCGGTTCAGTTAGCCGACAATAGCGAAATACAGGATATTATCAATTATAAAGCCAACGACTCGATTGTTTATGACATGAACACCCGGCGGATGTTGCTTTATAACACTGTTGACGTAAAGTATCAAAAAATCAAGCTCGATGCCAACATGGTTGATTTTGACTGGAACAGTTTTACCATGGGCGCCCGCGGAACGCCGGATAGTATCGGAAGACCCTCAGGCACTCCTGTTTTTTCGGAAGACGGCAAAGATTTTAAGGCTGATTCAATGAAGTACAACTTCAAAACCAAGAAGGGTTTGGTTTACCACGTAGTGACCAAAGAAGGTGAGGCTTACCTGCATGTGGTTTCCGTAAAAAAGAACGAAGATGAAACCTGGTTCGGAAATTATGCGGCTTATACTACCTGCGACCTCGACCACCCTCACTTTTATTTCAAGGCTAAAAAGGTAAAAATTATCCCTGACAAGGTAATGGTGAGCGGGCCCGCCAATTTATGGATTGGCGATGTGCCCACCCCGCTTTATGTGCCCTTTGGCATTTTTCCGGTAAAGCAGGGACAACGCTCGGGAATTGTATTGCCCGAATACGGCCAGGATGCAGTGCTGGGCTTCTTTTTACGGAATGGTGGATATTATTGGTCGATTAACGATTACCTCAACGCCAAACTAACCGGGCAAATTTCAACCAATGGCACCTGGGGGCTTACGCTCGCATCGCAATACGCACTACGATATAAGTTTACCGGCTCTTTCAGTTTTTCAATTATACGCACCAGGCCTCAGGACCCTGATTTACCCGGTCAAAAAACAACCAACTCGTACAGCTTCTCCTGGTCTCATACCGAAGACCCTCGCTCATTATCCAACTCAACCTTCGGGGCCAGCGTCCAGATGCAATCGGCCGATTTTTACCAGGAAAGCCGGGTTACCGATTCACGGTTATTGAACACATCCTTTAATTCAGCAATTAACTTTTCTCACAACTTTGTAGGCACGCCGTTCAGCATGCAGGTTACTGCAAGCCACAGTCAGAACCTGCTTAACCGAACCATTGATTTTACAGTCCCCACCTTGCGTTTATCTATGTCGCATGTTACTCCGTTTAAGAGCAAAATAACAAGTGAAAAACCTAAATGGTACGAGCAAATTGGCTTTGCCTATTCATTCGAATTTCAGAACCGCTTAAGTACTTTCGACTCAATACTGTTTCAACAGCAATCGCTCAACAAAATAACTTTTGGGGTCGACCAGAATTTCAGTATTGATGCGCCCTTTAAAATATTTAAATACTTTACGCTTACTCCTCAGTTCCAGTACCAGGAAAGAACTTATTTTAAAGGCAACAACGAAAGCTGGGACCCCGATACGGTATATGTCATCAACCCCGGCCATAGCGTAACTACTGAAGACGGCAGAATAAAATCGGACACGGTGTGGCGCGTTAACTCAGCCCATGATTTTAGCACATCGCTTACACTCGGCACTAAGGTAACGGGTATCTTTAAGTTTAAAGGGAAGTATCTCAAGGCCATTAAACACGTTTTTACCCCAAGTATTTCAGCTAACTACCATCCTGATTTCGGGAGCGACTTCTGGGGCTATTACAAAAGCGTGCAAAGCAGTCCTACCGGTACGGTTTCGCGATACTCTGTGTTCGACCCCAGTGCTATCTATGGCATTCCCACCCCCGGAAAACAAGGAGCTTTGTTATGGAACCTGGGGAATAACTTCGAAATGAAAACCTATTCCAAAACCGATTCCATCAATCACGAGAAAAAACTTGGCTTGCTTGACCAGGTTAATCTTTCAGGCGGATACAACTTTGCAGCCGACTCATTGCGCCTGCTGCCGTTTAACCTTACTGTAGTGGCAGCGCGGATGTTTAACCTGATGAACGTAAACTTCAACGCAATTTTTGACCCGTACGCCACCGACTCAATGAACCAGGATATCAATAAATTTTATCTCCTCACTAATCATAAGTTGTTGCGCTTTGCCACAGCCAATGCCGGGCTCACTTTTACACTACATTCAAAACCAAAACCGGTGGCTCCAACTACGCCGGCCGACCAGCCTCCGAAATTTGTAGGCGATTACGTTTCATACGCGCCCGACCAGATATATAACTTTGATATCCCCTGGAATTTAAGCATGGGGTACAACTTTAATATCACTCACGGAACGTATTTAAAACCCGATACTATTATTACCGTTCAGTCGGTAAATATTAAACTCGACTTCAATCTTACCGCGCACTGGAAAGTGGCGCTAAGCACCGGTTTTGATATTATTCACAGGCAGGTAACGCTAACCAACCTCACCATCATTCGCGACCTGCATTGCTGGGAACTTACTTTTAACTGGACCCCCGCACTGCCAACGTTTAACGGGCAGCAGTTTAGTATTATTCTGCAACCTAAATCACCAACACTTAAAGACCTGAAGGCGCAGAAGAAGAACTCGCTTACAATGCCATAACCGGGTTTATAGGTTTGCATTTCATACATTACCTAAACTTTAGCACCTTCGCATGGAACACGTGAAAACCTCAGCACGCGAACGCGACCAAGTGAAAGCAACCGTAATAACCATTGGAGACGAAATTTTGATTGGCCAGATTATTGACACTAACAGCGCCTGGATAGGCCAGCAGTTTAGTGCGCTGGGCATAAAGCTGTATGAAATAATTTCGTGCGGTGATGATGCTGCGCAAATTGTTGATGCGGTTAACCGCGCTAAAGCCAACTCGCAGATTGTACTGATGACCGGTGGCCTCGGCCCTACCAAAGATGATATTACTAAAAAAACTTTGGTAGACTATTTCGATACCGAACTGGTGTTGAATGAAGAAGTGTGGGAGAAGATGAAACAGATATTTGAGAAGCGCGGCGCAAAGGTACTTGAAATAAACCGCTCGCAGGCTATGATTCCCAAAGACTGTATTATGCTGCCTAACATGCGCGGCACGGCGCAGGGCATGTGGTTTGAGCGCGATGGAGTGGTGTTTGTTTCCATGCCCGGTGTGCCGCATGAGATGAAGCATTTAATGGAAACACAGGTCATACCGAGGCTTCAGCAAAAATTCAGTTTCCCAAAAATTATTCACGCCACCATCATGACTGCCGGTGCCGGCGAATCTATGATTGCCAATATGCTTTCCAGCTTTGAAAATGAATTGCCAACCAATATCAAACTGGCGTATTTGCCTGATTTGGGAACTGTAAAATTACGACTCTCTGGTTTTGGCCAGGGTGAAGCGTTGGCTGTTGAAGTGAACGCTCAAAAGGAAAAGATGAAGAACCTTTTGGGCCAATATGTTTATTGCGAAGGGGAAGAAAGACTGGAGTCCGTTATTGGTAAAAAATTATTAGCGCAGGGCGCAACGGTTTCGTGCGCCGAAAGCTGCACCGGTGGCTATATCTCGCATTTGTTTACTACAATTCCCGGTAGTTCAAAATATTTTGAAGGAGCAGTGATTTCATATTCGTATGATGTAAAGGAAAAAATGCTGGGCGTTAAGCACGAAAGCCTTATTACTTACGGTGCAGTGAGCGAGGAATGCGTGCGCGAGATGTTGCAGGGACTATTAAAGGTAAGTGGCACTACTTACGGTATTGCAGTAAGCGGTATTGCCGGACCCGATGGCGGTACGCCCGACAAACCGGTGGGTACAGTTTGGATAGCGGTTGGAACCAAAGAAAAAACAGTGGCCAAACGCTTTCAGTTTTTCCCGTCCCGCCTTGAAAATATAAGAGTATTTTCAAATGCGTCGCTTAACATGCTAAGGCTATTTATCGAGGGCAGTTAAACCGTAAACTGTCACCTCGGGTCTCCGTCTTTGGGTAGCTCCGGTTGATGTTTGGGAGTGCCAAACAGCGGAGCCGGTATAGGTGGATTATCGTCTTCATTAATGGCAAACGTAAACACCTTTTCAATCCACTGCCAGTGGTTGTTAATCCATTTAAAACCTTCATAGGTTCCATCGGGCACATAGGTAAAAGTAGCTCCGCGCGCTTTCTCGGTGGGTGGGGCAACATGGTCAAACACAATCATATCAAGTTCGCGGTCATAATTCAGTACCGGCGTTGCATCGTATTTATATTCTATAAAAAATCTTGATAATGTATCTCCCTTTTTGGTACTGGTTGAGTCGTTATACTTAAAGTAAAACATCGGCGCCCCAAACCTGGGTTGGCCCTGCTCGTTAAACGTCAGGATATCGATAATTTTCCGGCGGGTATATAAATCCGGGGCCTCGTAACCAAACAGGTTATAATAACTTTTTCCGTTTACAGTCTCTTGTATAATGTTGTAATACAACTGGCCCCACCAGTTTTGTGGGGTTAACACCTTTTCCGTTCCGTATCCCAAAGTATCCGATGCATCGTACAGCGGAAACATCTTTAATTCTTTCGAACGCATTTGTATAACGCCGTAATATCTTACCACTGGTTTCTGAAAAACAGTATCCCTGCCGGTTTTCGAATATTTGGCAGTTAACTTTACAGGCACCGTCATTAAAACCTGCCAGGTAAATATTCTGAAACTGCTGTCGGCCGGGTAAATTTTCGAAATGGTTTCAAACGAATCGAAAGGAAAATAAAATGAATTATCAAGTTTAAGTGCCGATACAAATTTTGGTATAAAGGCGTAACAGGCTTTGCGTCTTACTTCGGGCACCGAGTCGTACACAATCAAATTCGAAAGTATGTGCAGCGAATCCTGCATCCCTTTAATTTTCTGCAGGTCGGCCCTGGTCATCGCCTGGGTTATTACCGGGCGCTGTTCACCTTTAGGCATTTTCATTTTTTGCGAAAACGCCGCCAGGCTAACTAAAAGCAATAAGGCAAATAATATTTTTTTCATCGTTGCTGGCCGTGTTCGGGTATTCAGGTGCGCATTACTAACGCTAATTACGCATGTAATATTTTATAAAGCAGGCACATGCACACATCTTAGCACACGGGCGCTTTAGCAAAGCTCAATAACAACTGCACTGGCTCCGCCGCCACCATTGCAAATACCTGCGCTGCCTTTTTTGCCCCCTTTGTGTTTCAAAACTGAAATAAGCGTGCAAATAATACGGGCACCGCTGGCGCCTACCGGGTGGCCTAAAGCTACTGCGCCTCCAAATGCATTTACTCTTGCAGGGTCAAGGCCCAGCAGTTTGGTATTAGCCATGGTAACATTGGCAAAGGCCTCATTAATTTCGAAGTAATCCATGTCTTTTATTTCAAGACCTGCCTTGGCAAGCGCCCTGGGTATCGCTATGGAAGGTGAGGTTGTAAAGTCATCGGGCGCTTGTTCGGCATCTCCGTAACCAATCAGCTTGGCCAGTGGTTTTAATCCAAGTTCTTTCACTTTTTTGCCGCTCATTAAAACCAACGCCGCAGCGCCGTCATTAATCTTCGAGGCATTAACCGCCGTAACCGTTCCGTCCTTTCCAAAAGATGGTTTTAAGGTAGCCACCTTTTCAACGCGCAGCTTTTTATATTCCTCATCTTCTTTTACAAAAGTGCTTTCACCACGACCCGCAATTTCCACATCAAACAGTTCGTCAGCAAACCATCCGTTTTTATAAGCCTCAGCCGAGCGGCGGTACGATTCAATGGCAAAAGCATCCTGGTCTTCGCGACTGAAGTTAAACTTACGGGCGCAACGGTCTCCGCTGTTACCCATCATTTCTTTGGTGTATGGGTCTTGTAAAGCATCGCGCACTATAGCATCGGCCAGTTCAGCGTTTCCGTAGCGGTATCCGTTTCTTCCGCCGGCCATCATATAAGGAGCGTTGGTCATGCTCTCCATACCGCCTGCAACTACAATGTCTTTATCTCCCAGCATAATACTTTGTGCCGCATAAATTACCGCCTTCATACCCGAGGCGCAAACTTTATTAACTGTGGTGCAGGTAGCGTTTACTTGTACACCTGCCGCCAGCGCAGCCTGCCTTCCCGGCGCCTGCCCGGTGTTGGCCTGTATTACATTGCCCATAATTACTTCCTGCACATCATTACCGGTTATGCCTGCACGCTCAATGGCTTTTTTAATGGCCTGCGAACCCAGTTGCACAGCGGTAACCTGCGATAAAACGCCAC
>Ga0364881_10079_pt2 | contig 43333 bp, 1 predicted proteins | sample ExccelJu500001D4_5_FD_206923 | JGI IMG/M metagenome (GOLD analysis project Ga0364881, IMG submission 206923) | Enriched cells from Trout Bog Lake Hypolimnion, Wisconsin, USA - BchlTB.July30.5000.01.D4 | ecosystem: Environmental > Aquatic > Freshwater > Lake > Hypolimnion/Profundal zone | place...
ACGGTTAACGCAGTCGTGCTCCCGCTGAGGCATACTACCTGAGGAGTAGTCACCACATCGGTCGTGATCCCGGCGGTCGCATTGACCGTCACCGTAGCCACTGAACTGGTCAGTGTACCGCAGTCACTGGTAATCACCACAAAGTAATACATCGTCCCTGCCGCACTGGCCGGTGGTGTGTAGCTCGCCGTGGTCTCGCCTCCGATAGCCGTCTGACCGGCAGTCGTACTGTTGGTCGTATTGCTGTACCACTGGTAGGTAAGGTTCGTACCGGTAGCTGCAACGGTTAACGCAGTCGTGCTCCCGCTGAGGCATACTACCTGAGGAGTAGTCACCACATCGGTCGTGATCCCGGCGGTCGCATTGACCGTCACCGTGGCAGATCCGACCGTAAATCCGGAAGTTTCAACACAACCGTTGGCATCAGTAACAGATACCACAGTATAGGTTGTCGTACTTGTAACAGGTGTCGTAGCCACTGGGAAAGGCGTTCCGCTTACTACACCAGTCGCCGTATGGCTGGCTGTTCCATCGTTGTAAACAATGGTGAATGGTCCGGTACCTGAGGTTGAGGTCCAGGTCAATTGCCCTGCGCCTGTTACACAGAATGGCCCGTTCGCCGTCAAGCTTCCCTGTGGTAATGCATTTATTGTAATATTCTGGCTGGTTGGATTTACTGCTGTACATCCGGTCGCATTGGTATAGTTAACAGTTAGATTGCCTGTTCCTGCACCTCCCCATGTTACCGTTGCCGTGCTGTCGGTTGCTGTACCACCGGCCGATATCGTTCCTCCGGTTATGCTCCACACGTATGCGCTCATACTCTTCTGAGTCTTGTATAAATTACCCGCTGAGTTTGCACATACCGCCGAAGTTGGAGTAATCGTTGGAGCCGGCAACGCATTAACCGTGATTGCAGATGTATTCCCTGTACTGATTCCGGTACAATTAACATAATGAATTGTCACAGTAGTTGCACCTGAATTAGCCATCTTACGGGTAAGGAAAGTTCCTTTCCCGCTTGTAATTGTAAATGATTCGATAGAGTCGGTAGATGTAACATTTGCGCCTGTAAGCCCGTAGGTAACTGTATATGTACCATTTGACAAATTAGGTGCTGTTACGGACACGGTTGAAGCGAAACCTTTACAAACAGCAGTTGCAGAGGAACTGAAATTGGTAAGATCGAGAAGAGCAACGGCCGGATAGGTAATGACAACCCTTCCATTGGCTCCATTTCCGGAAATAGAGGTTCCCGTTGTTATTCCTTTCCCGCCGCCGCCACCGCCGGGAACAAATCCATTAAATCCGGAGGCAGCGATTCCGCCTGATCCTCCGACTGCACCAGCCAGTAATGGGGCTGATGCCGCTCCTGCTGTTCCACCGGTAGTGCCGGTACCATTTCCTCCAATGCCTCCAGAACCCGCCGAACCGCCGCCTGCGCCTCCGCTGGAACCACTGTTAATGGCTCCGGAACCGCCGCTGTAAACAGTAGAACCGGTACTTGAACTTGCTGAACCACCCGCACCTCCGGCACCGGTTCCTCCGTAGCTACCCGCAGCAGCCAGAACCAGACTACCTGATGGATTTCCTACCGTTGTATTTCCAAAATAGCTGGGGCTTGCAGTCGTCGGAGCTGTTGCTGATGATGTAGGTATGCCACCGGCACCTATGTGGTAATTATAAGTAGTCCCGGGTGTAACCGTTAGGACAGAGGATGCGTATGCCCCTCCGCCTCCACCGCCTCTTGCCTGAGCAGCAGTTCCCGATCCACCAGCTCCGCCGGCTCCCCACACCTGAACGGTGATCTGGGTAACACAAGCAGGCACCGTAAATGTGGTATCTCCGGCCTTTGAAACGATCGGACTGTTTACTGTAATTAATCCGGTCTTTGTTAGTGTATTGGTGCCGCATGTATCGTGTACGGCCAAGGTTACATCGTAAACACCCGGATTATTATAGCTTACAACCTGATTCTGGGATGTACTTGTTGCCGGATTTCCGCCAGTGAATGTCCATGCCCATGAGGTAGCATTGGTTGAGGCATCCGTAAAAGTCACAGTACCCCCGGGATTAAGTGTAGTAGGTGAAGCATTGAAAGCTGAAACAGGAGTTGTAGTTACCGTAATCGGCAACGTTGCCGCTGTCCCTGCACCACAGGAATTTGAACCATAGACCGAAAGGGTCCCGGTTGTGCCGGTTGTGAAATCAATCATCACACTATCGGCAGTGGCAGTAGTTGTTATCGATTTGGCCGTTCCCGAATAGGTCCAGGTATAACCGCTGGTCGCATTTGCAATTGGGGGTATCTTATACTTGACAACTCCCACCCCGAGACATACAATGCCCGGTCCTGTAATAGGACCAGCCGCAGTTGGTCCTGCACTAGCTGTAACTGCGACTGAATCTGCAATTCCGATACCGCAATTACTGACTCCCTGAACCTTGAGGTAACCGCTGGTGGCCGTTGCCGGGAAAGCAATCGTAACTGAATTGGTAGTCTGATTGGTCATTGTGACGCCAGTTCCTGTGTAGGTCCATTGGTAAGAGGCCGCATTTTTGATCAAAGGCACAGTAAATGTATAGTTTTTGCCAGCGCCTGTACAAGCAACGGCAGTGTTGCCGGTAATTATGCTGCTTGTTATAGTGCCGGCCTGAGCTGGAATGGCATAGACAATAGCTGCCGACTTACCAGGAACTATGCTGGTGCAGCCGTTGGTCCCTGTATAGTTGACCCGAACGGAATCGGGTTCGGAAACCAGCCAGTTAACAACGAGTGAGTCGGCTCCGGCACCACCGGAAACAACCGTATAATCAGTACCTGATACCCCAGAAACCGTCCACAAGTAATTGGTCATACCCGCCTGAGTTTTATAGGTAACCGGCAAATTCGTACAGGTTGTTGCACCGGCAGATGAAGTAATTGTTGGTGAAGGTGCCGCATTAACATTCATCACGTAGGATACACCATTGGCCACGGAGGTACAGTCAACTGAAACTATAGCCAGGGTTACACTACCCGTAAGGTTTATTGGAAGCGGTAAGAATTTCCCGGTATTATTTGCAGCCATAGTCAGCGGTACACTGTATGATCCGGAACCGTTCAGGCTATAGGTGACATAAAATGTACCTGCTTTTGAAGGACTTATCGTTGTAGAGCTTATCGCAATTGTGTCACTTGTACCCTGGCAGAGCGTAAGGCCGGGAGACGTGGTAATGCTAATGTCGGAGGTATTAACCTGCTGACAGGTCCAAAGCACTGCCAGCTGACCATTACCACCGTTACCACCGGTTGTGGAGTAAGCCAAGAGGATATCGCTGACACCGCCGCCACCACCGCCCGGACTGGAACCTGGCAAACCGGCCTCAGAAGCTGAAAGGGAACCTGAACCGCCACCACCGGCATACCCGGCGGCAGACCCGGTACCGCCGGCACCGCCGACAGGATTAAGTCCTCCCACTCCGGGATAACCGTTTCCGGAATCACCTGCACCACCGCCACCGCCGGCCCCTGTTGCTGGAGCTGAACCTGTAGTGGTACCGCAACAGCCTGTTGCCCCGGCACCACCGGTAAAGGTTGCGGGCAAGGTCGCTCCAGTACCTGCAACAGATCCTTTACCCCCGGCACCGCCGACACCATAATTTGGTGTTTGTCCCACGCCTCCGCCGGCACCGCCATTGGCAGTAACGGTATAGCCATTTCCGCTGAATGTTGTATTCTGGCCGGCTGTACCTGAGGCCTGGGAGCTTCCTGCCCCTCCTGATCCAATTGTGTAATTGAATACCTGTCCGGGGGTGACTGCCAGGGTAGCCTTTTCGAAACCACCGCCGCCGCCACCACCACCGGCGTAAAAGTTAAACAAGAGCCGTCCTCCTCCGCCACCACCGGCACCCCAGGTATAAACCTGAATGGAGGTTACCCCAACCGGAACTGTAAAGGTACCTTTCCCGGGAGTGGTAAGAATACCGGTTCCTGTCGTTGATGAGAGATTCCCAACTATAAAGTCTCCGAAAGAGGTCAGACCTGTAGTTGTAATTGAAGTAGCCGTCGGAGGATTGTTCGGAAGAAACGACCATGATGTATTGTATTTAGCAGCCGTAAATGTGCTTGTGCTTGTTGCATTGATAATGTCACCGGGTGATGCCCAGTTCAATGTGGCACTGGCAGTTGTGAACACTGTTGTGGCCGGGGTAATTGTCCAGTAGCGGCGTACACACCAGGTTGAATCCAACCCTGCTTTCACAAACCCGCCATTGGCCCGGTATGGGCCATAAAAGGTTGAGGCAGTCAGGGTTCCTGCAGTGGTTACACTTGCGAATGCCACTGATACAGGCGCATAGGTAGTTGCATCTCCGATTGGGAAATTCAATGTTTGCACTCCGGTGGCAACAGGCAGGATCAACCTGCCGTTCACCCATCCGGCAGTCTGTTGCGCCATACCGTTGGCTGTCAGCGTATAGGCTGTTGTTGTGGATAAAACTCCGGCAATTAAATTAACAGGGCCTGTGACTGTTTTACTGGCCGTAGCAAGGGTTACCCCAAGGGTATTATTAATTGCCAGACCGCCGGTTCCGCTAAATGTTGCCGGAAACTCCGGTCCTGTTGTCTGCGCAGCAGAACCTTTGTACTGCAGTGTTGCAGCCGCCCCGTAAACAGGCACTGCGGTTGCCGTGGCTGTTCCTTCCAAAGACAGGGTATCCGCAACAGTAGCGCCCGTGGTTGTTTTTATTCCGGATCCAGAGAGGGTCAGGTTATAATAGGCCACATTAGCAATAGTCTGTGCAGCACCGTTGTAGTTTACCAAACCAGTACCTGCGGTAAATGCTCCAACAGTACCTGTCGTGGTTCCTCCAATAAGTAATTTACTGGAATTAAGCACCATAGATCCGTTGGTCCTGGTCCAGGCACCTGTAAAGGCATGTGTTAAGCCAGCACCCGCTACACCGGTATCCATGTTCAGGGTTCCGCCTGAACCGTTCATTGTTAAGGCTCCGCCATTGACGTTGCCAGTAAGGGTGGCCGTCCCGCCTGTCTTAAGCATCGATACGGTACCTGTGGTTGTGAAACCGGCAATACTCTGAGCAGCCGTTCCGGCTATGTTAATCGCTGAAGCTCCCGCGCTCAATATTCCGGTGTTGAGGAAATTCCCGTAGAAAGTAAGGGCGTAATTGGACGCTGAGGTGCTGAGGGTTCCCGTAAGGATGTTCAAAGGAGCGCTATGGGTAAGATCGCCAATCTGCAGTGCATTATTCATAGTGATGGTACCTGAACCTTTGATAACTACACCGCCGGCAGCGACAAAAATTGGGGGCCATTCAAAGCCGGATGTCCGTGAGGCAGATCCGTCATTGTACTGAAGCGTTGCGGCCGGACCATAAATCAATAATCCATTGGCTCCGGTAACAATTGAATTGGTGCCATTTTCAATGGAAAGGGTATCGTTGACCGTGACTGACCCATTAAGCGTAAATGTTCCTGAACCTGCCAGGGTGAGGCTATTAAAGGTGGGGCTTCCGACCAGTGTCTGAGCACCTCCGCTGAAGACAACTTCACTTGAATTAGGTGTGAAAGTGGCTCCTGTACTGGTCCAGTTTCCAAAAACCGACAAGGTATTCGTTCCGGAAATGGTAAGACTTGCACCAGCATTGATCGTGATATTGGCGCATGTGTCAGCAGCACTGATTACTGGATAATTATTGTTAACCAAAATTGGAATTACCACACTGGTAGTACTATTTGGAACCGTTCCGCTGCACCAGTTACCGGCGGTATTCCAATCCGAGCTGATTTCACCGGTCCAGTTGCCGGGTATACATGCCCCGCCGACATTCAAAATACCTGTTGCAGTTGATCCAAAATAAGTTGGTAACTGGTTGGCAGGCGGAGCAGGGGAAAGAGGTGATCCATAATATCCGGCAAGCTCTGAATTCCCATCCAGATGCAGGGAAATGGCCGAGTGAGTTAACGCCATACCAAGATCGGCAGTAGCCCCGGCAGTCGCATTGTTGATTGACAGATCACTCAGAATTGTAGTATTGACAGGGAATGATTTTGCTCCGCTTCCCGAAAGAACCAGGTTATAATAGGTTACTGCAGCGATGGTCTGCGCTCCTGCCCCGGAATAATTCACGGTCCCGTTGTCGGGAAGGAAGCTTCCTCCGGTATACGAATAAAAAGGAGCTGTTGTTGAAGTGAAGTAAACAGTTGCCGACCCTCCATCCAATGTCCCTGAGGTGCTGGTCCAGCTTCCGGTAAAGGTATGCGAAAGGCCTGATCCTCCAAGGTTCAGTGTTCCCCCTGTCCCATTAATTATCAGACTTGTACCATTCACACTTCCTGTGAATGTGGCAGTGCCTCCGGTTTTGGTCATCGTAATAAGCCCTGCGGTTGCGAATCCGTCAATGCTTTGTGAAGCTAACGTTCCTGTCAAAGTTATATTTGAACTTCCTGCCTGCAATCCAAGGGAAGAACCTGAGCCGGCTGGATTGAACAAACTGCCATTCAGGGTAAGATTATCACTGTTGGTAATAAGTGTTGCACCTGAGGCTATCGTCAGATTTACGGCTGTGTTTGAGCCCATAATCTTGGCTCCGTTTAGACTTACGGCTCCGGTTCCATTAATTGTTACACCGCCAAGCCCTGTAAAAGTACCGGGCCATTCTGCGCTGTTTACTACTCTAGGGGTAGTACCTGAAGTAAAGTATTGAAGCCCGGCGTTAGGTCCATACTGGATGTTTGAGGCATACACGTTATTGTTTGATCCGTTTCCAACCAGGTAAATACCATTCACTGAAGTAAACCCTTGACTTCCGAAGGTGACAATCCCTGTTCCGCTTAGCGTCAGGTTATTGAAAGTAGTTCCACCGGAGACCGTCTGGGCAGGGCCGTTGAATATTACGGTACCTGATCCGGCATTAAAGGTGCCACTGTTAGTCCAGTTTCCGCTAACCGTTAAGGTAGGTGTTCCGGTCATAGTCAGGGTATCGCCGGTCGAAATTGTTAAACTCCGGCAGTACGCATTCGCACTGATTATCGGCTGATAATTACCTGGTTTATAGGCGGGAAGGATGACATCTGAGGTTGCATTGGGTAAAATTCCGCAATTCCAGTTACCAGGATCATTCCAGTCTCGCAATGATGCAGGAAGGTTATCGGTCGCTCCTCCCACCCAGGTTGGTCCAATACAGGTACTGACATATAAAGCTCCGGTTGAAGTTGCTGAAGAGGAGGCAAAATAGACCGAATCGATGGTTGCACCTGCAATACTGCAATATTTGCCGCCATAAATACCGGTTAAATTACTCAATTTAATCACTCCATACCGGTTCAGGGTATTCGTGGTATGAATATAGGTTCCCAGGTCTGCTATGGCTGTAGTGTCTATAGTGACCACGTTACTGATAATCGCTGCCGGGAATGTTTTGAGACCGCTGCCCGAAAGAGTCAGGTTGTTGTAAAGAATAGTGGCAATGGTTTGAACACCATTGGCATTATACTGTACAGTACCGGTCCCCGGTGTAAAGGTACCCCCGGTATTGGTAGTTGTACCTCCAATAACCAGGGTGCTTGAATTGCCCAGAAGGGCACCCGTTGTTCGGGTCCAGGACCCTGAGAAGGTGTGGGTTAGCCCGGCACCAAGATCCAATGTTCCGCCCGATCCGTTCAATGTGAAGCCAGCTCCGCCTACGTTCCCCGTAAATATCGCCGTCCCTCCGGTCTTGATCATTGAAACCAGTCCTGTCGTCTTAAATCCCCCAATGTTTTGGGTGGCAGTTGTACCTCCCAAATTAACCGGAGCAGTTCCGGCATCCCATGCTGTTGCATTATTATTGATGAAATCACCATCAAACGTGATTGCATTGCCAGCTGTAACCAGTTTTGCTCCTGACATAATTTTTAATGGAACGCTGGTGTTGTTGCCCAGTTGTTTGGCCCCATTGAGGGTGATCGTACCTGTACCCTTAATAACGACACCGCCCAGTGCAGTAAATGGAGTAGGCCATTCACCGGATACAACCGTACGGTTATTGACGCCTGCGTTATATTGCAGGGTAGCATTGGTTCCAAATGTTAATATTCCAATAAAGTTGTTGGTATATGTCCCATTTTCAATGGAAAGGGTATCATTTACCGTCACACCACCCGTTCCTCCGGGTAAGGATTTTATCCCTGTACCCGATAGGATCAGTTTATTATAGGTCAGCAAACCGAGCGACTGGGCCGCGCCGGCATAATTAACCGTTCCAAGATTGGGAGTAAAGGTACCGCCTGATCCTGAAACTGAAACAACAGCCCCCGGAGCGGTTAAATTCAAAATGCTGATTCCGCCGTCCAGTGTACCCGCAATTCTACTCCAGGTCCCACTAAAGGTGTGAGTTAATCCGGTGCCAAGGTTAAGGGTTCCGGTTGATGTTCCGGTCCCTATTGTTAAACCAACGCCTGTAACATTTCCAGTGAAGGTTGCGGTACCTGAAGCCTTTGTCATAGCGACTGTTCCGCCGGTCGTAAAGCCACCGATATTTTGGGTGGCCGTTGTTCCGGTTATCGTAATATTGGAAGTTCCTGCGGCCAATGATCCGTTATTAATAAAATCACCATGCAGCGTCAATCCCTGATTATTGGTTGATAGTGTAGCCAGGGCATCGATTGTCAAAGGAACACTCGTATTATTGCCCAACTGTTTGGCTGAATTGAGGGTAACTATTCCCGTATTCATGATATGCACACCGCCGGTTCCTGCAACGAGAGGTAACCATTCGGCTCCGGCAGCTAATGGAGAGGCCGAATTATATTGCAGGGTAGCATTGGTCCCGTATGTTGGTGCGCCGGAAATTGCTAAACTATTATCGCCTTCCATCGAAAGAATACCGTTGACGGTAAAATTGGCCGTGGTAATCGTTTTTAAACCAGTTCCGCCAAATGTTACATTGTTAAAATTAGTAGCTCCCACAATTGTCTGAGCCGCACCTCCGAAAATAACCGTTCCTGTTCCCGGAATTAGACCACCGGTTCCGGCCTGATTACTCCACTGACCGTTCACAGTTAAGGTATTTGTTCCGGACATGGTAACAGTTGCACCCGACAGAATCGTTAGGCTATCGCAAAATGCAGCTGCCCCGATGAAGGGGAAATTAGTGATTCCAACCGATGGGATGATAACATTTGTTGAGGCAGTGGGGACAATTCCGCTACACCAGTTCAACCCGGTGTTCCAGTCTGTACTTGTTGATCCCAGCCAGGTACCTCCAAGACAACTTGTGTTGTTGACATTGAGCACACCGGTAGCGGTAGTCCCAAAAAAGGTTGAATTTTTGATAACCGCTGATAGGGATGCTGTTCCCCCGTATGAATTTGCTGCCTGGGGTAAAGTTCCCAGGATCAAGCTTAAAGAACTGTGAGTAAAGCTACTCAGGTCTGCAGAGGCACCTGAACTGATAGTCAGAGTTTTCAGGATTGACTCGCCGGCTGTAAATGATTTTACCCCACTACCTGATAAGGTCAGATTCTGGTAAGTAGTCGGATAAACCGATTGGGCTCCTGCCAAAGCATAGATCACAATATTATTATTCGTTGCGGCATCTATGGTTGCCACAGGAGACGGTACAGGAGCCGCAAAATTAAGGCTCAGGGTTGAACCGCCGGCCTGCAATAATGTACCTGTTCCGGTAAGATTTGCCCCGATAGTCAGGGTGAGGCCGTTGGTCAGAGTAATCCCGTTGACCGCCACACTCGGAATTGTGTAGGTTCCTGTAAGCACTTGATTATTAGTATCAAATGTCTGAACACCTGTTCCTGCATTAAAAGATCCGGTACCGAGCAGGGTAATTCCGTTTTGGAAATTTACCGGTGAGTTTCCCGAATTATTCCACGCAGCTCCGCCTGTCACGGTTACCAGACCGGTAAAGACCGGTGCAGCAGCAGCATTGTTGATCACCAAGGTTCCGCTTGTTCCTCCTCCTACGGTAGTTGTACCGGTAACCAGAAGCGGGAATCCACCCAATGTAAAGGTTGAACTGTTTCCAATGGAGAGGTTGCCACCGATGGTCAGGCCGGCAGCTGTCGCTGTGCTGGTGGCTCCGCTGGTAAGGGTCAGATTACCCGTAACTGAAGTCGTTCCCGCCAGCATCGTCTTCACTCCGGCTCCTGACAGGGTCAGGTTAGTATAATTTAAACCACCAACGGTTTGTGCTCCTGCAAGCAGATAAACAACAGTTCCTGAGTTGGGATTAAAAATGCCCGTTGTTCCGGCTACTACAACACCCGGTGCAGTTAAATTTAGTGAAGTGGCTGTACCGCCATCAAGAGTTCCGGCGGTATTGGTCCAGGTACCCGAGAATGTATGCGATAACCCGCTGCCCAGACTCAGCGTTCCACCTGTCCCGTTGATGGTGAGTCCGACCCCTGTGACGGCACCGGTGAAGGTTGCCACACCATTGCTCTTTGTCATGGAGACTGTTCCGGAAGTTGTGAATCCTGAAATGGATTGGTTTACTGCACCTGCCAGCGTTATTCCGCCGGTTCCGCTGGTCAGTGTTCCTGCAACCGTAAGATTACCGCCCAAAGTCAAAAGGTTTGCACCCTGGGTCAAAACCGCACTGCTGTTAACGGTTAATGGGACATTGTCAGTTAAGACTTTAGCCTCATTCAGGGTAATAGGGCCTGAACCACCGATCGTAATCCCGCCCGTTGCATTGAACGTTGAAGGCCATTCAGAAGAGACCGTTCTTGGCATGGCCCCTGCGTTGTACTGAAGTGAACCATTGGGCCCATAGGCCAGGGCTCCCGTGAAAATATTCACATTGGATCCGTTTCCAACCGAAAGAATACCATTCACAGTTATCACATCAGCACCCGTTGAGCCAAAAGTGACAACCCCTGATCCGCTTAAGGTGAGGTTATTGAATGTTGTGCTTCCGCCGATTTGCCCAGCTGCACCGCTCAGATTAACCGTTCCTGTACCACCGGGATCAGACAAACCTGAGGCTCCGTTATTATTCGTCCAGCTTCTTCCGACATTCAGCGTGTTAACACCTGCAAAAGTGAGTGTTGCACCCGAATTGACCGTAATGGTGTTGCAATATTTCTGGATAGCATCACCATTGATGACAGGCTGGGTTGTTGCAGTTGAATTGATCACCACGTCTGTAGAGACAGTGGGCAGTGTTCCGCATGACCAGTTGGCCGGAACGTTCCAATCTGAATCAACTGCTGGTGTTCCGGTTGTTCCGCCAAGCCAGGTACCTGCGATACACTGACCGCCAACATACAATATCCCGGTTGCGGATGCAAAATTGGCAGGAACAATCTGAGCCGCTGTAGAGCCGGTTCCCCCGTAGGAATTAGGCGGCGGAGTTGTCGCACTCGCCTGAATATTCCCATTGAGTGTATAGCTCAGCGCCGTATGATTATAAGGCCCCAGATTCATTACCGGACCAGTTACGGTTGATAGATTTCCCCCTATAGTTGTGGCTGCGGTAAACAGTCTGCTGCCACTTCCTGTGAAAACAAGGTTGTTATAAGGCATTCCAGCAAGAGATTGGCTTGCAGAGAGGCTGTTATAGGTAACTGTCCCTGTCTGTCCATTGAAGGCGCCACCACCGGAGATGGTGGAGTTACCGCCGATATTCAGATTACCGGAGTTCCCCAGAAGTGTCCCTCCGGAAATGATCAGATTGCCGGTGAACGTGTTTGGACCTGCACCCAGGTCGAGCGTGCCGGTGCCTGAACCGTTAATGGTCAGGCCACTTCCGTTAACACCGCCTGTAAATATGGCCGTTCCCGCGGTTTTAGTCATTGAAACCAACCCTGTGGTGGTAAATCCCCCAATATTCTGATTGGCGGTTGTACCCGCAACAGTAACGGGTGAACTTCCTGCAGATAATGTTCCTCCATTGATAAAGTCACCGTGGAAAGTGAGGGCAAAATTGCCTGTTGTCAGAGATGACCCGGAATTGATATTCAGGGGCGCATTGTTATTATTACCCAGCTGCCGGGCTCCATTCAGGGTTATGACTCCGGTATTCTTAATAAGAACACCGCCCGTTGCTATAAATGTGGGTATCCACTCCGGACCTGAGGTAAATGCGGCCGGCTTGTTGTATTGGAGCGTAGCTCCGGAACCATAAACAGGTGCACCAGAAGCAGAGGCTGTCCCCTCCAATGAAAGAATATTGTTAATAGTGGGTATACCTGTAAAAGTCTTGGTGCCTGCGCCTGCCAGTGTGAGATTATAGAAAGTTGATGAAGCCGCCAGTGTCTGGGCTCCGTTGCCTCCAAAAATCACGGTTCCCGTACCTGCACCGAAATTTGTCCCTGTACCTGACCATGCAGTGCCTGTGGCATTAATATTGAGTGTACTTAACCCGCCGTTTAAAGTTCCGGATGTTAGGGTTACGGCACCTGAAAAGGTATGAGTCAATCCTGTAACTCCGCCATCAAGGTTCAGAGTTCCGCCAGTACCATTCAGAGTCAAGGTCCCTCCATTCAAATTCCCGGTTAAGGTGGCAGCCCCCCCTGATTTTGACATGAGTACAGGTCCGGTTGTTGTAAACGGACCTATGTTTTGGGAAGCTGCTCCCGAAACCGTTAGTCCGCCGGAACCACTTGTTACGGCGTTTGCACTATTCAGGTTGCCATTAAGTGTCAAAGAGTAAGCTGACATGTTCAGATTAGCCCCGCTTGCAAGGGTAAGATCTGAACCTGTACCGAGTAATTTGTTCCCGTTTACAGTGATCATTCCTGAACCGTTCACGGTTATACCGCCACTACCCGCGAAAGTGGCCGGCCATTCACCGGAAGCTGTTCGTGCAAAAGTGCCCTGATTATACTGCAGGCCATAGGCAGATCCTCCATAAACCAGAGTACCCGTGAAAACATTCACATTCCCACCGTTATTGATAGAAAGTGTGCCGTTGACTGTAGTGACATCCGTACCAACAGAACCAAAAGTTACCGCTCCCGAGCTGCTTAAGGTAAGATTATTAAATGTTGTACTCCCGCTGATTTGCGGGGCTGAGCCATTCAGAATAATTGTGCCGAAGGTGTCCGAAAAACCGGAGGCACCTCCATTATTGATCCACTTCCCGCCTACTGTCAGGGTATTGATTCCCGAAAAAGTCAGTGATGCACCTGAACTAATGGTGATATTGTGACAAACAGCAGCAGCTATCGAGCCTGAAATGACCGGCTGAATAATACCTGCACCTGCTGAAATTACCACATCCGTAGAAGGACCGGGTAACCCGCCGCACCAGTTAGAGGAGCTGCTCCAGTCGGAAGTCAATCCTAACCAGGCTCCCGGATTACAGGTCCCGACATTCAGAATACCCGACGATGCAGGATCGAAATCGGTGTCGTCTTTGTTGGTGGCTGCAGAACCCGATGAACCATAACTTTGCCCCGAAGCCTTTACAACTCCATGAAGAACCAAGGCCGTAGTCAGTGAATTGGTCAGATTTGGGAGCGACGCAACTGAAGTTCCGTTCATGTACAGGGTATCCGCGACATTTGTCGGGTTGATAAATGTAATTGTACTGCTGCCATTCAGTTTCAGGTTATAAAAGTGGGTCTCTGTAGTGGCGACAGTTTGGACACCACCCCCAAAGATGACCGTTCCGGATCCCGGTGTGAAAACCAGTGCCGTTCCATTCCAGGCAGTTGGTGTGGACGAGTTCACATTTAATGTGCTCAAATTGCCGAGTAAAGAACCGGATGTCAGGGTGATATCCCCGGTGAAGGTATGGGTTCCTGAATTCAGGTCGAGTGTTCCCCCTCCGGTTCCGTTGATGGTGAGCCCCCCTGCAGTAATATTCCCGGTAAAGAGCGCTGTTCCCCCTGTTTTGTTCATTAAAACAACAGCGGATGCACCAGAGGTGGAGAAGGTCCCGATATTTTGTGCCACCGGGCCTGAAATGGTTATTGGAGAACTGCCTCCTGTGAAATTTCCCCCATTGACGAAATTGCCAAAGAAGGTGAGCCCAAAATTGGCTGTTGCCAGGGTGCCACCGGAATTAATGTTCAAAGCAGCGGCAACAGAGCCATTTCCTATTTGCTTTGCACCATTCAGTGTTATGGTGCCAGGAGTGGTGCCTTTAATAATGACACCCCCTGTAGCGGTAAAGGTGGAAGGCCATTCAGCCGAAACAGTCCGGGATGAACTTCCTGCATTATACTGAAGCGTTGCATTGGCACCATAGTTAATGCCTCCTGTAAAGGTGTTTATGTTGCTTCCGTTTTCAATTGAGAAAATCCCGTAGACCGTTGTAACGGATGAAAAGGTTACAGAGCCTGTTCCCGACAGGGTGAGGTTATTAAAGGTGAGTCCGGGAGTAACGGATACCGCACCCCCATTCAATATTACCGAACCGGTACTTGCGGTAAAGGTACCGCCTGTATTGGTGAGGTTGCCTCCAATAGTGATTATGCTGCTATTTGGATTAAAGGTACCGGTATTGGTAAGATTGCCTCCAACTGTAAAGGTTCCGGTGTTGCCGGTAAATGTCACGGTGTTGATGAGGTTGCCGGTAATGGTTAATGTACCTGAATTGGCTTTGAAGGTGCCATTATTCGTAAATGTTCCGCCTGCATTCAGCGAATTGGTGCCGGTGGCATCAAATGAGAGCGATGCCCCCGTTCCTATCGTGATATTGTTACAAGTTTTTGGAATACCGTCAGCATAAATAACCGGTTGATTAACAGCAGTTGAAGCTATCGAAACATTGGTTGTAGGTAAAGGAACCACATCACCTGACCAGTTTGCCGGATCATTCCAGTCTGTCAGGGATTTCGGAGCGTTTGCTGTTGATCCTCCAATCCATGTGCCAGGTATTGTGGTGCTGACATATAAAATGCCGGTTGAAGGGGATAAGAAATAGGTGTTATTGGTATTTCCGGCTGCCGATGCGGTTGAACCCCAGCTGCCAAGTACCTGAAGAGCAGAATTGAAATACAAACTGTCGGCGGAATGATTAAATGTTTGAAGGTCAGCCAGCGCTCCACCAGGACTATTATTTATGTTCAGATAGGTGGATGTTATCGCAGCAGGGAACGTTTTCGTTCCGCTTCCCGAAAGGACCAGATTGTAGTAAGGAATATTCCCGATTGTCTGAGCTGCACCGTTAAAGTTAACGGTGCTCTTACCAGGTGTAAATGTACCCGCAGTATTGGTGGTGGTACCACCGATATTTAGGGTGCTTGTATTGCCCAGAAGTGTGCCCGCCGTGCGGGTCCATGCGCCGGTAAAGGTGTGGACTAATCCGGTTCCCAGATCAAGCGTTCCGCCTGAGCCGTTTAAGGTGAAGCCAGCTCCGCCTATGTTGCCTGCTAATACTGCCGTACCTCCGGTTTTTGTCATCGAAACAAGTCCGGTGGTGGTAAAGCCGGCAATAGTTTGTGATCCGGCACCACCGATCGTGATCGGGGAAGCATTTGCGGTAAATGTTCCGTTATTGATAAAGTTCCCACCAAATGTTAATCCGTAGTTATTTGCAGATGTGGTATTTAAAACTGCAGAACTGTTAATGGTCAGTGTTGAATTAATTGTTTTGGCTGCACCCAGCGAAACTGTACCGCTTGTATTGGCAATAATTACACCTCCGGTCCCGGACCATGTTGCCGGGAATTCTGATCCGGTCGTTTGAGCCCCGGAGCCATTATATTGCAAGGTGGCTGCCCCCCCATAGGTAGGGATGGAACCAGCAGAAGTCGCAGACCCTTCCATGGAAAGAATACCGTTTACCGTTGCCCCGGTGGTGGTTTTTGCACCGGAACCTGACAATGTAAGGTTGTTATAGGTAACCCCTGCAATTGTTTGAGCTGCTAATGCCGTGTAGCCGACCGTGCCTGTCGAAGGTGTAAAGGTCCCTCCGGATCCGGAAACAACAGTAGGCGCAGCAGTGAAATTAAGGGTACTTGATGCACCATCCAGGGTTCCTGCCGTTCTGGTCCAGGTGCCCGAAAAAGTATGGATCCATCCGGCGCCCAGGTTCAGGGTACCGCCGTTTCCGTTAATCGTAAGACCACCACCGCTTACCGGCCCGGTTAGGGTTGCTATGGCTCCGGTTTTGGTCATTGAAACAACACCAGTGGTTGAGAAGCCAGCTATACTTTGTGTTCCTGTTCCACTTATTGTGACCGGAGAGGCATTGGCAGTAATTGTTCCGTTATTGACAAAGTTCCCGCCAAAGGTTATCGCATAGTTAGTGGCACTGGTATTTAAGATTGCGTTTGCATTGATTGTAAGTGGTGCATTTATAATTTTAGCTCCGCCAAGTGTCACTGCGCTGAGGCTCGTATTGGCAATAACAACACCACCAGTACCACTCCATGTAGCCGGGAACTCAGGGCCTGTAGTTTGAGCACCACTGCCATTGTACTGGAGGGTTGCAGCTGCACCATAGGTTGGCTGCGCAGAAACGGTTGATGTCCCTCCCATTGAAAGAGTACCGTTGACTCCGGTTACCGCAGTTGTCAGTGTCACCAGTCCAGTACCCGTAAGGGTCAGGTTATTGAAAGTTGTCGAACCAGTTCCTGTGGTTGAGATCGTTTGATTGGCACCGTTAAATATAACCGTACCTGTACCTGCAGTGAAACCTGCTGTACCATTATTATTGGTCCAGTTGCCGCTTACGGTTAACGAATTGGTTCCCGAGAATGCAAGGTTAGCTCCGGTATTGATCGTCAAACTATTACACAACGCCGGTGTACCTGCTGCTATAGCCGGAGGGTATGGCGTAGATGCAAGGATGGTTACATTGGTAGTTGCATCGGGTACCGAGCCGGTACACCAGTTGGATCCGGTGTTCCAGTCCGTACTGGTTGCTCCTGTCCAGGAACCCGGAGCACATGATCCGGTAGTAGTCACATTTAATGTGCCGGTAGCGGTTGTTCCGAAATAAGTCGGATTTTTAACAGCTGCTCCTAATGAAGCACTACCGCCGTAGGATGTACTTCCAGGCTGTGGCGTTGTACCCAGAATTAGGATATTGGTAGTATTGGCACCAAAAGATCCCAGGTCGGCAGATGCACCGGAAGGTAATCCGGATCCCGATATGGTCAGTGTTCCCTTGATAATTTCCTGAGCACTGAATGTTTTTATGCCACTTCCGCTTAAATTAAGATTCTGATAGGTAGTTGCATATACCGTTTGCGCCCCGGCCAGACCATAATTTACCGTATTCACATTGGTCGCGGCATCCATTGAAGTTATGGTAGCCGGTCCAGTAAGATTCAGATTCAGCACAGAATTTAGTGTCTGAATGAGTGTCCCGTTTCCGGTAAGCGCAGTACCAATGGTTAAGCTGTTGTTATTGATCAATTTAACACCTGTAACTGTTATGTTCGGAATAGTAAAAGATCCTGAAAGTGCTGTAAGTGTCTGGTCGTTGGTAATGAATGTGTGGACCCCAGTTCCCGCATTGAAGATTCCTGTGCCCAAAAGTGTTATCCCGTTATTAAATGTTGCAGGTGAATTTCCGGTATTATTCCAGGTAGCGCCTGCTGATACAGTAACCAGACCATTAAGGTTCAGTACACCAGCTGCATTGTTAATGACCATGCTTCCGCTGGATCCGCCACCTACTGTTGTTGTTCCGGTTACGGTGAGCGGGAACCCGGCCACTGCAAAGGTAGTCCCGTCTCCGATGGAAAGGTTGCCACCAATCGTCAAACCGACCACTGTTGTTGCCGTTGCTGTCCCACTTAGGGTCAGATTGCCACCAATTCCAATGGTGCCCGTTGCCAATGTTTTGGCGCCGGTCCCCAAAAGGTTAAGATTGCTGTAATTGCCTGTGTGTATAGTCTGCACACCACCACTATAATTCACCGTATTTCCGGCGGCTGTGGCAGTGAGGGTAGTAATTCCTGAGGTCCCCGGGAGGTTCAGAATACCTGCAGCACCCTGGGTCAATCCTCCGGTTCCCGAGAGTGCAGTCGTAGCTGTAAGAGTCCCGTTGTTGGTAAGTGTCCCGCTGATCGTCAACAGTGTAGTTGCAGTTAAAGTGCCCGAATTGTTCAGAGAACCGCTGATAGACAGCAGGGTCGGTAAAGTAACGGTACCCGTATTGGTATAAGAACCGCTCATGGTTACCGTAGGGATACTCAAAGGCTGCGAACCGCCTATCGTTTTTGCAGTTCCGTTAAGATCATAACTTCCGCCGCCAGCAGTAAAGGCAATCCCGTTATTGGTAATGCTTCCGCCAATTGAATAGTTTGTGTTGACAGAATTGGTGAATGTACCGTTGTTGGTAAGATTTCCGGCAATGAAAACAGCCGCAATATTTACAGCGCTGCTCCAGGTACCTCCGCTATTAATCGCCAGGCTGTCAGCATAAACGTTAGTTCCTGAAATGAGGTTAACAATTCCTCCATTGTTGATGGAGAGACCACTCAAATGTTCAATAGCCAGACCACTGTTGATGGAGAGAGTCCCGCTTAATCCTGTTCCAACCGTAGTACCATTTGTAACAGTCAGCGCATAAGCACCCGCGTTAAAGGTTGTTCCGTCTCCGATGGAGAGATGGTGACCGATAGTCGTGGCGATACCTGTGGTCACAGTAGCTGTTCCGGTAAGTGAAACGTTATAAAATACTGTAGCATTGGTACCCCCGACAGATTGTGATGAGCCATTGAAAATGACAACCCCTGAATTATCGGTAAATGTGCCGTTATTAATCCAGTTGCCGCTGACCGCCAGTGAACCGCTGTTGGATAAAGTTGCACCAGGCTGAATCGTGATGTCTTTACAGAAGGCTGTCTCAGAGCCGCCGATAGTCGGGTAACTGGTTAATCCCGCCGGAATTATTACATTGGTTGTAGCTGAAGGCAATGTCGGGCATGTCCAGTTCCCGGTATTGTTCCAATCGCCATCATTTGCTGCTCCGCTCCAGGTACCCGGAATACAAATACCACCCACATAAATAATACCATTCGAACCGGAGTAGAAATCTGTCGGATCCAGGTTCGTTGCACCCGATGCGGCTGTTGAACCCCAGGAACCTGATGCCGGTGAAGAGCTTGCCGAATTGAACTGCAGCGCATTGGCAACATGGGTAAAGCTACCCAGATCAGCTACCGCAGTCGGGATAATATTCAGAAAACCTCCGATTGTTATGGCTGAAGGGAATGTTTTATTCCCGCTTCCCAAAAGGACCAGGTTATTGTAAGGAATACTGGCAATGGTTTGTGCTCCTGCACCGTAATAATTTACCAAACCGGAAGCAGGTGTAAATGTTCCCCCTGTATTGGTGACCGTGCCACCGATTTTTAAGGTACTCGTGTTACCAAGTAAGATACCTGCCGTGCGAATCCAAGGACCTGAAATGGTATGGGTCAGCCCTGCGCCAAGATCAAGCGTACCTCCCGGTCCATTCATCGTAAAGCCAGTTCCACCTATGTTTCCTTTTAAAATGGCTGTCCCGGCGGTTTTGGTCATCAATACCAAACCTGTGGTAGTTCCGTTTCCGGTAGTGGTAAAACTTCCGATATTTTGTAACAGTGTAGTACCTGCGATAGTAATATTGGAACTTCCTGCACTTAAGGTTCCGGTGGCACCAATGATAAAATCACCATGTAAGGTAAGACCATAATTGGTACCTGAAGTACTAAGGGTCGCTCCAGAATTGATATTCAGCGGAACATTGGTATTGCTACCCAGTTGCTTGGCTTCGTTCAGGGTTATAACACCCACATTGGTAATATATACCCCGCCGGTCGCTGCAAATGTGGTGAGCCACTCTGGGCCGACAGTGAAAGCGGCCGGCTTATTGTATTGCAGTTTTGCGCCTGGTCCGTAAACCGGGGCTGCAGAAACAGATGCCGTCCCTTCCATTGAAAGGACATTGCTAACTGTAGGAACACCGCTAAAGGTTTTGATACCCGAACCACCCAGGGTCAGATTATAGAAGGTAGATGGTGTTACCAATGTTTGGGCACCGCCACCAAAAATAACGGTTCCGGTTCCTGCATTGAAAAGCGTCCCGGTCCCGGTCCATGCCGTTGTGCTCGTGGCATTTTCGTTCAGTGTGCTTAATCCGCCGTTTAAAGTACCTGCATTCAGGGTGACCGTGCCGCTAAATGTATGATTCAATCCTGTAACTCCTCCATCAAGGTTGAGAGTTCCGCCCGAACCGCTGATTGTAAGGGCACCTCCGTTTAGATTACCTGTCAATGTTGCTGCTCCTGCAGTTTTTGACATGGTCACTGTTCCGGAGGTAGTAAACGCACCAATGCTTTGGCCAGAAGCAGTTCCTGTGATTGTCAGACCTCCGGAACCACTAGTGGTTGCTCCGTTATTCAACAGGTTACCGGTTAAGGTGAGCAAATTGGTGCCCATAGCCAGTGAAGCCCCGGAAGTGAGCGAAAGATTAGTTCCTGTTGAAGTGAAAACCTTGGGACCATTGGCAGTAATCACTCCGGTTCCTTTAATCACTACTCCGCCGCCAAGGGTGTTCAGGGCTTGTGAAGCAGGCCATTCGGAAGATACCGTCCTGGCTGAACTACCTGCATTGTACTGAAGAGTGGCGTTCGGGCCATAACCTATTGTACCCGAGAAAATATTTACATTGGTACCGTTTTCAACCGACAGGGTATCGTTGACTGTGGTTGTGGTTCCATTGAATGATACAGCTCCTGTGCCTGCCAGTGTCAGTTTGTTGAAGGTGTTAATACCGTTGATCGTCTGCGCAGCACCCTTGAAAATAACCTTTCCATTAAAGGCATTAAAACCGGTTCCCGAAGCGGTACTATTAGTCCAGTTACCATATACGGTCAAGGTGTTGCGACCACCCCCCGGGGAAGTAAAGGAAAGTGTGGCCCCCGAATTTATCAGAATATTCAGGCAAGAGGGAGCGGGAATGGTATCGGCGATTGCCGGTTGGTTCGGAGCAGTGGCCAGGATAGTCACATTCGTGGATGAGGTAGGGACTCCCCCACTATTCCAGTTGTTTGGATTATTCCAATTTGTATCTGTAGTTCCCACCCAGGTACCAGGAAGCAAGACATTACCCACATTTAAAATACCCGGTGCAGTTGATAAGAAATAGTTATCATTATGGTAGGACGCCCCGGAACCTGAACTACCCCACGGGCCCGTTGCAGGCGAAGATACTGCACCGCCGAGACGCAGTGCGTTTGAAGTAGAATTGGTTGTAAGTGACAACAAAGCCCCGCCTGCTGTATTCAACGGATTGATTGAAACAGCTCCGTTGACAATAATGGAACTGGAGAAAGTTTTGGTACCGGTTCCCCCAAGCGTCAGATTGTTGAAGGTAGGTGTCGCAGAGGTAATTGTCTGATTACCGGCAGCCCCGAAAACTACGGTGCCAGATTCCGGCATGAAAAGAGAAGCTGTTCCGTTCCAGGCTGTTGGACTAACCGAGTTATCATTCAGAGTCGCGGCATCTCCGTTTAAGGTGCCGGCTGTAAGTGTTACATCTCCTGTAAATGTATGGCTTAACGAGGCGATACCCAAATCGAGTGTCCCGCCATCTCCGGCAATCGTGAGCGCGCCTCCGGCTAAATTACCGGTTAGGGTAGCATTACCACCTGTTTTGGACATGGTTACTGCTCCGGTAGTTGTAAAGGCACCTATACTTTGAGGAGCCGTACCGGCAAGGGTAAGCCCTCCCGAGCCAAGGATGGAGAGCGCTCCATTATTGACCAGGTTTCCATTTAAGGTCAACAGATAGGTGGACATGTTTAACGATGAACCGCTGTTCAGTGTAAGCGGAGCGGTGGCATTTAAAATCTTGTTTCCTCCCGGATTAATTGCCCCGGTATTGGTAATGAGCACCCCGCCTGATGCCACGAATGGTGTGATCCATTCAGCACCGGCAGTCCGGGCAGTGGCTGTATTGTATTGGAGTGTTCCACTTGTTCCATAAGTCACAAGGCCACTGCTCACCGTAACAGTTGCAGTTCCTTCCATAGAGAGGACTCCATTTACTGTAGGGGTGGTTGCAAATGTCTTGGCACCACTACCCGATAAAGTGAGATTATTGTAGGTTAAAGGAGGAGCAGTCTGATTCCCTCCCAATGAATAGGCAACAGTACCGGCATTGGGAGTAAAGGTACCGCCAGTTCCTGAAAATAACGTACCGGATGCTGTAAAATTGACGATACTTGAACCACCATCAAGTGTTCCATTGGTCCTTGTCCAGGTACCACTAAAGGAATGGGTCAATCCTGTCCCAAGACTCAATGTTCCGCCTGTGCCGTTTATGGTAAGTCCGGCACCGCTAATACTGCCGGTAAAGGTAGCTACACCTGAAGTTTTAGTCATCGATACAAGGCCGGTAGTTGTAAAACTGCCAATATTTTGTGTGGCAGTTGTCCCGGAAAGGGTGACTGCCGAATTTCCCATATTCCATGAAGCACCATTTCCGTTAATAAAATCGCCTTGGAAGGTAAGGCCAAAATTACTCGTTGCCAGCGTGGCTCCTGAATTAATGTTTAAAGGTGCATTGGAATTGTTACCCATTTGCTTTGCTGCACTCAGGGTTATAATACCTACATTTTTTATCACAACACCACCGGCACCTGTGAACGGGGTGACCCATTCCCCGCCAGTTGTCAATGCTGCAGACCGGTTATATTGCAGGGTTCCTGCCGGACCATAGGCAATAGTACCTGTTGCATTTATGGTTGAGGTTCCTTCCATAGAAAGGGTGCCGTTAACGGTTGCGGTGGATCCGGCAGGAATCGTCTTGACGCCGCTTCCGCTGAATGTTACGTTATTGAAGGTGGTTGTTCCGGTTAAGGTTTGTGCCGCACCGCTGAAAATAACAGTTGCCGTACCAGGATTAAAAACACCGGTTCCGCCAATGGTCCATCCTCCGCTAACCGTTAAATTAACCGGATTGACGGGATCAATAGTCAGAGATGCACCCGCTTGAATCGTCATGCTCTTGACAGATGCTGAGGCAATTGAGAGGGATGAAATTGTTGGGTAAAGCGGCGCTCCTGTTGGGATAATGACATCGGATGTACCATCAGGCACTTTATTGCACGACCAGTTACCTATTGCGTTCCAATCTGTGCTTGATAACCCTGTCCAGACACCCGTCACACATGTTCCGCCCACATTGATAACCCCAGTCGCTGTAGTTCCAAAGCGTGTAGGATCCTGGTTGATTGCGGTTGAAGCTGTCGACCCCCATGATCCGGGGGCTTGCCCAATATTGTTAAAATACAATGAATCGGCTGTATGGGTAAAGGTTCCAAGATTTGCAGAGGCCGCTCCCGGTAATCCGGTATCAATTATATTTAAATCGTTATTTATGGCTGTTGCAGCGAGGAATGTTTTTACTCCGGTTCCTGAAAGTTTAAGGTTATAGTAGGTATTGGCAGTAGTCACACCAGCCTGGAATGGCAGGGTAATGACATTCTGGGGCGCCAGAGCAGAGTATTCGACCGTTCCTGAATTAGGTATAAAATTGGTCAGTGTACCGGATATTGCCCCCGTGGCTGCTGTAAGACTAAGATCACTGGTTCCGCCGTTGAGAGTTCCGGCCGTCAGAACAACAGCGGTGAATGAATGGGTCAAACCGGAACCCAGGTTCAGGGTCCCTCCTGCTCCATTGATTGTCAGGGTGGTACCACCGGTCAAATTTCCTGTTAACGTGGCAGTACCTCCGGTTTTTGTCATTGATACCGGTCCGGAAGTATTAAATGCACCAATACTCTGGTCGGATGTTCCGGTAAGAATCAACCCGCCAGCAACTCCTGAACTTTGTATAGTGGCTCCCTTATTAATCAGATTCCCGCTTAAGGTCAACGAATAGGTCGATGTGTTTAGTATTGCCCCACCCGCGAGTTCAAGCGGAGCACCAGGATTGAACGTCTTCGCCCCATTCAGGGTGATGATACCTGTTCCGTCAACATCAACACCACCGGTAGCAGTGAATGTTGCCGGCCACTCACTGGAGGTGGTCCGGGCTGAAATGCCTGCACTGTATTGAAGGGTGGCAGCAGGACCATAAGCAAGTGTTCCTGTGAAAACATTCACTGCAGTTCCGTTTGCAATCGTAAGGGTATCATTGACGGTAGTTACACCGGTCCCAAAAGTTACCCCCCCGGTAGTTTGCAGGTTCAGGTTATTAAAGGTGCTCCCTCCGCTAATTGTCGGGGTAGAACCATTTAATAGGACCCTACCGGCACCTGGGGTGAAAACCCCGGTATTTGTAAGGTTGCCTGCGACGGTCAGGGTGGTCGCAATAGCAGGATCAGCAATAAAGGTACCGGCATTGTTCCAGTTTCCTCCTAAGGTGAGTGAATTCGGACCGCTGATGTTAAGGAATGCACCTGTTTGAATCGTAACGCTTTTACCGAGAGCCGCCGAATTGATAACCGGATAATTGGACGCACCATTAACCCCGATTACCACATTGGTCAATGCATTAGGTATTGAATCACAGGACCAGTTGGTTTTATCCTCCCATGCATTCGCAGGAGTGGCAACGGATAACCCGGTCCAGATACCCGGAATACAGGTTCCTCCAAGATAGATCAGACCCTGGGAGGTATTTAAAAAGTAGGTATCGCTGGTCCGCGCTGCAGGAGAACCGGTCGATCCCCAGGAACCGGCAATGTAATTGAGGGTATCCAGTCTCAGAACATTGGCTGTATGTGTAAACGCTCCCAGGTCTGCCTTGGCACCACCCGGATTGTTCTGAATGTAGAGACTATCGTTGATGGTTACCGCGGCAGGGAAAGTTTTGACACCACTTCCGGAAAGCTTCAGATTATCATAGAGAATATTCGCAATCGTTTGAGCTGTACCATTGTAATTGACTTTATTCCCAACCGTAGAAGCAATTAGCGTAGTAGATAAAGCAGTCCCCTGGATATTTAACAATCCAGTGGCTCCATTGGTCAGGGTTCCTGTACCCGTAAGGGCTGTACCTACCCCAAAAATACCGTTGTTCGTGTAAGTTCCTGTGAAGGTAACATTTGGAATCGATGCAGATGTTGTACCACTCAGGGTCCTTGATGTACCTGAAAAAGTATGAACACCTGTGCTTGTTGCCGTAAAAGTTGCCGAGTTATTGGCAAAATTGCCTGCGAAATTGAAAATATCATTTGCCGTTCCCGATACTTCAGTCCATACTGCACCATTGTTTAGGGTAACATCCCCTGTGAGAGACATAGTCATGGCCGTGCCGCTGGTTGCTGACGACCAGTTTACGGCACCTGAAATAGTTGTCGCTCTGGTCACTGTTAAATTCCGCAATATGGTAACTGAAGCTAGCGCATTGACGGTAAATGATCCGGCAACACTCAGACTGGCCGTGGAGGGCGAGGTAATGAGACCCGTGTTGGTAATAAGCAAATTGCCTGGCAGCGCAGCTATCCATTCCGAACCTGCAGTAAACGAAGCAGGTTTATTATACTGGAGTGTAGATGATGCCTGATACGTTGGTGCAGTTGAAGCGGTTGCTGTACCCTCCATCGAAAATACATTGCCAATGGTACAATTGGCCGTAGTTAAAGTCTTTATGCCTGAATTGGAGAAAGTCAGGTTATAAAAGGTTGTGGCTGATGCTGAAAGTGTCTGGTTTCCGGCTGCGCCAAAATTCACGGTACCGGTACCCGCACTAAAGACAGATCCTGTTCCGTTCCATGCCGTAGTACTGACCGCATTTTCATTCAGGATGCTTGATCCGCCGTTTAATGCGCCGGTTCCGGAGGTAAGGGTAATCACCCCGGTAAAGGTATGGGTTAAGGCTGTGCCCAGGTTTAATGTCCCTCCGCCTGTCCCGATAATCGTAAGGGCTGCACCGTTTACATTCCCCGTTAATGTGGCTATTCCCCCGCTCTTGGACATGGTGGTAAGGCCGGTAGTTTTATATCCGGCAATACTTTGAACAGCCATGGCACCATTGATGACAATAGGTGAGCTTCCGGCCGTAAATGTCCCTCCATTGTTAATGAAGTTCCCCCCAAACGTTGTTGAGAAGTTTCCGGTATTCAAGGTTGAACCATTATTTATGGTCAGAGGTACGCCAGAGCTCAGGACCTTTGCTCCATTCATGGTAATTACCCCGGCATTGGCTATGGTAACCCCTCCTGTTCCGACAAATGGCGTAGTCCATTCTGCACCGGTAGTTCTTGAAGTGGCTGTATTGTATTGCAAGGTTGCTGCTGCGCCGTAGGTTGGAGCGACGGGAACCGTGGCACTCCCCTCAAACGAAAGGACACCATTAACGGTAGGCAGTGTGCCCAAATTAATTAACCCTGTACCTGAAAGAGTCAGGTTGTTAAATGAGGTAATACTTGTCCCTGTGATGGCCGGAGATGCCCCACTGAAATTTACGGTGCCGGAGTAATCGGTAAAGGTGCCGTTATTGGTCCAGTTCCCGCTTACGGTTAATGTATTCGGGCCAGATATAACCAGCTTACCCTTGGCTCCAATTGTAACACTATGGCATGCAGTAGCATTTAACAGGATCGGATAATTATTATAGGTAGTTGTACTGTCAGGGATGATCACATCAGAAATAGCTGTCGGTAATATTCCGCATGACCAGTTGTTGGGATTGTACCAGTCAGCGTCGCCACCGACTCCGCCGGGCCCTCCACCAATCCAGGTGCCTGGTACGCAGGCATTGCCGACGTAAAGTATGCCAGGACTCGAGGCCACAAAGTTAGCTGTTCTGATGGCAGCTACGGAACTGGTTCCTCCATAGGAGGTATTTACCGGCTGCGGAACAGAATTCAATGTAAAGGTATTGGAGACAGGATTAAATGACATGAGATCAATTAAAACACCGGTATGGTTGACCGTGTCAGCGATGGCTGACAAATCTGAGCTGATGTTGATACTCGAGGTAAATGATTTTGTTCCGCTTCCGGATAAGGCCAGATTGGCGTAAGGTGTTACAAAAATGGTTTGCGAACCACCCGAATAATTAACTGTATTACCTGAAGCAGTTGCATTAAACGCACTAATGCCTATAGTCCCTGCTATATTTAAAACAGCTGCAGGTCCCTGGGACAATCCGCCGCTCCCAGCCAAAGCAGTTGCAACGTTAAGAGTCCCGTTGTTAATGAGTGTAATTCCATTAATCGTAACACTTGGGATAGAGAGGATTCCGGTAAGTGACTGCGGATTGGTATCAAAGGTCTGGATACCTGAACCAGGGTTAAACAGGGAACTGTTATTGGTGATTCCTCCACGGAAAGTAACTGGTGAATTTGCCGGATTATTCCACGTACCATTGGCTTCGATGGTTGTCAATCCTGCAAATATAAGTGTACCGGTTGCACTGGGGATCTCGATGTCTCCGCTGGTTCCGCTGCCGATAGTCGTGGTACCGGTAACTGTCAGGTTATATCCTCCTGCTGTAAATACAGTCCCGTCGCCTACCAATAGATTACCGTTAATTGTAAGGGTTGAAGCTGGTGTCAGTTGCGAGGAATTACTTAAAGTCAGATTATAAAACGCAGGTATCCCGGTGTAGGTCTGTACCCCCGATCCGTTAAAATTGACAGTACTTGCCCCCGGGGTGAAAGTACCCGTATTAGTCCAGCTGCCGGGAACCGATAAAGTGCCGGAATTTGCAGTAATTGTTCCTGCGTTGATGATGTTTCCGTTCACAGCCAGGGGACCATTCATTGTCAGGGTAGCCCCTGAATTGATCGTAATATTATTGCAAACAGCTCCTGAACTCCCGATTACAGGAGGCGTTGCCACTACCGGGATGATGACATTTGTCCCTGCAAGCGGAACGGTGTGTCCACACCAGTTATTGGCAACATTCCAGTCTGAGCTTATATTTCCGAGCCAGGTACCAGCGACACAAGTTGATCCGGAAACCGTTAATGTTCCCGTTGAAGCTCCAAAGTAGGCCGGAACAATATAATCTGCAGTGGCTCCTGTTCCTCCATAAATACCCGAATCCTGCCCTGCACTACCCAGTGTAAGTGTAACAAAAGTATGGGATAGTCCGTTCCCCAGATTAACAAGTGGTCCTGAATTATTAATAGTCAGATTATTACCACTGATTGCACCGGTCAAGGTGACAATATTTACCCCGCTGTTGGTTAACAAAACATTTCCCGTAGTGGAGAAACCGGCAATACTTTGGGGAGCTGACCCGCTAATCGTGATATTAGATCCATTGGCTGTGAATGATCCCGAATTCAAAAAGCTTCCGCCAAATGTCAGGGCATAATTATGGGTAAAATCAGTATTTAACGAAGCTGAAGAAGCATTGATGTTAACCGGGCCGCTGATTACTTTAGCCCCGTCCAATGTTACCGAACCTGCAGTATTTGAAATAATAATACCTCCCGAACCGCTCCAGGTGGATGGAAATTCAATACTGGTTACCTGTGCGGCATTCCCGTTGTACCGTAAGGCAGCTGCAACTCCGTATGTTGGTTGAGCGCTGACGGACACACCGCTCCCTTCCAAAGATAGGGTATCTGCCACTGTGACTCCGGAGGTGGTCTTGACTCCCGATCCCGATAGTGTCAGGTTATAAAACGAGACGTTCGCTATCGTTTGCGCGGCTCCACTGTAGATAACCCTGGATGTACCTGCAGTAAAAGTTCCGGCAGTACCGATTGTACCGGTAGTCCCCCCGATAATCAGCGTACTTGAACCACCCGCCAAAGTTCCGGCACTTCGGCTCCAGTCACCCGTAATGGTGTGAGATAGGCCAACACCCAGATTAAGGGTTCCTGCACCGTTCATGATAAGCGCAGCTCCGCCTATGTTCCCTGTTAATGTTGCCACACCTGCGCTCTTGGTCATTAAAACATTTCCGGTTGTCGTAAATCCTGCAACAGAATTGGTGCCTGCCCCGGTAATCGTAATTTGAGAACTTCCAGGCGTAAATGTTCCTCCTGTATTGACAAAACCTCCGCCCAGGGTAACCGCATAATTGGCTGTGGCCAGGGAAGCACCGGTAATTGTCAGCGTTCCGTTTGCGACCAGATTGGAACCCAAAGTGGTTGTGCCTGACCCGGTGAAACTGATATTATTAAATGTAGCTGTACCTGTACTGTTGGAAATAGTCTGAGCCCCTGTTCCATTAAAAATTACACTGCTTGTGGCACCCGTAAATGTGCCGCTGTTCGACCAGTTCCCCGATACCGTAAGCGTATTGGCGCCTGAAATAGTTAAAGAGGCTCCGCTTTGGATGGTGATGCTCCTGCAAACAGCTGCTGCACCAATGTTGGGTTGATTCCCTCCTGAAGGGATAGTTACATCCATTGACGCGTTTGGTAAACCACCACACCAGTTTGAGCCTGTATTCCAGTCATTGCTTGTAGCACCAGTCCAGAAACCTGGATTCGAGCAACCGGTTGCAACAAGCAAATCTCCTGTTGAACCCGAAAGAAACCAGGTATTATTGATTATTGTTGCCTGGGTTGACCCCGATCCGCCATAATCGCCGGCCGGCATGAGGGACCCATTGGTCAGGAATGAGTTTGCAGTCGATGAATAAGAACCCAGATCAGCTACCGCACTTCCTGAAATATTTAATGCTCCGGTGATGGAGAATGCACCGGAGAATGTCTTGGTCCCCGCATTTGACAAAAAGAGGTTATTATAAGGCAAAACCGGAATCGTTTGCGCAAGAGGTCCGTTAAAGTTTATAGTACCCCCGGTAATAATCGGCGTAAATCCTGGTAGGGTAATGGTGCCTCCAATACCGATAGTTCCGGTAGCTGATAGGGTAATTGCAGTTTGTGCAAGGCTCAGATCCAGATTGCCGTAATTAAATGCCGGAACAATCTGGCTCGCGCCGGTAAACTGAATAGTGTTCCCGGCGGTAGTCTGTGTGATTGCCCCGGGGACTGTAAATGTCCCCCCAATACCGATTGTCCCGCTTGCCAGGGTAATGGCGGTGGTGGCAGAACCAAGTTTAAGATTGTAATAATTAAACACAGGGACAGTCTGACTTGCACCATTAAAACTGATGGTACTCGTGCCAATCGTCACAGGAACTGCAGGAACTGTAAAAGCGCCTGCAATGCCTGTAGTTCCGGTACCTGCGAAGGCAATCCCGGTTGTTGCAGAAGCAAGATTCAGATTATTATAATTAAATGCAGGAACACTTTGGCTGTCACCGTTAAACTGAATCGTACTTCCTGTAATGGTATAGGAATTTGTTCCTGGTATGAAAGATCCCGAAATACCGATTATTCCCGAAGAGGGCAATACCCTTGGACCTGTATTGCTGCTGGTCAGATTGGTATAATTAATTGCTGGAATTGTCTGGGAAACTGTACCATTAAAATTGATGGTGTTTCCGGTATTTATTACCGGGACCAGGGGTGCTGTAAAACTACCGGCAATTCCGATCGTCCCTCCGTTCACGAGGGTAATCCCGGCAGTAGCAGATGCAAGATTCAAATTATAAAAATTAAAGGCCGGAACAGTCTGATTTGAACCATTAAAGCTGACCGTACTTCCGGTAACTGTTTGGGTAATCGCACCGGGAGCTGTAAATGCCCCGGCAACCCCGACAGTTCCGGAGCCCGCCAAGGTAATTGCTGTGGTAGCGGCACTAAGATCGAGATTATTATAATTATATGCAGGAACAGTCTGGCCTGACCCATTAAACTGGATGGTGCTTCCCGTAATCGTTGCAGGAACAACTGGAAGTGTAAAGGTTCCCGAAATACCGATAATTCCGCTGCCTGCCAGTGTAATGCCGGTTGTGGCGGATGCCAGGTTAAGATTATTGTAATTTAATGCAGGGACAGTCTGGCCCGCACCGTTAAAGCTCACCGTGCTTCCGGTATTTGTATAAGTGTTTGTTCCCGGAGTAAAAGTTCCAGATACACCTACGATTCCGGAGGAGGCCAGTATCCTTGCACCGGTGCCACTGCTGATCAGGTTAAAGTAATTATTGGCGGGTATAGTTTGGGAGCCTGAGCCGTTAAAAGTCACAGTACTTCCGGCACTGAACGTATTTATCCCTGAAAATGCCGGGAAAGTCCCTCCAACCAGGAGAGATCCGGTTCCGGAAACTGTAAGCGTTCCGGCGCCCTTCACCGTATTGGCACTGTTATCCAATGTACCGTCAAGCTGCAGATTCCCGATATTAGCAGTATTTGAGTCAACAGTGATCGTTGCCCCGTTGACAATCTGCACATTATCTCCCCCGGCCGGAGCAACGCCCCCGACCCATGAGGTCGTAGCACTCCAGTTTCCGCCGGTTGCAGTTGAAACGATGTTACGGGACGGGACAGCGGCAGGATACTGAACCCAGGATGCCGCATTCCCGGTGTTTACAGTAATACTCGCCAATAGCCCGGAAACTTCTATTGAAAGCCTTAAACGGTCACTTGCGGCCCATGTTTGTGCAGGAGAAAAGCTAAATGTGGCGGTATAAGTCCCTGTAGTTGTAAACGTGGATGAGTAAGCAGTACTCGAAGCCAGCAATGCACCGCTGGAATTTATGTGCTGTAATCTGAACTGGGCTGAACCTCCGGTTACTGAAATGGCACTCACTGACAAGGAAACCGGAAAACTGTTCCCAGAAATCTGATTCGTCAGGTTACTGTTGGTAATCGTAAAAGCGAGTTCCTCTGTACTACTTCCAAGTGTTAAGGTTGCTGATACCGCAGTACCGGCTGAACCCTGGGCATTTGCCAAATCATAAACATGCGGAGTTGCTGAAGAACTTGTGCCGGGCTGTGTCGTTGTATTTTGAAGGAAAACGGTGCCGGTGTTTACAACTGATGATGCTCCAACATTGACTATCCCGGTGGAGGCAGCGAAATAAGTTGACTGAATATAAGTTGCCGTCGATCCGGTTCCACCATAAATACCGGAATTCTGGCCGTTGGTCCCTAACGTGAGTGTATTAAACGAATGGGTTAACCCGTTCCCAAGACTGAGAACAGGTCCGGAATTGGTAACAGTCAGGTTATTACCGGTTACTACTCCGGTCAATGTAGCCACACTTGTCCCGCTGTTTGAGACCATGACATTCCCCGTGGTTGTAAAGCCGTCAATGGATTGTGTGCCGGCAGTGCCCGCAAGGGTAAAGTTTGAACTGCCTGCCAGTATACCCGTTGTACCTGAGCCTGCCGGATTGATAAAACTACCATAGAAAGTCAGGGCGTTGCCGCCGGTTGCCAGGGTTGCTCCGGAATTAATATTCAACGGAAAATTATGAGTCGCATCCCCAATCTGCTTTGCAGCAGTTAAAGTCACAACACCAGTATTGTCGATATCAACGCCACCGGATGACACAAATGGTGTAATCCATTCCGGACCTGCTGTGAAGGGGTTTGCCGTATTGTACTGTAATGAAGCAGCTGATCCATAGGTTGGGGCAGCAGATAAAGTTGCTGCAGTGGTCCCTTCCATCGAAAGTGTACCGTTGACCGTAAAGTTTGCAGTGGTAATCGTTTTTGCCCCGGTACCACTGACCGTAACATTATTAAACACGATTGCGGCACCTGTAACAGACTGTGTCGCACCGTTTAATATTACTGTTTCACCTGTACCTGTAGTAAATATGCCACCGGTATTGTTCAGGTTTCCTCCGATGGTTAGGGTGGTTACAGCGGTAGCCGCATCTGTGAATGTCCCGCTGTTCGTCCAGTTTCCGCCGACCGTTAATGAATTCGGCCCGAGTACGGTGAGCGAAGTCCCTGTCTGGATTTGCATGCTTTTACATACTGCAGGAGCTGCAGTGGGGAGCGTGCTGTCAATTATTGGGTAAAAACCATTGGCTACAACAGGGATGGTAACATCAACCGAACCGGTGGGCACATGATTGTCCGACCAGTTATCAGCAGTATTCCAGTCATTCGGATAGGCTACATCGCCGCCAACCCACTGGCCTGGAGGAACACTGCCAATAAAGATAGCACCCGTTGAAACAGGGGCAAAATAGGCGCCAAGCGTTATGACTCCCGAAGCTGTAGAGCCGGTACCGCCATAGGTTCCGCTTGTAGCCGTAGCCGGAGCTGTTCCTAAAAATATCAAAGAACCATGCACGATATGGGTATAACTTCCCAGATCTGCAATCGGACTTTTGCTGGTATTATCGACGGTCAGATTCGAATTGACTTTAATTAGGGAATTAAATGTTTTCAGCCCTGCTCCTGAAAGGTAAAGATTGTCATAGGTAGTTCCAAAAATGGTCTGGCCGGCAGCACCATTATAATATACCGTATTACCCGGATTGGTCGAAGCATTAAGGGTTGTGACGGAGCAGTTTCCACCCAGATTTAAAACCCCGGTGGCACCCTGCAAAAATGTGGATGAGCCGCTGGTTGTGGCTAAGGATGCAGTGGCAGTGACCGTCCCATTATTGGTAAAAGTAATGCCGTTTGCTATGGTAAGAAGTGTTGTTGCAGTTATGGTACCATTATTGGTAAATGCACCATTCACATTAAGTGCTGTGGCATCGGTTAATTTCCCTGAATTGGTATAGGTGCCTGAGAAAGTTGCAGTGGGAATTGTAATGGTACCTGATCCCCCGATTGTTTTTGACCCTCCGGAAAAAGAATGAATCCCTGTGCTGGCAGTGAACGTCCCATTATTGGCCAGACTCCCTGCAATGGTGAATGCGGAGGCACCTGTTTCATTCCAACCCCCCCCTGAATTCACGGTAATATCTCCGGTGAAGGTCTTGGTCCCTGTATTGGCAAGTGTTAAGGTTCCGCTTAGGGTTGTTGTTCCTGTAACTCCAAGTGTCCAGGTGTTTGTTGCCCCGGTAGCAAATGTGGTTCCCGATCCGACAGTTAGATTTCCGCCTACTGCCAACGCAGCTCCTGTGGTATAAGTTGCCGTTCCGCTTAAAATTAAATTACCGGTAACTGAAGTTAAAGCACCTGTTTTTAACCCTGATCCCGAAATACCCAGATTACTGTAGGCAACAACCTTTATTGCCTGAGCACCTGGTCCGGTATAATTGACGGTATTGCCGGCAGTACTGACAGTAAGGGTTGTAAATGTAGGAACGGTCGTAGCGCTAATGTTCAGCGTGCTGGTGGAGGTAGCGTTATTAAATGAGGTAATGGTACTTGAACCTGAATGATTGACTATTCCGCCAGCATTGTTCGTTATACCTGTAATCGTTCCAGAACCGGTAATATTAATTGTACCGGTATTTGTAAAATTGGCTAAGGCAGTGGTTGTCGTTCCTGTGGCAGAACGGTTGATTGTTCCTGCATTTGTAAGTGTAGTTATGGCACAGGAACCAGATCCTGTTCCGCTTAAATTCAATGTTCCGGATGAACCATTCGTCAATGTACCTGTACCTGCAAGCGCTGTTCCAACAGTGAGTGTTCCACTGTTGGTATATGACCCTGTTACAGTAACGCTTCCAATGGAGGTGGTGGTTGAACCACTTAGCGTATTTGTAGTCCCTGATAAAGTATGAACCCCGGTGTAGGCAGTGAAGGTAGTGGCATTATTGGTCAGATTACCTGCGATTGTCAATGGAGCTGCCCCCGTTTCATTCCAGGTTGCACCGGAATTCAGGATAATATCTCCGGTAAAGGTTTTGGTTCCGGTATTGGCAAGTGTTAAAGTCCCCGCAACAGTTGTTGTTCCTGTAACGGTGAGTGTCCAGGTATTTGTAGCGCCGGTGGCGAAAGTAGTTCCTGAACCCACAGAAAGGTTTCCTCCAATGGTCATGGCAGCTGCCGTTGTAACAGAAGCTGTACCACTCAGGGTCAGATTTGTAACCGTGGTTCCTGCACTTAGTGTCTTCGCACCGGAACCCGAAAGGGTAAGATTGGCAAATGCATTTGTTCCTGTAATGGTCTGTGCTGCACCGTTCAGATTAACCGTGCCGGTGTTTGCGGTGAATGTGCCACTATTAGACCAACCGCCACCAACAACTATTGTTCCCGCATCTCCAAAAATTGTACCGGAATTAATCAAGCCCCCAATAACGGTTAGGGTCCCTGAGAAAGTCCCGGCAGGTGGTGCCGCATTAATTGTGCCACCGTTCGTCAAGCTGCCGTTAACCATTAAAGTAGCTGCCCCAGAGATAGTCAGTGCTGCAGCTGTTCCTGTACCTGTTGTTCCGACAGAAATACTATTACATACCGCCGCACCGTTTATAGTCGGGTATGAGGTTAACCCGTTAGGTATCGTAACATTGGTTATTGCATCCGGGACAGATCCGCAAGACCAGTTGCCGGGTGTTGTCCACAATCCGTCCAGAGCTGCACCTGTCCAAAGACCCGGAGTACAACCACTGGAATTGACATTGATCACTCCGGTATTCTGAAAGTAGGAACTTTGATTGGTCGCAGTAGATGCAGAAGAACCGTAAGACCCGTTGGCTTGTTGAGCACCATTTAAATATAAATTAATGGCTGTATGTTGAAAGGTGCCCAAGTCAGCTACAGTTGAGCCCCCGATCGAAAGATTATTGCTGATTGTCAGCTGGCTTGGAAAAACGGCCGTTTCGGGTCCCGAAAGGGTTAGATTAGAATAGGTAGGAATTGAAGAAACAGCGGTAACAGGAAATACGGTCTGACCTGTGGCTCCGGTATAGTTAACCGTATTACCGGCTGCTGAAGCAGTAAGGGTGGTTATGGTTGTGGTCCCTCCCAGATTCAGCGTACCGGTGGTTCCCTGTACTAAACTTCCCGTGCCTGCCAGGGCCGAAGTGGCTGTAATCGTTCCGTTGTTGGTCAGAACCGAAGGACTTGTAATTGTTAAGAGTGTTCCAACGGTTAAGGTTCCACTGTTGGTATAGCCACCGGTCGTAAAGGTTGCACCTGGAATTACAAAGGGGGTCCCTCCGCTCAAGGTCTTTCCCGATCCGTTAAAGGTATGAACACCTGTTCCTGCAGTATAGGTCGTTGCATTATTGATGAAATTTCCTGAAATAGTATACGCTGATCCTGATTCGCTCCATACAGCCCCACTGTTCAGGGTAATATCTCCCGTGAATGTCTTTAATCCGGTACTGTTATCGGTGTAGGTTCCGGTAATGGCAGTAGCCCCTGACACTCTAAAGGTGTAGTTTGAACCAACTGTAAGGGCTGTACCAGGGTTGACGGTAAGGGTGCCACCAACTGACAGGTTTGCACCGGTAGTCAGGACTGAGGATCCGTTCAATGTAAGCGCTCCGCCAATGGAGGTTAACGTTGAAGGAGTGGAAGCCGAAATGCTTCCGTCCAGGTTCAGATTCCCCGCAACGGTTGTACCACTGCCCATGTTTACGGTCCCTGAACCTGAAAGTGTCAGGGAATAATAGGGTATCGGGGCGATAGTCTGTGCAGAGCCATTATAAATTACCGTACCCGTTCCAATAGTAAAAGTACCTCCGGTAAATATTCCGTTACCTCCGATAGTCAGGCTCCCCGAATTCCCCAAAAGGGTACCACTGCTCATGGTCCAGTCACTAGTAATCGTGTGAGCATATCCACCCAGATCGAGTGTGCCTCCGGTACCGCTTACGGTAAAGCTGCCTCCGTTGATTGCGCCTGCCAAAGTGGCCGTACCTCCCGTTTTATTCATCAAGACAGCCCCTGTGGTCGTGAAGCCAGATAGGCTTTGAGTCCCCGAGCCGGAGATATTTATGTTTGAGCTCCCTGCAGTAAAGGTACCCGTATTGGCAAAACTTCCGTTAATGATTACCGGGTAATTCGCAGTAATCAGGGTTGCACCGGAAATGGTGACAGCTCCGTTAGCGGTTAACGCTGAAGCCAAGGAGGTTGTACCTGAACCGGAGATAGTGAGATTATAAAAAGTAGACGTACCGCTTCCATCGGTAATTGTTTGCGTCACACCGTTAAAATTAACCGTACTCGATCCGCCAGGGTTGAAGGTTCCCGCATTGGACCAGTTTCCACCAACATTCACCGTATTACCTGTCCCATTTATCGTTAAACTCCCGTTATTGGTAAGATCGGTCGAAACGGTCAGAGTGTTGGATCCGGAGATGGTTAAAGTACCGTTATTCACAAGAGTCCCGCAAACCGCGGCTGCACCTGCATTCAGAGTAGGCTGGTTTCCCCCGACAGGGATTGCAGGGATAATCACATTGGTCGACGGGGTTGGAATTCCGTCACACCAGTTCGCTGAATTATTCCAGTCGCTGCTTAAAGTTCCAAGCCAGGTACCTGAGCTACAAGCTATCGCAGTAACATTCAATGTACCGGTAGAAGTTGGCAAGAACCAGATGTCATTTTGGTTAAGTGCTCCCGACAACACACTCCCCCAGGTGCCACCATTCTGAACAGTCCCTGTAAAAGTTAGGTTCAATGTAGTAGAGGCATACGTACCAGGATCAGCCACAACACTTCCGGACAAATCAAGGGTATTGGCGATTGTCAATGCCCCAGGAAATGTTTTTATTCCACTGCCGGAGAGGGATAAGTTGTAATAATTAACTGCTAAAAGTGTCTGTCCGGCACCTGAATAGTTAACAATGTTGTGATTGGTTGTAGCATCCAGCGTCCCGGTATTCGCGGAAGTACCTCCAATAAATAAGGTGGAATTCAATCCCTGAATAAGAGATCCGATAACATCCAGCGAAGTAGTCGCGGTTAATGATACATTGTTGTCCACAATAACCCCGGAACCCACAGTTACCGTACCCCCGGCTACCGTTGGCGTACTCAAAATGATTGTACCTGTACCTGTAAAGGTTAAATTATAGAATGTCGGGTTCGTAGCGGTAATGGTTTGACCACCGCCCCCACCAAAAACAACAGTTCCGTTACCCGGAGCAAATAATGATCCGGTGCCATTCCACGCTGTGGCAGTAGGTGAATTGACATTAAGGGTACTCAGATTGCCGTTTAAGGTTCCGGCAGTGAGGGTTACATCGCCAGTGAAAGTGTGATTCAGTGCAGTTCCTGAATCAAGGTTCAGCGTTCCACCAGATCCGTTAACTGTAAGTGCACCAGCATTTACATTCCCTCCGAAAGTAGCAGTACCCCCGGATTTAGTCATTAAAACATTTCCGGTTGTCGTGAAACCGGCAATAGCCTGCGTATTTGCACCGGTGATTGTAATGGCAGAACTTCCTGCAGTAAATGTTCCGCCACTGTTAATGACCAGGTCGCCTCCAAGGGTCAACGCGAAATTGCCGGTGGCTAATGTAGTACCGCTATTAATGGTCAGTACTCCGTTACTTGTAAGTGCAGAACCTAAAGTCGCTGTTCCTGCTCCCGAAAAGGTAACATTGTTAAAGGTGGCAGATCCGGTGATGGACGGAGCAGTACTATTAAAAATAACAGTACTCGAGGCCCCGGTAAATATACCGCTGTTCGACCAGTCACCCGAAACCGTTAGGGTATTGGCCCCTGAAACAGTCAGGGTCGCACCGCTGTTAATCGTCAAATTGTTACAGGTCGCTGCAGCGCTGATCATTGGGGCGTAGGTTGTTCCGGAAGGGATTACTACATTTGTAGAAGCTGAAGGAACACCATTGCACCAGTTTGAGGCAGTGTTCCAGTCCGTACTTGTTCCTCCCAACCAGGTACCTGAGTTACAACCGCCTGTGACAGTCATTGTTCCGGTAGATCCTGAAAGGAACCAGGTATCACTTTGATTCAGTGCACCTGACGCACTGCTTCCCCAGGTCCCTGAAGGCATAAATACTCCGCCCAGCGACATGGTGACTGCCGTTGATGCAAAACCCGCCGGGTCGGCCTGAGCACTTGCGGTGATGGCTAATGTTCCGCCAATCGCTGTTATGCCGGAAAACGTCTTGGTGCCGGCGTTTGAAAGACTCAGATTATTGTAAGAAATAACCGGGATTGTCTGGCCCCCTGAACCGTTAAAGTTTAAGGTGCTGGTTCCAGGGGTATAAGTGTTGGTCCCCGAAGTAAATGTTCCGGCAATACCAATTGTTCCGGTGCCGGCCAGTATCCTGATCCCTGCTCCGCTGCTGGTCAGGTTATAATAATTGAAAGCGGGGATGGTTTGTGAAACTCCCCCATTGAAGGAAACGGTATTGCCAATTGCCGTGGCTGTAATCGTAGAAATACCGGATGTGCCTCCAATATTCAGGTTCCCTGCTGTCCCCTGGGTTAAAGTCCCTGTTCCGGACAAAGCCGTCGAAGCATTGATCGTACCATTGTTGGTTAAGACAGCTGGGCTGGTAATCGTAAGTAATGTTCCTGCACTCAACGTTCCGGTAACAGCATAAGCAGCACCAGTGCCCGAGAAGGTGATAGATGGAATTAAATTGGTAGTTGCCCCGCCGATGGTTTTGGCTACACCGGTAAAAGTATGAGTCCCTGAATTGGCGCTAAAGGTTGTCGCATTATTTAAAAGGCTCCCGCCAAAATTAATTGAGGCCGCTCCGGTTTCATTCCAGGTACCGCCGGAATTAATCGTAACATCGCCGGTGAATGTCTTTGCACCGGTATTTGCAAGGGTCAGGTTTCCAGTAACCGATGTCGTTCCGGTAACTCCCAGTGTCCATGTATTCGTTGCTCCGGTAGTTAACGAAGTTCCTGATCCGATGGTAAGATTCCCTCCAACAGTTAATGCTGCTCCTGTTGTAGCGGTAGCAGTGCCGCTAAAAGTCAGGTTGCCTCCTACGGTAGTTATGGCCCCGAATGTCTCTGCACCACCACTGAGTGTAAGATTGGAATAAGAAGTTACTTTAAGCGTTTGTCCCGTTCCGGTGTAGTTTACCACATTACCTGCCGCTGTAGCAGTAAGTGTCGATATGCCTGCTGAACCTCCAATATTTAAAACTCCGGATGTACCCTGGGTTAAACCACCAGTCCCTGAAAGAGCTGTTGCCGCATTTATTGTGCCGTTATTCGTCAGCACGGCTGGGTTGGTGACCGTCAGAAGTGTTCCAACCGATAAAATCCCCGTATTGGTATAAGTGGTGCCTGTACCTGAAAAGGTTACTGATGGAATGGTATTTGTAGTTGACCCACCGATTGTTTTGGTTACACCAGTAAAGGTATGAGTACCTGAACCTGCACTATAGGTTCCGTTATTGGTCAGGTTTCCCGCAAAGCTAACTGCAGCAGCTCCGGATTCTGTTAATGTACCATTTATTATTACATTGTTGCCAAAGGCCAATGTAGCCGCAGCACTCTCGGTCAGAGAACCGCCAGTTGCAATGGTTACTGCACCTGTAAATGTTTTGGTTCCTGTTGCAGAGGAAATAGCCAGTATTCCACTGGTTCCGCCACCAACCGTAGTTGTACCGGTGACCGTTAATCCATAACCTGCGGCTGTAAAAGTTGTTCCGTCACCGATTATAAGATTGCCCCCGATAGTTAAAGCGGCAGAAGTTGTAGTTGAAGCAGTTCCGCTTATTCCGCTTAAGTTGAAATTCCCAGCTACTGATAAACCGCTAGCCGCCAAAGTTATTGCACCTGTACCCGACAGCGTCAGATTACCATAAGTGAGTCCGGTAACAGCCTGACTGGAACCATCATAATTAACTGTACTGGCAGCATTGAGCGCTCCCGAAGAGAACGCTGGCATAGTTCCACCAACATTAAATACTCCGGAGCTGGACATAGTTAACGAACCAGTTGCCGAAACATTAAAAGAACTTGCATCCAGTGTACCATTTATGGTCAGACCAAAAATAGTATTTGTGCCCGGAGTATCTACTGTAACCGTATGGTTTGCAGCAATTACAACATTGCTTCCGGCAGTAGGCACGACTCCACCTACCCATGTTGAACCAATATTCCAGAAACCGGTCTGTGCAGATGTAAAAGTTTGAACCGTTCTAAATGTAGCTATGGCACCTGACCATTGCGAGGTCGCACTTATGGTACCATTGGCTGTCGCGGTTCCGAGGGCTGAAGCATTGTAATCAAGAGCATATATGTGGGTATTATTGGTTGCTGTTCCGCTTGTTCCTCCTACCACATTCGAAAAAGAGGTAATGGTAGCGGGCAGTATAGTACCTAAGGTTGCCGTACTATTTGAAAATGCAATTGCTCCAACCCAAATCTCTGTTGCATAAGTAGTTGTTGGTGTAGTCCCGGTACTAGCAGCTGTACCACTCGCTCCGTTATTGAAAATTGATTGATCTAATGCTAATGTACCGCTGTATTCAGCGATAACAGCAGCTGCCCGAAGACTATTAGCCAAAGAAATTGTGATTCCGGTACTTGCACTTTGTACATTAGAGGCATACCAGATTTCGGTGGTGTTTCCCCCTGTATTTGTTGCCTGGGTAGCCCGTACCCAAGTTGCTCCTGCCTGTGTTATACCGTTCACTTGCGCTGCAGCAGTACCATGAGTGGTAATAAGTGCAACCATAGTGTTTCCATTCACAGGTGTTGAGGTAAGTGCGGTCATTGTTATTGAATTTCCACTATTTACGCTTCCTGTAGTGAACTGCACCCTGGTTTGAGCAAATAAATCATTACCTGCTAAAAACATTATAATCAATAATACCACCGCCTTTGCCCCTGCAAGCATTTTGCCACAATATTTCAGTTCTCTTCCCTTTGAAAATAAATGCTTTTCCCGGCCTTGGGAGTCTGAACTCATCAAATAATCTGTCTGGTAGCCAGATAGGGTGGCATTATTTTCATTTGGTGTTGAGTTGGTAAGGAGAATGGTTTTCATATCCTTGGTTTTTTGTTTTCAGTTGATTAATTAAAGGCAAAGTCCTGGTGTTCGGGGGGGCTATCGTTGGTCCTGCTACATAGTTACCGGACCTAATTTCTTTCGTTTCAGGAACGATTCAACATTGAAGAGCATGGTGAAACGAATCGTATTGGCCAGCGGATTATTGGGCACAACCGGGAGTACATAAGAGACATCGATTGCCGCAATATTGAGTTTAACCCCTACCCCAGCCGTAAAATATTTCCGGTTTCCCTTATATGGGGATTCATTAAAATAACCGGCACGGACTGCAAAAAGCTTCCGGTACCAGTATTCAGCACCGACAGAAACCGTAACCTCCTGAATCTCTTCCTTAAGACCTCCGGGGGCATCGGTAAAAGAGCTAAAAATTGAACTGATTACCGATTTACTCGAATTATTATCAGGAGTAACAACCACTGTGCCATCCGTATTGTAAGTCACTATATTGGCAGGTGTGGGTACCATCAGCTTATTCAAATCAAGCGAAAAAGAGAGAGAACTGGAATCTTTTAACTGAGTAGTGAAGGTGGTTCCCAGTTTCATATTAGCCGGTAGGAATTCTTTTGTTTTCCCCTGATCATACGATATTTTTGAACCTAAATTGGAGAAATTGGCCCCTGCAGCGATTGAATTACTTGATTCCTCGCCACCTAACCGGGTGTGATAGTAAAAAGAGACATCTGCTGCGAAAGCATTCCCTGCACTATAGGATGAGGCTCCTGCCTGAGTTCCTCCGAAACCACCGGCAAGATCTGAACGGATAAACCTCAGGGCGATTCCCCCTGAAAAATTATCGGATAACTTCCTTGAGTAACTGAAATCGAGGGCAAATTCACTCGGATTTATACTTCCCAGAGTACTTTTATTTACATCGGTCACCGTAACCGTACCCATTGAAAAAAACCGCAGGGAACCTCCAATCGCCTGGGTTGGGTCGAGCTGGTAAAACCCGGAAAGATAACCAAGATTCACGTCACTAACCAGCTGACGCAACCAGGGGGTAAAAGAGAGTGAAAATCCCCACTTATCAATTGCGAAGGCAAATTTCGAAGGGTTCATGTATTGTGAATTTGCATCCGGAGATGTGGCTGCTCCAACCTCACCCATTGCACCATGACGTGAATCAGGGGTAATCGTAAGAAACGGAACCGCCGTGGAAACCGGATTGTACCGAACCTCCTGACCGTTCGCAACATGCCGGCCAACAATCATTAAATCCAATAAAATAGAAAAAATAACGAGGATGGTTCTTAATTTCATAGTTCAGTCATTTAGAAGGTTATCATGAAGGCTGCAACACAATTTTTAATCATTTGGTTCCAAATGAAAACATTTCCTGGAAATTATTCATTTCCAAAGACATCTAAACACATGAATAGCTTAATAAGATGGATTTATTCTTTCCCAGGGAAAAGTTCTGTTCTACAATAAACACTAAATCCTGCAATCATTGATTGATAAAATCTAATTGATCAGCAATACTGCTGTTATTTTTCAAAATTAATTTTATCCATAACTTTTATTAGCTATTAGCTGGAACCGTCTAGTTTTAAGTAATGGTTAAAATATAATGTCGTATTTTCTACCTACATTTTGTAAGACATCTAACAATCGTTCTTTGAGATTTTGAAAACAGAGATATGCATCAAAACTCAGCCATTGATATTTGATTCTGCGCCACAATATTTCTATCAAATTCAATTCAGGAGAATAGGGAGGTAAGAAGAAAATGTAAACATCTTGCTCCCGCCAATCCTGAATCTTAGCTTTGAATTTCTTAGATCTGTGAATAGGTGAATTAT
>Ga0364881_10191_pt1 | contig 43071 bp, 34 predicted proteins | sample ExccelJu500001D4_5_FD_206923 | JGI IMG/M metagenome (GOLD analysis project Ga0364881, IMG submission 206923) | Enriched cells from Trout Bog Lake Hypolimnion, Wisconsin, USA - BchlTB.July30.5000.01.D4 | ecosystem: Environmental > Aquatic > Freshwater > Lake > Hypolimnion/Profundal zone | place...
GCTTGCCGAGGAGACTCCCGTTGTAGTCAGGGAACCTGTGCCACCCAAAGTTCCGCCAATAAAATTAAATGTTGCCAGAGAAGTCGCTGCTCCATTCAAGTTAAGCGTGCCGCCTGACATCCCCAATGTTGTAGCGGTCAGCGCACCTGTCAGCGTTGTGGTGCCTCCTGTGACATTTAACGTTCCTGCGGAGGGGGTAACGGTGCCGGTTGTTCCATAGACTCCAACGTCCACATTGCCGCCTGCTAACGTAAGCGTATTCGCCAGTGCGACACTATTGCCGGAACCATGATTCAGACTGAGATTAAGCGCTGTACCGGTAGATGTGATCGGATTGTTGATGACGATATTGCCGATCGCATCAAGAGTCAGCGTCGTTCCCGTTCCGGTCACTGCCGCGCTAATGGGTGCGCTGACGGTGATGTTCCCGGTCTGTAAACCATTGGCTAAAGTGTTGGTGCTGACGACAACCGAAGTGCCTCCTGCCAAAGCGGTTTGAATAATAGTATTGCTGACTGTGGAAGAATTTGCGTTAGCGGTAAATGTGGGGGTCAAACCATCCAGCGAGCCTGCCGAGGACTGGATGGTGACATCGTAAGGGTCAAGCAACCAGGTTCCGCCGTTGGTTTGTACCGAGGCATTAGTGATGTTCAGGTTCGCTGCCGAAGTTTCGATGAATCCGCCCGAGCCTTGCGTACCATTCCCTTGAGCGGAGAGTGTGCCTCTGACGGTGAGGTCGCCTGCTATCTGACCATTGTTTTCGGTCTTGAGGGAAATCTGTCCGCCCTGGGTTCCGTCTGCGGTGATTTTGCTGTTGGCATCGGTGGCAATGCTTTGCGTAGCCTGAAGGAATACCCTGCCGCCCTTGTTTACCACGCTGTTCGCGTTCAGCGCGCCGCTGTTCTTTACCACCGCACCCACCACGCCGATCTGTCCGCTGTCGGCAAGGATTTGCCCGAGGTTGGTGGCGGTGTTGTTGCTGCCGGTGATCTGTACGGTGACGCCGGGGGTGCCGGTGTCAGCCAGTTGCACGGTGTTGCCCGCAGCCAGGATCGTTTCGCCCTTCGGGGTGTTGATCACACCGTAGTTTTCAACCTGCGCAGCGACCAGATACACCGAGCCGCCTTCGGGGGTGGTGATGGTGCCTTTATTCTGGATAGGTCCCGCGTTGGGGGTAGCCGTGAAATTCAGGTTGCCTGCGAGAAAATCCGCATTGGAGAGGCTGAGCGTGGAAGCGACAAATCCGCCCACATCAACCCGCGCGCCCTGCCCTACCAGTATCCCGGCGGGATTGACGAGAAATACTTTGCCGTTGGATGTCAGCGTGCCCAGCAGTGCGGAGGGATCGGAACCGGTGACGCGGTTCAGTACCGAACTGGCGGCGGATTGCTGGATGAAGCGCGTGGTTTCGCTGCTGCCGATGGAAAAACCTTGCCAGTTGATGATCGCGTTGGGGGTATTGGTGACCGTTAAAAGATTCCCCGTCTGGTTGATGCTGGCGGTGCCGCTGACGATTTGTGCGCCGACCGGGTTGGCCTGGGCCTGATAGCTGAAGCAGAATGCCAGCGCCAGGGCGACGGGTTTGAGCCGCAGCCGGTTGTTCGGCTTGGCAATGTTGCCCGCTTCGCTGTCGTTCTCCGCCAGCTCCGCAGCACTCAGGACGCTTGAATGCGACTTGCCCTTGGAGGGGGTAATTTCCGATACGGCCACCCAGGTGTTGAGCACTTCAGACCAGATGGTGCGGAAGATATGATTGAGCGATGCTTTCATGATTTTCTCCACTTCACAATACAGTGACTGCCGCTAAAAACTTCGTTGCCTTTGACTTCAAATCGCTCGATGCACACCGGGGCGGTGGTGGTGCCGGCGTTGGAAGACTGGGAGTCGGAAGCGGATGTTGGAGAAACAAGAGCAGTACACTGCTCTTGCGCGGCGTTGCCATCCCCTTTTATTTCCTGCGCCTGAACCGGTAAAACTGCCATACCGAGTAAAGCCACCAGCAAGCTCTGCAACGTGTTTTTATTCATAATCTTATTGTTGTGAAATTTGATAGGCGTTGCAGCGATGAAGGGTAGCACCATAAGTAAATTATGGTCAATAGAATATGGCGCTTCGCGCTATTGAGGAATCTTGGTTGAATTTCTTGTATTTGTGTGTATAATGCACACCTGTGTATTGCATTGGGACTACAACCTGATTTTACACACTCCTCCTATTTGGGCGGTCGCAAGATCGCCCATTTTTTTCTGCTGCATATGCGGTTATTTCGGTGCTTGGCGCTATTGAGGTTTCCATAATTGACGACAATTTTGGAAACCTGTTTCTCCGTCATTCCGGCGAAGGCCGGAGTCCAGAAAATTATAAAATACCCACGTAGTGGGACAACACACAAACACGGCTTGGCCCGCCACGCGGGGTTGTTTAAAATGCTGGATTCCGGCCTTCGCCGGAATGACGGCTGCTGTAAATGTTTGTGTCATGAATTACGGAAAGATCAATAATTGACATCCGGAAGTCGACTGCAGGTCGATAATGTGAATTCGTGCTTCCGGTAGCAGTGCACAAAACCCGACAAGAATTCTGTCCCGCACGATCTTTCTGTGATCGGCCTTTAGCCTTTGGAGCAGCCCGTCTGTGAGTGTTATACTTGCCATGGTTTTCGGAACAACGCGGGAAAAAGACGTACAAGGCCAGAGCGTTTTTTGCCCAATTTCCCCGAGTTTTTACAACCATCACACACTCGCCTGATTTCCAATAACTTGGACGACTAACTGATCAATGCAGTATCTGTGTGTGCAATTTATCCCTGAATATCAAGGAATTATATGAGCCTAAAATGCGGTATTGTCGGTCTGCCCAATGTTGGCAAATCCACCCTGTTCAATGCGTTGACCAAGGCGGGCATCGAAGCAGCTAATTACCCTTTTTGTACCATCGAACCAAATATCGGCATCGTGGAAGTGCCGGATGCGCGTATGGATGCCCTCGCGGAAATCGTCAAACCGCAGCGCATGCAATATGCCATCACCGAATTCGTGGACATCGCCGGATTGGTGGCGGGGGCGTCCAAGGGTGAAGGATTGGGTAACCAGTTCCTCGCCAACATCCGCGAGACCGATGGTATCGTAAATGTGGTGCGCTGCTTTGAGGACGACAATATCATACATGTGACGGGCAAAGTCGATCCGATTTCAGACATCGAAACCATCGTAACCGAGCTCGCACTGGCTGATTTGCAGACTGTGGAAAAGGCACAGGTACGCAACACAAAACTGACACGCTCCGGCGACAAGGAAGCGATCAAATTCGGGTTACTGCTTGACCAGGTTGCCGCACACTTGAACGAAGGCAAGCCGGCGCGCATGATGAAGCTGGATGCGGAACAGCTCGTGTCGCTCAAACCGTTGTGCCTTCTCACCATTAAACCCGCGATGTATGTCGCCAACGTGGCGGAGGACGGTTTCAAGAACAATCCGCTATTGGCGCGACTGGAAGAATTTGCAGCACATGAAGGCGCTCCGGTGGTGGCGATTTGTGCCGCGCTGGAATCGGAAATCGCCGAGCTTTCCGACGCGGACAAAAAAGAGTTTCTGGCCGATGTCGGCCTCAACGAACCCGGCCTGAACCGATTGATTCGCGTGGCTTACAAGCTGCTTGGCTTGCATACTTACTTCACTGCCGGGGTAAAAGAAGTGCGCGCATGGACCATCCATGTCGGCGATACCGCACCGCAAGCCGCTGGGGTTATTCATAACGATTTCGAGCATGGGTTCATCCGCGCCGAAGTCATCAGCTTTGACGATTTCATCGCCTGCAAAGGCGAGGCGGGAGCCAAGGAAAAAGGCCGGATGCGACTGGAGGGAAAAGACTATGTTGTGCATGACGGGGACGTGATGCACTTCAGGTTTAACGTCTAGTACCTTGGAATATTATTTTTTTCGTATTGCTGGTTTTGTAGGTTGGGTTAGGCGACTTTATGCCGTAACCCAACATGATCAAGCTGGCGACCTTCAAAACTGTTGGGTTACGCGATGAAACTGCTAACCCAACCTACGAAAAAACTGGTGTTACAGGGTACTAGCAGTGCGTTCCAGCAAAACCGTTACCGTTCGCGGTGAGCTTGTCGAACCGTTTTCTCTTGTAAAGCAAACCTTCGACAAGCTCAGGCCGAACGGGTCATTTTTGAATGTTTTAATGAAACGCACTACTGGATTGTCACACAATCAGACTTTAGTCTTAAAAAAATGGAACTTTAGTCTTATGCTAATTAAGCTGATAGCCCGTGGTGTCTTTGTCTGAGATTGTCGACAATGCCGCCCAATGCCATTTTCCTATTGCAAATATATTGGCAGTGCTAAAATGCCCCGACAAATAAACCAATTCAACTGTGACTATTTATAAACCAATGAAACAAAAAGATATTTGTCAAACCACCTTTCAACTTCAGGAGATGCAAATGATTCGTCAAGCTCGTACCCCAATACTATTCAGTGCCACCGTTGCCGCAATTACACTGGCTTTCTCTCTCAGTGCATCCGCTGCTGTCGATGTAGATGGCGCTAAAGAACTGGCCCGGGCGAATAACTGTTTCAAGTGCCACGGTATTGACAAGGAAAAAGACGGTCCTGCCTGGAAAAAGGTAGCTGAAAAATATCGCGGCAAACCCGAGGCAGAAGCAAAATTGATTCACCATATAACATCAGGAGAAAAAGCAAAGTTCCCTGATGGTCATGAAGAAGATCACAAAAATATCCAGGGCAAGGCACCGCCTGAAGCAATCAAGAACCTCGTAGATTTTATTCTTTCGCTCTAGTTGATACAGCTAACCGTTCGGCTTGGGACTGAAGCGTGGATTCTTTCGCACAAATCGCATGTTGGTTGCACTAACGAAGATTCTTGGATGAGATATTAATGAAACCAGTCCGACTATTGATCATAATTTGTGCGCTCATTGCCGGCCTGTGCGGGGTTTCGACCGCACAGGCAGATAGCTCCTCCGCAGCTTCATGGGATGCGGAGGCGGCCCTGAAAAAAGACCAAATATGCACCCGATGCCACGATGAAAGTGAAACCAAGCCGATTCTGTCCATCTATCAGACCAAACATGGTGTAAGGGTTGATTCACGCGCGCCCAATTGCCAATCGTGCCACGGCGAGAGCGATAAGCACTTGCATGGTGATCCGAATGTGAAAGGGCGTGCGCCACCGGATCTCGTTTTCGGAACCAAGAGCGGAACCTCCGGTGACTTTGCACCCAAGGACGCGAGTGAGCAAAATGCCGCATGTCTTTCCTGCCACAAAAAAGATTCAAAACGCTCGCACTGGGAAGGAAGCACACACCAGAGAGAAAATGTGACCTGCGCCTCTTGCCATGTCATTCACAATGGTGGTCACGATAACGTCCGCGACAAACGCACCCAGCCCGATGTCTGCTTTAACTGTCACAAAGAGCAGCGCGCGTTAATCAACAAACCTTCGCACCATCCTGTTCCGGAGGGCAAGATGGCGTGCTCCGATTGCCACAACCCGCATGGATCGGTCGGACCGAAACTCATGAAACGCGATAGCGTAAATGAAACCTGTTATACCTGCCATATGGAAAAACGCGGCCCCTTCGTGCACAGCCACGAACCCGTCGATGATGATTGCACCAACTGCCATAATCCGCATGGCACGACTGCTGAAAATATGTTGAAGATGCGTGCACCGTTCCTGTGCAACAGTTGCCACTCACCGCATACTCCGAATTCACTTACCTTGGGTGCGGGAGGGACTCCTTCGGGAATGAATACTACGACCATCACCCAGGGCAGAGCTTGCATGAACTGCCATACCGAGGTGCATGGCAGCAACAACCCGGGCACCAGAGCGCCGGCCAATTCGCAATTCTTCTTACGCTGAGACAATGGGACAAATAATCATGAAACAACCCAAACAGCAAATTGTCTTTAGAAAAAAAATCCTCGCACTCTCGGTGCTTCTGGCCGTCGGGGCCGCATACGCGGAAGATGATGACGTCGAGCAACTTACCAAGAGCGAAAGCACAGTCAGCGCCGGAGTGGGGGCGAGCAGCAGTGCCAGCAAGGACAGGTCCATTTTTAGCCAGTACAACGGTCTGCGCAATCATGACGTTAATCTTTTGCTGGATATTAATATCACCAGGCTCAATGATGCGAATGGGTTGTGGACCAAATTGGAAGGACACAATCTTGGCCTGGATGACCGCGAACTGAGCGTTTCGCAGAATAAGCAGGGAGACTGGAAATACTCTCTGGAATATAACGAGATCACCCATCACGAAATTCGCACCATCAACACCGGTCTTCTGGGTGCAGGGTCGACTGCTCCAAACGTGGTGAGTTTGTCTGCCCCGGGAACAGGAGCTGATATAAACCTGCAACTCCAGCGCCAGGCAGAAACAGTCGGCGCGGAGAAATGGATTACGCCCAATCTGTTGTTCGAAGCAACCTTTAAGAACGAAGATAAAACCGGTGCGCGACTGTCCGGGGTAGGTATCTACTGCGGTGGATGGAGCCGCTTCGCATGCGGTAACTCCGGTGCTGTGCTGATGTTGCCGGAACCGGTAAACACCAATACCAAACAGATCGAGGCCAAACTGAATTTTTCAGGGGATAAGTTTCTGTTGAGCGGTGGCTATTACGGTTCGTTCTTCACCAACTCAAACGGCTCCATTAACCCGAATACGTCAAACCTCAGCGGTGCCATAGCCGGCTATTTGGCCGCGCCCATTGCCTTGCCGCCAAACAACCAGGCGCAACAGCTTAATGTATCGGGCAACTATGCGATCACTCCGACCACCCATTCAACCTTCAAGTACGCCTATACCCATGCCACGCAGGATGAAAGTTTCAGCAGCATGGGTCTGACAGGCGCCCCGACCGGCGTCGGCAGCCTGGGCGGAGTTGTGGATACCAATCTAGCCCAGTTAGAATTGACTTCGCGCCCTATACCGAAGCTCACGCTTACCGCCAATGCGCGTTATGAAGATAAGAATGATAAAACCCCATCTGCTTCATACAACGTGCTTAGCACCCCATTCAGCCCAACACCACCGCAGGCGTATTATTCGAACAATTACTCAAGTTCGTCGACCAAGGTCAACGGAAAAATTGAAGCTGCTTATCAACTTCCGAACCACTACCGTGCGACATTGGGTGTCGATTATGCAACGGTGCAACGTGCCACTCCGCCCTCTATTTCCAGTCCGGCAGCGACCGATCTGGGGCTGGCTATTGGCGGGATGCGGGAAATCACCCGGGAGACAGGTTATCGGGCCGAGTTAAGGCGTTCGTTCACGGATACGTTTAATACAGCGGTAATCTACTTGCACAGCCAGCGAACCGGAGACAACTGGACCATCTATAGTCCTGCCGGCACGCTTCCAATGACGATGATGGATCGCAAGCGCGACAAGATCAAACTGTCGGCGGATTGGTCGCCGATCAGCAAATTGTTTCTCCAGTTCAACCTTGAAGACGGCAAGGATACTTACACCGGCCCGAGCGAAGTGGGGATGCGCGACACCGGCATGAATTCCTACGGCCTCGATGCAGTTCTGACTTTGTCCGAGAACTGGAAACTGACCGGCTACATGAACCGGAGTGATCAAACCCTGCATGTTAATCACACGGCCCTGTACTTGGCCGAGCTGGATGACATCAATACCAGCCTGGGTTTCGGCCTGATCGGCAAGCCAACCGGCCAACTCGATGTCGGCGGAAATTTGTCGTACATGAACGACAGCAATCGCTATAACCAAACCGATGGTGGGCTGCCGGATGTCACTTATCGCGTGACCAGCCTGAAGTTATTTGGCAAATATTCATTGAAAAAAGATGCCGACGTTCGTGTTGATCTCGTTCACCAGAATGCCACGCTTGACGAATGGACCTGGGGTAACAACGGGCAGGCTTTTACCTATACCGATAATACGACCGTTTCGATGCAACCGCACCAGTGCGTGACATTTCTTGGAGCCAGTTATGTATACAAATTCAGGTAATTGCCAGGATGGTTTACGGTTAAGTGATGCCTCGGGCTGATTGTAAAATTGAAGTAATGGAAATTGAAGCAAAAGAAATATTGGTAATTGTGGGTTTTATTATCAGGGTTGAAAGTTTAATTTTGAAGACGAGGGGTTAAAATGAAATCTATACTTGTTCGGTTGGGCTTGACGGCCCTGGTGATTGGAGGGCTGGCTGGTTGCGGCGGTGCTTCAATAGGAGTAAATGGAGTCAATACGGGTGGTACAGGTATCGCGGGTGGCACGAATGCAACTGCGGCAATCAACGGACAGACATTGTCTGCTGCTCAGTGGCAAGCTCTCGCACCGCAGATTAGCGCTTCCGACATTTCCGTGTCGATTAGTACCGCCAGTGGCGTTGCGGGCACTCCCGTAGTGAAATTCAAGGTGACCGATGGGAATGGCAATCCGGTGGTTGGGCTGGGTGGTCAATATCCCGCCGTCGGCACGGCCGTAACTCACTCCAACTATAACCTTAATTTTACTCTCGCCAAGTTGGTGCCCGGTACAAACGGCAACCCCAGCAAGTGGGTTAACCTGCTGGTTGACAAGCCGGTAGCATCTGGAACTGCCGGTGCGGTAGTCAACAGCGGGCTTTCCTGGTTGGCCGCCTACCCCACCGCTGAAGCCCAAGGCACCTTGGTCGACAACGGTGATGGGACTTACCAATACACTTTCTTGCGTGATATCAAGCAGACGCAGGCTATTGTCAATGGCGATACTACGGCGAACAACAAGGCTGATCTTGATCCAACTAATCTGGCCTTTGATCCTACCGCGACACACCGTTTGGGAATCATTATTCTGGGTAGCCAACCCGGTACCGGTATCAACACCCCGACAGCCACGGCGCAATTGACACCCGTTCCACTGTTAAAAACTTTCAACATCGGCTATGACTTCCGCCCAGATGGAAATCCGGTCACCAACACACGCGACATCGTTGACGCTGGCTCCTGCGATGCGTGCCATGACAATGTGAAACTCAAGAGGGGTCTCGGCCATATTAGCCTCACTGGAACGAGTAGCCTGGCTGTAAGCTATAACGCTTCAGGCGTAGCGACTACCGTCACCATGTCCAATGGCATTCCTGCAGGCACCTATGTAGGCCGCAATGATCCGAAACTGTGCGTGACATGCCACACCGATCAGACCAAGTACGGATTTGCTGTGGTAACAGGTGATGGTACATTCAACTATGGCTACAGTGCCTACTACCGGGTCGCAACCGGGGTATTGGGCGATAACCAGGCGGCATTTACCTACCCGCGCATGATTCACCAGACGCACATGGGCAACCAGTTGGTTAAACAGGGTTATAACCTGAACGGTCATGATGCCAATTGCGCAAGTGCCACCGTCGGTAAGGATGTGGGCGCGGCTCAGTGTTTCAACGGCGTCGGATATCCCCAAGACCAGCGGAATTGCACCAAATGCCACACGGGTACAACGGGTAACGGCACCGCCGTCGTAACCAAAGATGGCGACAACTGGAAGAACATCCCTAGCCAGCTAGCCTGCGGTGCATGCCACGACGGTATCAATTTTGCCGGAACCAACACATCAGGGCCCGGAACCCCAAATCCAACGGGGTCAACCTTGGCGAATAAGTATGCGGATTTGGCTGCCGGAAATGCAGCCGGAACCACACAATCAGGTCACCAGGGTGGTGTACAAGCCGACAACAGCAAATGCACCACTTGCCATACACCGGGTGGTATTTCTGACGTTGCCGTGTATCACGAAACGAACTTCTCCACACCGAACAACCCGGTTGCCAGCGCCGGTGTAAGTACGATTGCCTATACGATCAATAAAGTAACCGTTAATGCAGCCGGTAATCTGGTGATGAATTTTGGAATCACGCTTAACGGTTCTCCGGTAACCTCGCTACCCGTGCTTTCGACAGCGAATACACCGAGTCCCGGTTTGGTTACCGTTACTTCAAGCGGTGCAGTAGCAACGAATGCTTTTTTCCAAATCTTGCCTGGTTTGGAAAGCGGACCGAGCTTCTACGTGGCCTATGCGGTACCTCAGGATGGAGTTACTCCGTATGACTACAATTACAGCGCCAGCGTTAGTTTACCCAATCTCTTGATTGACACAACCAAAGGTGTAACACCTACATCACCTTCGAAGGGTTGGCTGAGTAATCCCGTTTCGGGCACGGGGGCTGCTGCTGTCTTCCAGGCAGATTCCAGTAATTCCTTCACGGCGACCATTACCGGGGATACATTGGGTCAGGCTGCTGCTACCAAAGTAACCGCCGCTCCGATTGTGATACCGGGCAATGCGTCAATAGTTACGGGCGCGATGATCGGTGGTTTCACCCAAGTAAATCTGCCGGCTTATCCCTGGACCGATGGAAGCACGGTTACAGGTGCCAAAGCTGTGGGTAAAGGTCTTCACATTACCGCAGTGTTGCAAAAGTTGACTGCCAGCACCTGCAGCCAGCCTGGAAATACGGCTGCCTGCAAGACGGCACGGCGCGTGATAGTTTCGACGGCTAAATGCCAGAATTGCCACGAGCAGTTGGGTACCAACCAGTTCATGGACAACGGTATATTGCCGACTTTGGCCGGAGCTGCTGATGCAACCCATCGTTTAGGTTTCCATAATGGCGACCGTAACGACCCGACTGCCTGCAATATCTGCCATAACCCGAACAGGCCCGATAATGATGGTATGGCGGCTGGTACCAATACTGGTTTCCCCGCAAATTCCAGCACGTTCTATCATGGACTTCACGGGGGTTCTCAACGGACTGTGCCATATATCATCGAATCGGGTTACCTTGACTTTTCGAAGCTTCTGTTTCCGGGACAGTTGAAGGATTGCAGCCAGTGCCACCTGGATAACACCGCGAACTTCGGCATCGCTGAAGCGACCGGCCAGTTGCCTAACTTGTTGTGGTCGGCAACTTCAGCCGGAACAGTTCCTGCTGTGACGAGTGTAGAAAATGTGATGACGGGTGTGGTGGCTTCTGCTGTGTCAACTACTTATCCTGTCGGCACGCTGACTGCCGCACCAACTGTGGCCGTGGGTAATTTGTTCAGTTACACCATTCCTGCTTCCGGAGTTGGGGCCTATGCAACTTATACGAGTGATACAGTGCTGCTGAATTCACCGTTCGCAGCGGCTTGCTCTTCTTGTCACGATGATGCCACGTCACAAAGGCATATGAAGGTAGATGGTGGAGCGCAGTTGCAGGTAACGCACGCTGTTGCTGCAGGAGGAGCTACCCAACCCGCCGCCAGTGGCGTCCCCGGTGGCGATGTGCCTCTCGTAAACACAGAGTTTTGTGTGACTTGCCACGGCCAGGGCAGAGCCCAGGACGCAATACTGATCCATCAACTAAGATGATCCGCGTATTCTGAAACCAAAAATTGGGGCACGGTGCATCGTGCCCCACTTGATGGGCTTAACCAGATAACCCGGATTGCGGCATTGTCCGGGTTACTTTTAACAAGGCAAAGATACCTGTCTGTAGTAGCAAACGTAACAAATAGGGAATTTTATGAAATACCGTATGCTTTCCGTTGCCCTGACTGCAGCCGTGCTGCTACTCAGCTCCGGAATAAGTTTATCTGTTGAAAATAATTCGGAGAATCCGCAAAAAGCCGTAGCCCAGCCTGATGCGAGTCCGAAAAGCACCAAGAGCGACGCTGGCGCGAAACATAAGCAAGTCGCCAAGCTCAAATTGGTCGACATAAATAGTGCAAAAAAAGAAGAATTGAAGAAACTCCCCGGCATCAGCGATGCTGACGCCGACAAGATTATTGCCGCACGTCCTTTCGGCAGCAAGGCTTGGCTTGTTTCCCACAATATTATCCCCATGCTGACTTACCAGGCAATCAAGGGAAAGGTTGTGTGCAAGCTGACCCAGAAGGATATTGACACCATTATGGCAAATGCGGACAAGAACAAGAAGTAATAGATAAGGATTTTCGTTTCCGCCTGCGGGCTTCATGGATAGAAGAGACCGGTGGAAGTTTTTAAATTTTTTAGCGGAGAGATTGATTAATGGACTGCAAGCCGGGCTTTTTTAAATGCGCGTGGAATTTCCTGAAGACGCCAAGTACAAAGTACTCGCTACTGGGATTGCTGACCGTGGGTTTCATCTCGGGCATCATCTTCTGGGGTGGTTTCAACACCGCCATGGAACAGACGAACAAGCTGGAATTCTGCATTTCCTGCCATGAAATGTACGATAACGTGTATCAGGAATATAAAACGACCATCCATTACTCGAACCGCACCGGCGTGCGCGCCATCTGCTCCGACTGCCATGTACCCAGGGATTGGGGACACAAGATGATCCGCAAGTTGCAGGCAAGCAAAGAAATCTATGGAAAACTGACCGGCTACGTCGATACCAAGGAGAAATTCGAGGCCCACCGAATGGAGTTGGCGACACACGAATGGGAACGCATGAAATCGGTCGGTTCGCGTGAATGCCGCAACTGCCACGATTTTGATGCCATGAGCGGCAATATCCAGAAACAGACCGTGTATAACAAACACATGAAGGCGAAAGCTGATGGTCAGACTTGTATCGATTGCCACAAGGGCATCGCTCACCATCTGCCGAAAGAGTACAAAGATCCGGATGAGGAGTAATGCTCAACTCCACAGTAATGCAAGCAGGTTGAGCCGAAGTCATATGATGATGCATGAAACCTTGTTCCATTTAAAAAATGTTTACAGGTGAAAGTTGCGGGGTTGCGCACCATCAAGTTGCTTTATTTAGTATATTTTTCAGGGGGTATCCAAAATGGAATTCATGAAAATCAAAGGTGACATGCGCAAATTTGCGGAACTGGGGGTTGGCGCCATAGCCATCTCCACGTTAATCCTGGCCGGTTGCGGAGGTGGCGGCGGGGGTAGCTCAAGCGCCCCCCCGGCGGTAGCAGGAACTGCCTCCACTATTGTCCCGTTCAAGGGGATGTTTAAAAATGGCACAGTCACTTTGACGGATAACGCGGGTAACCCTGTTCAACTCATCAGCGGAGGCACCATAAACGCGAACGGAGTCGCGTCTGTAACTTACCCGACAAACGTCCAATATCCTCTGGTCGTTAGCGTGACCGGTTCGTACATCAATGAAGCCAAAGGAGGAGCAACAGAGACTGCTACTGCTCCTTTACGCGGATTTGTAGCCAGCTCAGCCGCTGCCGCATCGGGAGTTCCTGTAACAGCCATTACCGAAATGGCGGTTGCCCAGATCGCGCTGGCATCCAGTGGAGTATCAGGCTATACCTTAAGCAACAATAATGTGAATACAGCAATAAATAACGTCGTCAGTGAGCTGGGAATTCCCAATACCGTACCTTCGTTCGATGCGAATGGCGGAGCATTGGACGGCAATACGGTTGCATTGGAAGGAATAGCTTTGGCAATAGCCTCCAATAGCCCTGCGGGCAGTAATCTGGCTGCCGCCATCTCCAAAGTGGGCCAGAATCTTGCCGCTGCATTGACCACCGGCTCTGCAAGCAGTGTTGCCGCAACCGTGTCCGCAAATATACCCAACCTTACAAGCAAATGGATACCCCAGGCTACCAGCAACAATACCAATTCACTGGCATCCAATGCAACAATCCCTGCGGGGCCTCCGGCACTACCCCCCGCTGTAGTCCCCGTAGGGGCAGTTTCTGCCTCCGGTGCGGCAAAAATTGCTACTGCCACAACCCTTCTAAATAGCCTCAATACCGGTTTGCTTCAGCAGGCAGCGGGGGTCCAGACGGATCTCAATAGCATCAATAGTCCCTTTCAGGAAGCACAGAACTTTGCGCTGTTTTTATATCAGGGCATGACGTTGGCTTCAAATGGATCATTGACAAATAAAACGTTATCGCAAAGTGTAACGGTGAATGGTTATCCATGCGTCCTTACCAGCGTAACCGGTGGCACTGGCACGCCTTATGTTGGAACGGCAATTTGCCAGTGGGCTAACAATAACGTTAATACTGCCCCGACGATTCATCAGCTAACCATAACGGGGCCAAACGTCTCCACCGGTGTGCTTAATCTAATACCCCAAGGTTCATATACCTGGTCAGACTCGATTATTCAATCCATTACGCTGTCGACGATCAATTCGGCTGCAGGTGTAAGCGCTCCCGGTATCACCCCGGTAACAGGTACTGCGCTGGGGAACGGTGCCAGTATCACCTTGAACGGAAGTATCCTGCCGGGTGCAGGACCGACCGCGACTGATAGCCTGACCAGCCTAAGCAATTTTGCCGTGACAGTTACTGCGAACCCTGCTGTAGCGGGCGCTAATCCAACCAATACTTACGGGATGACCGGAACAATTACTGAACTGGCCGGAACTTCCACTGTAATTGATTCAATTACCCTCAATGCGGGTTCTCAAGTGGTACAGGATGCGGTTAACTATCATACGGTTTCAGCAATTCTGAACACGGTTGCCTCAACCCAGAATTACCGGTTTAATGGTACGCTAACCATGGCCAATTTTGCGAAAGACAAACTGTCTTCCACCAATCCCAATCCAGGCTGGAATCCAGGCACCGTTTCTTTCACCGGTAGCGTAAGCGGAGTCAACGCTAATTCTTCTTTGGGCCAGTTTCTGAACACGACGGGAAGCGGTTTGACCGTGAACTCGGATCGTACTCAATATGATCCGACACTCCCCGTCAGATATGATAATTTCCCGACTGAGTCGGCAATGTTCTCGGGTAGTTTTGTTAACGGTTCGTCGACTTACAGCGTTAGCCTGAACATATTCACGGGTACATCCAGCACAACCTACAATAATGTAAGCGCGCTTTTAACCTATGCCGACTCAAGCAGCAATGCTGTAACTGTAAGCGGATCGACGACCGGATTGATGCTTAACGGAGCAACTTCTGTTAATGCCACCCTAGGCGGCAACAATACCGGCAGTGTATATTCCGGCAGCGCAGTATCTTCCGCCGCACTGATCGGAAATATTGTGAACGGCGTCGTGTCATTCATCGACAACAGTACCTTTACCTTAAACTGAATTGCTGATGGGGTAGACCCACAAAGCCGGCATTTTCAAATGCCGGCTTTTTAATTTAGGGCGAGAATCCGAAGCAAATAATCCTAAAAACCTCAGTTGATGGGTTCGTAGGTGCGAATTTATTCGCACCTACAAAAACGGCATAATCCGTTGAAATACCAGAAAGTTCTTCGCCAACTACATTTTTTAGGATAATACTTCAGTCAAAATACCCGGAATTTTTAACTTTGCTGAAACCCAGTATTCATGTGGCTTGCATGGTATGTTGTGTTTTGCTCTTCCTGTTGGATTCTTTCCGTCAAAACGAATATCCAATACCGACCGAAATGACCGGGTAGATATTGTAGTTTTTCACTGAATCCTGCAATTGGGCATTGGCTTGGGTAATATCCGTGGAAGTTACGCCGGTGATGTTGGTTGTTACGTTTGAATTGGGTGTTCCCTGAAACAGGATACCGATGTCGCTGGTGAAAGACAGACCGGTATTTTTCGGAGTTCGTCCCCAACCAATTCCAAGGTAGGGAGCTATCTTTCTGAAGTCAATTGAGGCATCGACGGAAGGATTTGCACTTATTGCAGATGTAAGGCTATACGGATTGCCATTAATATAGATGATATTCTTACCGGGTACCGGAGTCGCTGTCATTTTGAACTGGTTGTTGTTGTAAACAAGACCACCGCTTACTCGAAAGCTACTTTGCCAGGGATGCCAGTCGGCCAATGCCTGAAAACTTTGCAAATCAAAATTCCCGCTATAATTGGTGGCAATTTTTCCCGGGCTCGCATCGGAAGATTTGTTCAGGGTGAAGTTGAAAGCATTCAGCCCAATCCGTGCATCCACTGATTGTGTCATCGGAAATACCGCTTCCACGCCGAGTCCAAGTGTGGAAATTTTGCCATCTACCGTGATATCCCTGTGGGTTGAGGACGGTGTATCTGCATCGGCCGGAACTGCGTCATCCGCATAAACATGAAAAGCAAGTGTGGAAAGCGCTGTTGCCAAAATCAGGTTTTTCATTGTTCTTCCTTCCTGTTATTTATTAATGTGTTGCGCTATGACCTGCAGAACGGGTGATTTCAAGGATGTCAAATTGTATATTGTAATGATTTGCCTTGCCGACTTTAATGAGACAGATGTTTGATATGGATTCTGCGTATCTGTGCAATTTCTTGTGCTGCCGTGACAATGCTTTCATCCAGCGCGTAATTGTGTTCTCCGGTTGCAGGGAAGCGCGCCAGCACTGAATCGGCTAATTCGCGGATGTTCTTGCAGCGGTTGTTTTGATCGACACTCAAAGGACTGGCCGCCTGAAAGTAAAGCATATTATTGCGTAGCGTAACGGCAAGCAGATAACAGTCATCTCCATGCGCCTTGACCTGATTGTCGCGCACCTCGAAATACTGGGTTTCGCTATGCCTGGATGGATCATCCGGTGCGCCCATCTGTTTGGCGACGGCTTCGATAAAAGGTTGCGCCAGGTTGATTTGTGGCGCCAGTGTCATGTGATACTGTCCCGGTCGTTCGATGACCAGAGGATTATCCAGCGGCGGTGTTTTGCCCGGACGGAGTATGGACATCAGCAGCAGGGACAGGGTAATGAGGGTGATCGTTTCTATCATCTAAAAAACTCAGTTGAGGTGTCCGTAGAGGGAATTTAGCCGAGTATTTCAGGTTCAAAGCAACATCATTACTACAATAACTGAAGGGGCTGACGCCCCTTCGCAAATAATTTCAACCGCGTCGCATGTTGCGCGCAACCAGAGAGCTTTCCATCCACTTCTTGATGCGGTTGGCATCGCCGATGCGGGTACTCTTACCCCACGAATCAAGCAGCACTATCACTACCGGGCGCTGATTGATATTGGCTTTCATCACCAGGCATCGCCCTGCTTCGTTGATATAACCGGTTTTGCTGACTCCGATATCCCAGGACGCGTTCTTCACCAGCGGATTAGTGTTTCTGTACAGCATCGGGCGGTATCCGGCCATCTCGACAAGGTGGGAGGATGAAGTAGTCGCTTTATGAATCGGTTCGTAACTTTGTGCCGCCAACACCATTTTCACCAAATCCTGCGCGGTGGAAACATTGCCGCTGTTCAGTCCTGTAGGGTCGAGAAAGCGTGTGTCTTTCATGCCCAGTTCATGCGCCTTGATATTCATCTGCGCCACGGCTGCCTGGGTTCCGCCGGGATAAGTTCTCGCCAGCGCAGCGGCGGCACGGTTCTCAGAAGCCATCAACGCCAATTTGAGCAGTTCACCGCGAGTCAGCGTCATGCCGGGCCGCATACGCGAATGGGTACCCTTCAGCGTATCCATATCCAGCTTGCTGATACTGATGGCTTCATCCATCGGTAACTTCGCGTCCAGCACTACCATGGCAGTCATCAATTTACTGATGGAGGCGATAGGCGCAACGGTATCCGCGTTCTTGGTGTACAGCGTGCGCTGACCTTGCTCGTCATAAATCAGGGCAATCGAAGAACGCAACTTCGGGGACGAGGTGTGCTTGAGAACCACACTTGCCAGTTCATCTTCCTGCCTGAGTACCACTCCATCATTGGGAGCCGCCAGCGCTGCCAGATTATGGGCCAGCAATATAAGCATTATGAGTTTTTTGTACATATCTCCCCCAGACCAAACTTTGGAATGCTAAGGATACCGCAAATCCAGTATAAATCAAGGTGTTTTAGCTTGATGTTAAAGAAATCTCTATAAGTTGAAATCTCATTGCAAATAATCCATTAGCGTCGTCATTCCTTCGCAGGCGGGAATCCATCCAGCTATACACTCCGCGAAGCGGACAAAATCTCGGCATTGACCCGCTATACGGGCATTTTTCAATCAACTGGATTCCCCACCTGCGCGGGAATGACGAATTTTTGGTCTAATGGATTACTTGTGTTCATTGCAAAATGAGTTAGCACCAACTAACCCTGATTGCCATTCTCAACTGTCTTCCTGCTGTTGCAGGGACCACATCTGCGCATACACCCCTTGCTGCGCCAGCAACTCGCGGTGTGTACCGCGCTCGACGATGCACCCTTTATCCATCACCAATATCTGCTGCGCATCCACGATGGTGGACAGACGGTGGGCGATGACCAGCGTGGTACGGTCGCGCGCGACATTGCGCAATTCATCCTGTATCGCCTTCTCCGACTTGGAATCCAGAGCCGAGGTCGCTTCGTCGAAAATCAGGATGGCTGGATTTTTAAGAATGGCGCGCGCTATTGCTACGCGCTGTTTTTCGCCACCTGACAACTTCAATCCGCGCTCGCCTACCATGGTGTCGTAGCCCTGCGGCAGCGATTCGATGAAGGTGTGGATATGCGCCGAGCGCGCCGCCTGCAACACCTCTTCGCGAGTCGCATCCGGGCGCCCATAAGCGATGTTGTAATAGATGTTATCGTTGAACAGTACGGTGTCCTGCGGCACGATGCCGATGGCCGCGCGCAGGCTGGCCTGCGTCACCTTGCGAATGTCCTGTCCGTCGATCAGGATTCGTCCTGAATTCACATCATAGAAACGGAACAGCAACCTGGACAGCGTGGATTTGCCCGCTCCGCTTGCTCCCACCACTGCGATGGTATGGCCGGCTGGAATGTCGAAGCTGACATCAAACAATATCTGCCGATCAGGATCATAGCAAAAAGCAACCTGATCGAAACGCACAGCCGCCCGATCAACTTTCAGTGTCACGGCATCCGGCGCATCTTCGATCTCGCGATGTTCGCCGAGCAGGCGAAACATTTTTTCCATGTCTGCCAGCGAGTGTTTGATCTCACGGTAAACGAAGCCGAGAAAATGCAGCGGCATGTAAAGTTGCAGCATGAACACGTTGACCAGCACCAGATCGCCCAGCGTCATGGTGCCCTTGACCACCCCGTCCGCCGCCAGCAGCATCAGCGCCGTGACCCCGATGGCGATGATGACGCTTTGTCCCGAGTTCAACGCCGCCAGCGAGGTCTGGTTGCGTACCGCAGCAGTTTCCCATGAAGTCAGGTGTTCGTCGTAACGGCTGGCTTCATAACCTTCATTTCCGAAATATTTTACCGTTTCGTAATTGAGCAGACTATCGATTGCGCGCGTATTGGCCTTGGAGTCCATGTCGTTCATGGTGCGGCGAAATACCATGCGCCACTCGGTAATAAACAGGGTGAATATGATGTACACCACCAGCGTGGCGAAGGTAATGACGGCAAACCACGGGCTGTATTTGCTGAACAGGATAGCCGCCACCAAACCGATTTCCAACAGCGTTGGAAGGATGTTGAACAACATGAAATTGAGCAGGAAGCTGATGCCTTTTGTACCGCGCTCGATGTCGCGCGACACGCCCCCGGTCTGCCGCTCCAGATGGAAGCGCAGGCTCAGGTTGTGCAGGTGGACAAACAGCTTGAGCGCAACACGCCGGATGGCGCGTTGCGTGACCTTGGCAAACACCGCGTCGCGCAATTCGCCGAACAATGTGCTGAACAGGCGCAACAAGCCATAACCGACCACAAGGAAAACCGGAACCATCAACATCGCCTTGGGCTTGTTCATCGCGTCCACGATTTCCTTCAGCACCAGCGGCACCGCCACATTGGCAAGCTTGGCCAGTACCAACATCGTCATCGCAAGCACCACCCTGCCCTTGAATTCCATCAGGTAGGGAAACAGGGTACGGACGGTGTCCCATTCGCTGTTCGAAACGATGTCGGGTGCCGGAGTTGAAGAAGGTCGCATGATTTGAGTCAAGACATATCAGGCGGTGATTATAGTCGCACAGCCCGCGAAAATTCAGGCAAGAAGGGAAATTGAAATTTGGCAGAGTAGAAACAACTGGGGGCTATCGCCACTCCCCGCCCGTCCGAAAAGACCGTCCTTCTTTATTGGAGATAATCCGAGTGCATTGATGTACAGTCAGGAAAACCAGCGCAAAAATGCGGCGGCTGTAAGCGCCGTGACGGCAAGCACGGATGATATGATCCACACAGCGTTCATTCTCGCCACCGGCCAATCTGCGCTCCGGAAAACATACATCGCCAGCAACAGGAAACCGATCGCTACACAGAAAATTTTTATTGCCAGCGCCACTACCGCAATTCCGGAGATGTCCGGGAACTGGTTGTAAAACATATAGCTTACAGCGCCGAAAGCGGCACCGCTCGCAGCCTGCGTTCCCCATCCGGCGAGCGCAAGCCAAGCGAGATTCTTACGGGTTTCGACACCGCGAAATTTGATTGCGGCAAGCGAGCCGCCTACTGCCGCAACGGCACCGAAATTATGCGCCACCTGAACTATCGCGTAGCTCAGGTTTTGCGTGGCACTCATTTTGAGGTAACGTCTATGCATGCCTCCGCGCCGGTCGGAACATGCCCTTTTGTGTTAACAGCGAGACAAATATGGTGCTTGCCGGGATCCAGCATGCCAACCTTGGCTTTACCCATCATCGAATGGATAACATCCACCCGTTTGCCATCGAGATATAGATGCAAATGATCGCCGTCGGTACCGGGAACCGCTTCGTAGCTTAACTCGACATTGTCATGCTGGCTGACTGAGGCCCCATTTGCCGGAGAAGAAATAGTTACCTTACCGTCTACGGCAAACGCGCTGCCGGAACCAAGCAAGAAAGCGAAAAAGGCCGGGGCCAGAATTTTGGTATTCATGATTGCTCTCCTTAAAGTGAAAAGTGAAATTGAATTTCCGGGAAACCACAAAAGCATGCTACTCATTCTATAGTAATTTTGTCAAGTATTGTGTTTAAAGAAGGGATAGGCTTGAAAAGTAACGGCCATTCGTGCCGATGCTGCCGAACAACGGCGTTTCAAAAGCCGGAACAGTTTTCAAATTCACTCAAATTGCCCGTCGGTCGAAATGGCATAGGGGACATGTTGCGGCACCATCAGCATCCCCTGATGATTGGGGATTGCTTCTATCTGAATTACCGGGGCCACCCCATTTACGCCGCCAAACATCGTGGCAAAGGCAGAGTCGGCGGCATCCCGCCCGGTGCCGATACGGACAAAACCCATCGGAATGGCAACACCTGATGGATCGAAGATGTACCATCGCCCACCAAGATAAACTTCAACATAGGCATGAAAGTCGGTCGGCCCCAAAGCCGGGTCAGCACCGTAATCAATACCGGTGGCAAAACGGGCAGGGATGTTGACCGCCCGGCACAGGGCGATCATCAGGTGGGCAAAGTCGCGGCACACGCCAACTTCTTCCACCAATGTGTCAACTGCGGTCGTGTTGCCGGTGGAAGAATTTGAACGGAAGGTGACACGATTCAACACCCAGTCACGGATGGCCTGCACGCGGCTGTAACCCTGCCACAAATGGCCAAACTCCTTGACCGCGAGCCGGTGCAGCCGGTCCGACTGGCAATAACGGCTGGGGTAAATGTAGGGCAGCACCATCCCCGGCAGGTCGGCCACCGGTATTTCGTTGATCTGCTCCGGTGGCGCGGAGTAGTGATTGATATCCACTGTTGCCTCATAGCTAACCATCAAGGGGCCGGCAGAGGCATGGAGCCGCATAAACCGGGTATGGGTAACCGGATCAGTGTGCAGATTGTATGGCAGGCCCTGGCTGATACCAAGCGACTCGCTCACCAACAACTGATGCCGTGTTTGCGCGGCATGTATGCTGAAAATGAAATCACAGCCAAGTTGGTCGATTTCGTATTTTAGTTGGATAAAGAATTTGAGTCTGACCAAGGGGAGCTTCCGGTGAATGGACGTTGCCAGCGGGGACGGATGTAACCACAGTCGGCAACAGTCCGGGTAAACTTCAGGGCACTTTCATTATAGGCCGCTTTTGTATGAAAGACGGCTTTGTCATCAAGTTAAGCATGCTCTCCTGCATTTCTTCATATTGGATGAACTTTTGATGTTACTATCAAGCACTCTTTTCGAACCCTATTCCATGCGCACAGCCTTTGTTTCAGGCGTTTGATTTTCGAGCCATGATATTCCGGGAGATAAAATTCGGCTCAGACGATTTTCGCATGGAATGCGAACTTCGCAACGAAGTATTACGCATACCCGTCGGGCTAAACCTCTTCGATGAAAACCTAAGCCTTGAAAAACAGCAAATGCATTTCGGTTTATTTGACCATTGCAGATGTCTGGTTGCTTGTGTCATCGCCGTTCCGGTTTCGTCTTCTGAAGCAAAGATTCGTCAAATGGCAGTCGACGGCGAGCATCAAGGGAAAGGTCACGGAAGAAACCTTATCGATTGCATCGAGAACCATCTTGCACGGCAAGGATTCATCCGCCTGTTCATGCACGCCCGCCTCGCTGCGGCGGGATTTTATGAAAAACTGGGCTACGCAAAAGTCGGGCAGGAATTCATAGAGGTCGGCATTCCTCACATCAGAATGGAAAAAACCATCCACCCGTCCAGTGCAGGTGTCACCGAAAAATCGCTTGACTAAAGGGAGCCTCTATTAATTCAAATTGCTAAGTCAGACAAGGCGCGAGTACAAAATTGCGACGACGCATATGTCTGATATGTTAGGAGTAATTTTTTATGAGCAACGCAGTATGGCAACGAAATTTGAATTAATAGAGGCTCCCTAAACTTGGGCCGACCTGGACGCTGTAAAAAAGCCGTTAGTGGCGCAGCGGGTTAACAGATTGGTCGAATGGATTTTTAGCTCCCGACGCTTTGAGAAGTTCGATCAATTCGGCATTGGGTTTCGGAGCGGTTTTTGCGACGACAATTGGGACATAGCCATCACGTTGTCTTGGCATGTTAGGGTCTGCGCCTTTGTCGATAAGATGTTTGACCATTTTCACGTCGTTATTCTCTATTGCGACGATCAGAAGTGTTGAACCGGAACCATCGCGCCGATTGATATCCATCCCTTGCCCCAATAGATGATCGACACCATTCGTGTCAGAGTGCCAGACGGCATTGATCAAATCATCAAAAGTATATGCCGCTACAGGATTCGCTGCGGTCTGCGTCTGCTTTGCCTTGGTACGTGAAGCATGTTTTTTAGGCTGGGCGGAAGCTGTCGGCGGCTCGGCAGCAGGCAAGTCAGGCTCTACAGGGGTGGGGACAACAACAGCCTGATCCTGGATTGGTACGATTAAAGTACGTTTATGATAGCTCTGGTACGCGTCCAGACCAAACGCAGCCAGCACAAAAAATACAGAAAAGATGAGAGCATCAATATATCCCCAGGGCCACCCGTGGAACTGCTGCCGGGAATTCATTTTTTTCGTCACGGCATTGATGTAGATTTGTGCGGGTACGAGACACAGCGGGGGAAATAAAAAACAGCCCAATATCACCAGGATGCCGGATTCATTGATCTGCCTTAAACCGACTGGCGTAAGGACTAGCAGCAGGATTACCCATCCGCTGGCAAGCCAGTTTGATGAAAATGGAGGGGGTAACAGAAAGGCATGAGCCTTCTTGTCCTGGTAAATCCTGCGCAGAAGGCTATGGCAGAAAAAAATCCCGAAACATGCCCGCCAAAATGGGCTTATGTCCAACCCGTTTCTTTCTTTGATATGTTGCCAGTTTTTGTAAAACCAATATGGTTGATACAGCCCGAATGATGCAACCGACATCAGCACAAGCCTCGCGGGCGGAATGTACAAAAAGAGCGGGGACTTATTGTCGATGCCGGGTTGTGCTTTGTCCCCGGCCGACTTATTCGGGCCGGCATCTTTATTTTTAGACTGGCCTGATTCAATTTCCTTATTCTTCCTGTCCGAAGCATTGGTCAGGAGCAAGCCTTGTTCAACAGCGATTTTCGGGTCAGTCTGGTGCTCCAGCAGTTGTTTGGCCACGTCCATGCGATTACGCGCCAATGCAAGCCCAAATGGCGTAACAACACGATTTTGCTTGGCGTTGATTTCCGCATCCGCATCAATCAGCGCCTCTATAATCGGGCTGTGTCCATAGAATGCGGCCCAGTGCAGGGCAGTGTAATCGCCCCCGTCGCGCAGATTTACTCCTGCGCCGTTTTCAATAAGACAACGTACCGCCCCCAATTGCCCACTGATCACCGCCACCATCAAGGGGGTCAGTTCGCCCTCAAACCGGTAATCCGCCTTAACTCCGGCCCTGAGGAAATTCTCGATCACCTCCAGTTGTCCGCGTTCTATCGCCTGATAAAATCCTTGCGGTGTAGGATTGGGAACCGGTATGTCTTTCCATGAATCGGTTATCTGGGGCAGACGATATTCATTGCTCCTGAAAAAAATATCATGCAACTCCCCCAGGAACATCAGTTCATTGATCACTTCAACCGGGAAACCCTTCCTATCACTGCGATCTTCCAACATCAGCTCGTGCATAAGGGAATCAAACTCCGGTGTATCCCATAGCTGCATCAAACGGTTCAGGATACGTATGTAATCGCGCTCCAGATGGTGCGGGTACCGGTCTGGGAGATTCTTGAACAACAGTTCAACACGTGAATTAATCATTCCTTATACGTACCCATTCAACAACTGTATTTTCAGACTAAAGGGCGCTTCTAAAAATTCAAAATTCTAAACAAGACAAGGCGCGAACAAAAAATTGCGACGCAGCATATAGTTGATATGTAAGGAACAATTTTTTGAGAGCAACGCAGTATTGTAACGAAGTTTGGATTTTTAGAAATGCCCTAAAGTTCGCCTTGGCGCCTTAATGCACTGAGGCGGCGTTCCACTTCCTTGGTGGCGTCAGTCATGCTTTGGCGGACAAATTCGATGTGGCTGCGCGCGGCGCGGGCTGCCGTCTCCGGCTGGTGTTCGCGGATTGCCTGCCAAATCGCATGGTGCTGCGAACGCAACTGATTCCATCTCTGCGGCCGGGCATGAAGATGTTCGAGATTAATCGAAACATGCCCGTGGATAACCCGCATCAGGCTGGCGGTCATGTGTCCGATCAGGACATTGTGCGCTGCTTCGGCTATCGCCTGATGGAAAGCAACGTCAGCATCAATACAGGCCTTTACATCGTTGCTCGCGTAAACGGAATCAAGGTTGGCATACAGGGTATCAAGCCGTTCAATATCAACATTGGTTGCCCGTTCAGCGGCCAGGGAAGCAGCGTGGCTTTCGAGCATTTGGCGAAATTCAAGCAAATCACTGTGGAGCAGCGGGTGACCGCTCAGCATCTCCTGCCACGGATCGACAAAGTGCGCGTCCAGCCGGTCGGTAACAAAGGTTCCGCCACCGTGCCGGGTGTCCAGCAAACCTTTGGAAATAAGCTTCTGGATCGCTTCGCGCAACGTCGGACGCGACACGCCCAGCTCAGCAGAAAAATCACGCTCCGAAGGAAGACGGTCTCCCGGCTTCAGCGAACCCTCAAGTATGCGTTTTTCCAGTCCGCCGGCCACGGCATCTGAAATGCGGGTGACAGCGGGACGATTTCGTATCATCAACAACCCTTTCTTGGTAAGACCACTTTAATAATATTTTCCAGCGCAAAATTAGTCAATAAATATTTTTGTTGACAACTTGATAATTATCAATTTATAGTTTGTCTCACTAATGGTAAGACCACATTACCAGTTACTAATAATTCAGGGGGAAGTGCTTAATGGGGTCAGACGCACCAAAAGATCGGCTTTACCCGTCCAAGCCATCAGATATCTACCTTTTCGCCACTTGTCTGGTGGATCAGTTCGCCCCGGAAGCGGGTCTCGACACGATCCGTTTACTTGAGCGCGAAAACATCAAAGTCCATTTTCCAGAGCAACAAACCTGTTGCGGTCAGCCTGCCTATACCAGCGGCTATCCCGATGAGGCACGCGCCGTTGCACGCCGGCAACTGGATTTATTTCCCCGGCCTTGGCCGGTGGTCGTGCCATCCGGTTCTTGTGCGTCCATGATCCGGCATCATTATCCAAAACTTTTTGCCGATGACCCTTCGCTTCTTGCCATGTCAGAAAATCTTGCCGGGCGCGTTTTCGAGTTGACCGAATTTCTTGTGCATGTCGTTAATTTCATACAACCGGATCTCGGCAAGCCCTGTAAAGTCGCGTTGCATACTTCCTGCCATGCACGACGCGAGATGGGTTCCCATGAAACCAGCGCCGCCCTGCTGGACAGCTTGACGCAGGTGAGCGTGGCGCAGCAGGCGCGTATTGAAGAGTGCTGCGGATTCGGCGGAACCTTCGCGATTCGTTATCCGGAAATTTCAGAGGCGATAGTCAGCGACAAGGTTGAAAGCCTGCGGGCGACCGGTGCCGAGCGGGTAGTCAGTGCGGACTGCGGTTGCCTCTTCAATATTCTTGGTCGTGCCGCAAAACAGGATGAGCAAGCAGGCCGAAACAATTCTTCTCTGCCTGGCGAACATATCGCCAGTTTTCTCTGGCGCCGTACTTCGGTTGAAAAATCATGAGTGCCCGCGACAATATTTTCGGTCGCCTGCGTGCAACTTCCGCCGCAGCGCCAGTGCTGCCTGATGTGGGAAGCTGGTACGCATCCCACAGTCGCAACGAAAACATTTCCCGGAGAATTGTGCGTCTGCGCACCGCGCTTGAAGCTGTCCACACCGAAGTGCATGACACCACCTCCGCCGACTGGCCTGATCTGCTGCTGCGCCTCACCAACCAAAAAGGACTGCGCAATTTATTGATCGGGGCAGATACGCCACATGGTGCAACCCTTGAAGCCCGGCCCCATGAAAACCTGCAACTGGTTCGCTATGACCAACCCATCGATTCATGGTGTGACCGGTTGTTTGATGAAATAGACGCCTCGCTGACTTTGGCCAGAAGTGCCATCGCAGAAACCGGTACCTTGATTCTGTGGCCCACTGCTGCCGAACCGCGCCTGATGTCGCTGGTACCCCATGTGCATTTTGTTCTGCTTGACGTAACGACTATTCACGCCGATTTGCATTCTGCAATGAGTGCCGAAAACTGGAAGGACACGATTCCAACCAATGCACTGCTGATTTCCGGGCCATCCAAGACCGCAGACATCCAGCAAACACTGGCCTATGGTGCGCACGGCCCACGCGAACTGATCGTTTTACTCTGCAACAAGGAAGGGGGAAACTCATGAGTCAGGTTATTCCCCTTCATCCCGACAACGACTTCAAGGATCGCAGTCATACCGTCCTCAATAATCCCGGCCAACGCAAAAATTTTCGCGGCGCGATGGATTTTCTGCAAGAGAAACGGCGCGGCCAATTCCCGGATCAGGATGAATTGGCCGGTCTGAGCGAACTTGGTGCGTCGATCCGTCGCTACAGTCTCGCCCGACTCCCGCAACTGCTCGAACAACTGGAAAAAAATCTCACCGCCAACGGCATTCAGGTGCATTGGGCGGAAACGGCGGATGAAGCCAATGCCATCGCGCTCAATATCGCCCGCAAACATAATGCCCGCACCATTGCCAAAGGCAAGTCCATGGTCAGTGAAGAAATCGAATTCAATCACGCGATGGCTGCGGCGGGTATTGAGGCATTCGAGACCGACATGGGTGAATACATTGTCCAACTGGCCGGCGAGAAACCCTCGCACATCATCATGCCGGCGATCCACAAGACCAAGCAGGAAATTGCAGCTTTGTTCGCCGAGAAGATTCCCGGCGTCGCCTACACGGAAGACGTTGACGCACTAATCAGGATCGGTCGTCAGGTACTGCGTCGAAAATTTGCAGAGGCTGACATTGGACTCTCAGGCGTCAATTTTGCCGTTGCCGAAACGGGTACGCTTTGCCTCGTCGAGAACGAAGGTAACGGCCGCATGTGTACCACGGTTCCCAAGGTGCATATTGCGGTTACCGGCATCGAGAAAGTGGTGGAAAAACTTGAACATGTGCCACCGCTCTACAGCCTGCTGACGCGCTCCGCCACCGGCCAGTCGATCACCACCTATTTCAACATGATTAGCCGACCGCGCCAGCCCGGAGAAAAAGACGGCCCGGAAGAAGTACATCTGATCCTTCTCGACAACGGACGCACGCAAGCCTATGCGGACGAGCAACTCCGCGCCACTCTGCAATGCATACGCTGCGGAGCCTGCATGAACCACTGCCCGATCTATGCGCGTATCGGTGGCCATGCCTACGGCACCACCTACCCCGGCCCGATCGGTGCCATCGTTTCGCCCCATATGCTGGGGTTGGGTGCCACTTATCCGCTGGCCTTTGCCTCGACGTTGTGCGGAGCCTGTGTCGAAGTCTGTCCGGTGAAAATTCCCATCACGGACATCCTGATCCGTTTGCGCAACGAAGCGCAGGCGCGACCGGGCAGCGTTGAAGCCTCTTTGCGCGGCAGTGGTGCCGGGCGCAATGTGCTCGTCAGCACCATTTGGAAAGCATGGTCGCTGGTCTATAGTCGCCTCGGCGTCTATCGCCTGACATCGTGGTTCATGAGCCGGGGCCGCGCACTGTCGCCCGTCGAGCAAGGAGCCTGGACACGCTGCCGCACGCCACTCAAACCGGCCCCAAAACGGCTGCGCGATCTGCTCGAAGAGAAAAACAAATGAGCCCGATCATTCAGGCTCTTTCAAGCATTCTGCCAAAATCCCGGATCATCACTGACGATCTGCGTCGTCTGGCCTACGGCACCGATGCCAGCTTCTACCGGATGATTCCGGAAGTCGTCGCCGTCGTCGAATCCGAGCAAGAAGTACAGGCGCTGTTGCAAGCCGCACTTGCTCACAAACGTCCGGTAACTTTTCGTGCCGCCGGTACCAGTCTATCCGGTCAGGGGGTCACTGATAGCGTACTGGCATTGATCGGCGAAGGTTTCGCTACTTGCCAAATTTCTCCCGATGCGGCCACGGTTTGCGTTGGCCCCGGCATCATCGGGGGCGAGGTCAATTCCCGGCTTGCACCGCTAGGCCGCAAGATCGGCCCCGACCCGGCCTCGATCAATGCCTGCAAAATTGGCGGCATTGCTGCCAATAACGCCTCCGGCATGTGTTGCGGTACAGCACAAAATAGTTACCGCACACTGTCCGGCTTACGTGTGGTGCTGGCCGATGGTGCCGTGCTCGATACCGAGGATGAAGTCAGCGTAGCAAATTTCCGCCGGACTCATTCAGCCTTGGTGGATGCACTCGAACAATTGGGTGAATCTACACGCGCCAACGAAGCACTGGCCGCACGCATCAAACACAAATTCAAAATTAAAAACACCACCGGCTACAGCCTCAATGCCCTGATTGATTATGAAGATCCGATCGACATCCTTGCCCATCTGATGATAGGTTCGGAAGGCACGCTTGGTTTCATCTCGCGCATTACCTACCGCACCGTGGCAGAAGATCCCTACAAGGCCAGCGCACTGGTGTTTTTCCCGAATATTGAAGCTGCCTGCAAAGCCGTTGTCAAGCTCAAGGGCGAACAGGTTTCAGCGGTTGAACTGCTAGACCGCCCGGCATTGCGTTCGGTTGAAAACAAACCCGGAATGCCACCGGAGATGCGCACTTTGGGCGATGGAGCCGCTGCCCTGCTGATCGAAGTGCGTGCCGAATCTGCGCTCCTTTTGCAGCAACGTATCTACGCAGCGCTCGGCGCGTTGGCCGGTATCGAAACAATTGCACAACCCGCATTCTCAACCGACCCCGCCACCTGCGAAATGTACTGGAAGGTACGCAAAGGCACCTTCCCCTCGGTCGGCGCAATGCGCCGCGCCGGCACCACGGTGATCATCGAGGATGTCGCTTTCCCGGTTGAATCACTGGCGTCCGCCACCCTCGACTTGCAGCAGTTGCTGCGGCAACATGGCTATAGCGAGGCGATCATTTTTGGCCATGCGCTTGAAGGTAACTTGCACTTCGTGTTTACTCAGGACTTCGGCGATGCCGCAGAAGTTCAGCGTTATGCCCGCTTCATGGATGAGGTCTGCAAGCTCGTTGTCAATAAGTATGACGGCTCGCTCAAAGCCGAGCACGGCACCGGTCGCAACATGGCACCCTACGTCGAGATGGAATGGGGCCGCCAGGCTACCGACCTGATGCGTGAAATCAAGCAACTGTTCGATCCAAATTACATTCTTAATCCGGGCGTGATTCTCAATGACGATCCGCAAGCCCATTTGAAGAATCTCAAGCCGATGCCGGCTACCGAGGATATTGTTGACCGCTGCATAGAGTGCGGCTTCTGCGAGCCTCTGTGCCCTTCCCACTTGCTGACGTTCTCACCCCGCCAGCGCATCGTCAGTTTACGCGAATTGTCTCGCCGTGCTGTTGCAGGCGAGGATACTGCTGATGTCGAGGCCACTTTTGTTTACAACAATCTCGACACGTGTGCAGGTTGCGGTTTGTGTGCAACTGCATGTCCGGTCGGCATCGACACCGGCGATATGACGCGTCGTTTACGCGGCCGCAGATTAAGCAAAATCTCGCGCAAAATCGGGCAGTGGACAGTGGGTAATTTCGGCAAGGTGAGTGCCCTGTCTCGTGCCGGACTTACCCTGGGTCACGCTGTTTCGAGCGTGGCCGGTGACGGCCTTGTCGCAAGCATTTCGGGAGGGGCATGGAAACACGGCATGCCGCGTGCCTGTAGCCTGCCTTCCCAATACAAAGGTGAGGGCGATCCGGTTGTGTATTTCCCCGCTTGCGGCGGTCGTATCTTCGGTTCCAATAGTGCAGGCGGACCGGCACTGCCGGAAGTTATCATGGAACTGTTAGTCCGGGCGGGTTACGCGCCTCGTCTGCCGGAAGGCTTTGACAAACTTTGCTGCGGACAAATGCTTGCCAGCAAAGGAATGGAGCAAGAAGCAAATGCAATGGCTGAAGCACTTACCGGTGCCATTTTGAAGGCAGCGGACGACGGTCATGGCGGCCTTTATCCGGTCATTATGGATGCCAGCCCCTGTTCCGTGCGCATGCAACAGCATATGGCCGGTCGCATAACTTTAATGGACTTTCACGAGTTTGCTTATGATGCGCTACTGCCGCGCCTGATGATTACCCGCAAGGCAGGGCCAGTTGCACTGCACATCAATTGCAGCGTGCGACGCTCGGCCTCCGACGCCAAACTGCGCCTTGTGGCTGCGGCGTGCGCCGGACAGGTTATCGAGCCGTCCGGTGTCAACTGCTGCGGATTCGGCGGTGATCGCGGCTTCGTCGTTCCGGAACTCAACGCGCATGCGTTGCGCAAAATACATAAAGGATTGCCGTCGAATTGCGTTGAGGGAATTTCCACCAATCGCACCTGCGAAATCGGCCTGACCGCCGAAACCGGACGACCTTATCGCTCCATTGCTTATTTGCTGGAAGAATGCAGCCGGACTGATGCCATTATTTATTGAACTTCTAATAACAAGCACGCAACCCTTTCACGCCAACAAAAACACTTTCATTTGACAACAAAGGAGAATCACCATGCAGACCTGGCAACAGTTATACGATCCGTTGGGCAATTTGTGGTTTTCATCTCTGATCGCGGCGATCCCGATCATATTCTTCTTTCTTGCCCTTACCGTTTTTAGATTGAAGGGATATCTCGCCGCGACCATCACTGTCGCTATTGCGCTGCTGATATCGATTCTGTTCTACAACATGCCCGTACAAATGGCTTTGGCATCGGCCGGATACGGTTTCCTGTTTGGTTTGTGGCCGATTGCATGGATCATTGTCAGCGCGGTATTTTTGTACAAGATCACCGTCAAAACCGGGCAGTTCGAAATCATTCGCGCCTCGGTGGTATCCGTGACCGAAGACCAGCGTCTGCAAATGCTCCTGGTCGGTTTTTCTTTTGGCGCCTTCCTTGAGGGGGCTGCCGGTTTTGGCGCGCCCGTTGCAATCACTGCCGCCTTGCTGGTCGGGCTGGGTTTCAACCCGCTCTACGCCGCGGGCCTGTGCCTGATCACCAACACTGCGCCGGTCGCTTTCGGCGCAATGGGTATTCCCGTCATTGTTGCCGGTCAGGTATCCGGCATCGACGCATTCAAGATCGGCCAAATGGCCGGACGCCAACTGCCTCTGCTTTCAATGCTGATCCCTTTCTGGGTAATCATCGTCATGGATGGCTGGCGCGGCGTGCGTGAGACTTGGCCGGCAATTCTGGTTTGCGGGGTGAGCTTCGCAGTCACGCAGTTTTTTACATCCAACTTTATCGGTCCGGAACTGCCTGACATTATCTCCGCGCTGGTGAGCATTATTTGTTTTACAATTTTCCTCAAGCTCTGGAAGCCCAAAAACATTTTCCGTTTCCCGGGCCAGGAAGTGACGGTGAAGGCGGAAAGTCACTCATTCAATCAGGTTTTAAAGGCCTGGTCGCCGTTTCTCATTTTGACTTTATTTGTTACCGTATGGTCGCTCAAACCCTTCAAGGCACTATTCGCCAAGGGCGGTGATCTGGCCTGGACAGTCATCAACACGCCGGTGCCGATGCTCGACAAGCTGGTGATCAAAATCCCGCCCATCGTCAATGTTCCCACTCCCTATGGGGCGGTATATGCTTTTAACTGGCTATCGGCCACCGGTACCGCGATCCTGCTCGCGGCCATAGTCAGCGTGGTGGTGCTGCGCATGAAGCCCATGGAAGCTATCAAGACTTTCGGCGGCACGCTGGGCGACTTGAAGTTTCCGATTTTATCCATTGGCATGGTGTTGTCCTTCGCCTTTATCGCCAACTACTCCGGACTGTCCGCAACGCTGGCATTATTGCTGGCCGGAACAGGGATCGCTTTCCCGTTCTTCTCACCTTTCCTGGGATGGTTGGGGGTCTTCCTCACCGGATCGGATACCTCCTCGAATGCCTTGTTCTGCAACCTGCAGGCTAATACTGCCCATCAGCTCGGCGTCAGCGACACCCTGATGGTCGCCGCCAATTCGACCGGTGGCGTCACCGGCAAAATGATCTCCCCGCAGTCCATTGCAGTTGCCACCGCTGCGACGGGTCTGGTGGGACATGAATCCGACCTGTTCCGGTTCACCCTCAAACATAGCCTGCTGCTTGCCGGATTGGTTGGGGTAATCACTACGGTGCAAGCCTATCTTTTGGTTTGGATGATTCCGTAGGCGAGTGAGTGATGGCTACAGATGAGGCTTACCAGAACAAATAATCGGCCAGTTTATTGCTGAGGGTGAATTCTGGTTTTCCGGATGAATCGCCAATGCACAGCCCAACTGCCGGGTGGTAAAATTGGCGAACTTTTTTCAATGGGAAACCAATCATGGCCCATCTGTTCGACCCCCTTAAACTGCGTGACGTTGTTCTGAACAACCGTATCGCCATCCCGCCCATGTGCCAATACTCGGCGCGCGACGGGGTGGCAGCAGATTGGCATTTCGTGCATTACGGCAGCCGCGCGGTCGGCGGCGCAGCCCTGATGATCATCGAGGCAACTGCGGTAACACCGGAGGGGCGGATCAGCCCGGGGGATCTCGGTATCTGGGACGACAAACATATCGAGCCGTTGGCGCGCATCGCGCGCTTCGCGCGGGAGCGCGGATGCGTGGCCGCAGTACAGTTGGCCCATGCCGGCCGCAAGGGCAGCAGCGGTTTGGGTTGGCAAGCCCAGAGCACGTTGAGTGAGGCCGATGGCGGCTGGACGGTCGTCGCCCCGTCACCTGTGTCCTTCGGCGAAGGCTATGCTGTACCGGGCGAACTCAACGAGGCCGCCATATGCGAGGTGATCACCCAGTTTGCGTCCGGTGCCCGCCGTGCGCTTGAAGCGGGTTTCCAGACTGTAGAGATACATGCGGCGCACGGCTACCTGCTGCACCAGTTTCTGTCCCCGCTGTCCAACCGCCGCACCGACATCTTCGGGGGTGGCTTCGAAAATCGCACCCGCCTGGTGCGCGAAGTCGTCTCTGCGGTTCGCGCCGAATGGCCGGAGCAGCTTCCCCTGCTGGTCCGCCTCTCGGCTACCGACTGGGTCGAAGGTGGCTGGAACGCCGACGAGACGGTCGAGTTATGCCGTGTGCTGAAGGAGCTCGGCGTTGACTTGGTGGACGTATCATCTGCGGGACTGGTACCTACGGCGAAAATCCCGGTCGGCCCCGGATTTCAGACAGAATTCGCCGCGCGCGTGCGCCATGAGGCGGGTATCGCCACCGCCGCCGTCGGAATGATCACTTCACCGGCGCAGGCCGATCACATTATCCGCACCGGTCAAGCCGACATGGTGCTCCTTGGCCGTGAAATTCTGCGCAACCCATACTGGCCGCTGAGTGCCGCTCAGTCACTGGGGCAGGCGGCATCCTGGCCATTGCAATATCTGCGTGCCGCGCCACCGGGTTCGACGGGGCGCTAAGCAAATCTGCCATTCTATTGAGGTTTCCATAATTCATTACATATATGCCGTCATTCCCGCGAAGGCGGGAATCCAGCAAAATAAAAATGCATTTTGTTTATACCCACTGGATTCCCGCCTTCCCCCCGCCTTCGCGAGGGTGACAAGGAATGACGCACCAGTTTTTACGGGACTCGTACCGCAACTGAATCACCGCTGCCACAAGATATATGCACTTTCAAGAGGAACCGGCACGCCATTATGCTTCGGTATAATACGCGCCGTATATTCCGAGGCAGGACGGGATGAAGGTACGCTGGCACGGTAGGCGTAGCCATTTATTGCACCTATCAGTTGCCGGACGGGCTGCATCTCCACTCGAACCGGGATGGCGCTATCAACTCCATTGGCATAAAGCTCGACCTGCACCGCCTCCGGATCCAGATCATCCAGATATATTTGAACCTCAAATACGTGCTCCCGGTTATTGGTTTCAAGCTTCATTTCACCGAAGCGTAGTGAGGCCCATTTCAGTTTCAGGGCGTGCTTCCAATTAACCACTTCCACGCCGATTGCGCCTTTATCGGCAGCACGGGCAAGGTAAGCTGAGGCGGCCGGGAGATAGTGTTGCTCGGTGTATTCGCCCACCGCGCGGCTGGCGGAAAAGTGCGGTGTCAACCGCGCCATGCTTTCCCGCATCCGAGCAACCCAGGCGCCGGGAATACCTTGTTCATCACGCGTATAAAACTCGGGGATCACCTCGCGCTCAAGCAACTCATAGAGGGCTTCAGCTTCGATGGCATCCCAGGAGGGATCGTCATCATGTTCCTGACCGTCCCCCAGCGCCCACCCCACCTCGGGTGTGTAAGCCTCGGCCCACCAACCGTCCAGTTCAGAGAGATTCAGACCGCCATTGACCAGCACTTTCATGCCGCTCGTTCCGCACGCTTCCCAGGGACGGCGGGGTGTATTGAGCCAGACATCGACTCCCTGCACCATCTGTTCGGTCAAATGCATGTCGTAGTCACTGAGGAAGATTACATGGCGTCGCGCCTCGGTGCGACGGATGAAATGCATCCATTGCCGGATCAGGTCCTGCCCTGCCAGATCTGCGGGATGTGCCTTGCCCGCCATGATCAACTGCACCGGGCGCTGCGGGTTAGTCAGCAGGCGCAACAGCCTGTCGGGGTCGTGCAGCAGCAGATTGGGGCGTTTGTAGGCAGCGAAGCGGCGTGCAAAACCCAGGGTCAAGACGTTTGGATCAAAAAGATGCGCCGCTGTCTCCACAGCTTCGACAGACGCACCGGACGCTGCCAACTGCCTGGATAGCCGCTCGCGTACATAGGTCACGAAAGACTGGCTGGTGGAAATGCGGAATTGCCACAGCCTGGCATCGGAAACGCTGCGCATGACCTGCTCCAGTGCTTCCGTCGTCCCCATCCAGCGGGCCTTGCCACATACCTCCGTCCAAAGGTCATCCGCCGCTGCCGAATCCCACGTCGGCATGTGTACTCCGTTGGTGACGTGACCGATGGGCACTTCTTCGGTTGGCCATTGCGGAAAAAGTGTCCCGAAGAGATGCCGGCTGACTTCCCCATGCAAGCGACTGACCCCATTGACCGCCCCGCTCCCGCGAATCGCCAGATAGGCCATATTGAAACTCTCGGACGGGTCACCGGGGTTCATACGACCCAGAGCCAGCAAGTCGTCGAGCGTGATGCCCAGCCTGCCGGCATATCTGCCGAGGTATTGTTCAATGAGGGCCGGGGCAAAACGATCAAAGCCGGCATCCACCGCCGTGTGCGTGGTAAACAGGTTGCCGGCTCGCGTAACGGCCAGGGCAACTTCAAATGGCTGGCCGGTTTCTTCCATGAAATTCCGGGCGCGTTCAAGCACGGCAAAGGCCGCATGACCTTCGTTGAGGTGACATACTTCCGGTTGCAGGCCGAGCGCGCGAAGCAACCGCCAACCGCCCAGCCCGAGCACCAGCTCTTGTTCCAGCCGCAATTCGGGTCCGCCACCGTACAACTCGCTGGTAATGCCCCGATGCGCCGGGGAATTAGCCGCGTCATTGCTGTCCAGCAGGTATAGCTTCACGCGGCCGATCTGAACCTGCCATGCCCGCAACCAGACCGAATAGCCGGGCAATGCTACTTCCAATCGCAACCACTCCCCATTCGGCTTACGCAACGGGGTAATCGGCAATTGTCCCGGATCGTTATATGGGTAAAGGGCCTGCTGGGCGCCATCCTGGTCTATGACCTGGCGGAAATAACCTTGCTGGTAGAGCAGACCCACGCCGACCACAGGAACCCCCAGATCGCTGGCGGCTTTGAGCTGATCGCCGGCCACATTGCCCAGCCCCCCCGAATAGATCGGGAGGGCTTCGCTCAACATGAATTCCATGCTGAAATACGCCACACAAGTCAGGGATGCACCGGGATGGTTTTGCTGAAACCACGCGGGCGCGCCAGCCTCATTCCGCCTGCTTTGCAGCAGGTCGTCAACTTTTTTGCGGAAAACCGGATCGTCCAAAACACGCTGGAGTTTTTCCCCGGAGACAGTTTGCAATACCACCCATGGATTTTGGGTCAGATCCCATAGCGCCGGGTCAAGCTGTCGCCACACCTGGTCGGTGGCATGGTTCCACGACGAGAGCATATCCAGGGCAAGCTCGGCCAGCGAATCGAATCCTTCTATATTTCTGGAAAATAGCCGCTCGTTCGGGTGACTGTTCTGTATTGGTTCGCTCATAGTAAAGTTCCGCCTTGGCTGATCTGCTGAAATAGTTGCAATCTGCGCGCATTGATTTTGCCTGCTTCCGCTGCCATGCGCAGCGCACAGCCCGGTTCATGCAAATGACGGCAGTTGTTGAAGCGGCATTGACCCCGATAGGCGGCGAATTCCGCAAAGCCTTCCTCGATGTCGCCGAAAGTCAGATGATGCAGCCCGAATGCCTGCACGCCGGGACAGTCTATCAGATGGCTGTCCGCGTTCAGGTGATACAGGCGCGCGTGGGTGGTGGTGTGTTTGCCCGAATCCAGCGCAGTGGAAATTTCTCTGGTGGCCGCTTGTGCATTCGGCAGCAAGGCATTGATGAGGGTGGATTTGCCCATGCCGGATTGCCCCACCAGCACGCTGCTGTGACCTTGCAGGTAAGGCAGTAGCGGTGTGACGTTCTGCCTGGCAGATAGCTCCAGCACGTTATAGCCAATGGTGCGGTAGGGCGCAAGTTGCAAGCGGGCAGCTTCTGCCTGCGCAGCGAGGTCGCACTTGTTCAATACTATCAGGGTGCTCAGTTGCTGGTCATGGGCAGCGACAAGGCAGCGCGCCAGCAGTTCGTCGTCGAAGGAAGGTTCGGCGGCAACCACGATGATGACTTGGGTGACGTTGGCGGCGATGAGTTTTTCGCGAAACGCGACGGAGCGATAGAGCAGGGTTTTGCGCTCGACAATGCGGTCTATCACGCCTTGCGCACCGGTTTTGAGATCGCCGGTACGGTCGGCAGTACGCTGAATTTCGACCACATCGCCGCAAGCGGCTTCACTTTTCTTCCCGCGCGGTACGCAGGCCAGCAACTCGCCGCCTGCAAGCTCCACCAGATACCGGCGTCCGAACGCGGCAATGATTTGTCCTTGTAGTTTTAACACGGCTTGTCCATTAGCACAAAACTTCGTCATTCCGGCGAAGGCCGGAATCCAGCAAGCACAAGTCCCCTGCGAAGCGGACAAAACCGAAGTATTGTCCCGCTACGCAGGAAATTATTTAATCGACTGGATTCCGGCCTTCGCCGGAATAACGGTCAGGGTTAATTGAGTTCAAATCTTGAACAGCGCATCCACCTTGGCGGCGCAAATGAAATCGTTTTCCGACAGCCCATTGATGGCATGGGTGGTGTATTCCACGTGGCACTTGTTGTAGCCCACATTCATGTCGGGGTGGTGGTCTTCGCGGTGGGATAGCCAGGCCACCGCGTTCACGAAGGCCATGGTTTGATAGTAGTTCTTGAACTCGAAGGTTTTGCCGATGAGGCGTTCATACTGCACCCAGCCGTCGAGTTGCTTCAGCAGCTTGTTGATTTCGCCCTGAGACAGCGGCGGCACTCCGCCTTCGCAGGGTTTGCATTGCTTGTTGGTCAGCTCGCAAACGTGGCTCATGATGTCCTCACTTGAACTTGTAATAGGTCTGGTTGAGATAAGCGCCGAGATCCTGCTCCTTCTGTTTGGTCAGGGTCATGCCCACCGCGCCGCTACAGAAATGCATACGATCTATCAATTCCTGCGGGTTATTCACGATGCGGTTGGGGCGCGTGAAAATGGCGCTGCCGTCACCTCCCACCTTGCCGATGTGGCAGCTATTGCACTTATTATCGTCGAAAATCTTCTTCCCGGTCTGGGCGTTGCCGTCCGCAAAAGGCCCGGCCATTGCGCTGGCCGTGACAAAGGTCAGGATGAGAGCTGCGCTACGTTTCATGGACATTTTCCTCATAAGGTTTGCAGTTTGTTGATGCGCACCAATGCGGGCGGGTGCGAGTCGTAAAACGTAGAATACAACGGGTCGGGCGTCAATGTCGCGGCATTATCCTGATACATTTTCACCAGCGCGCTGCTTAGGTCCCGTGCGTCGGTTTGCTGCGCGGCGTAGGCGTCGGCCTCGAATTCATGCTTGCGCGAATAGGCAGCCATCAGCGGGTGCAGCAAAAAGCTGAACACCGGCAGCACCATGAAGAACAGCAGCAGCGCCAATGCGGTGGACTGGCTGGTAACGCCGAGCCCGGCGTAGAACCACTCAGCCTGCATCAGTTGCGCCAGCAGCCACAGGAAAGCCAGGCTCGCCGCAAAGGTGAGCGCTATGCGTTTTACCACATGGCGACGCTTGAAATGCCCCAGTTCGTGCGCCAGCACCGCCTCAACCTCGTTTGGGGTGAGGCGCGCCAGCAGGGTGTCAAAAAAAACTATCCGCTTGGTCTTGCCGAAGCCGGTGAAGTAGGCGTTGCCGTGGCTGCTGCGTTTTGAGCCATCCATCACGAATAACCCGCTGGCAGTGAAGCCGCATTTCTTCAGCAGCGCCTCAATGCGTGCGCGGAGAGTTTCGTCCTGCAGCGCCTGGAACTTGTTGAACAGCGGCGCAATGAACGAAGGATAGAGGAACAGCAGCAACAGGTTGAAGATCACCCATACGCCCCACACATACAGCCACCAGTTGGTGCCCATGCGATCCATCAGCCATAGCACGCCGAACAGCAGCGGGAGGCCGATCACAGCGCCCAGCAGCATGCTCTTCAAGGCATCAGCCAGATATAGCGCCAGCGTCATCTTGTTGAAACCGAAACGGGCCTCGATGACAAAAGTACGGTACAGATCAAACGGTGCTTCCAGCAGCGAACTTAGTACCAGCACCGACACGATGACGGACACTCCTTGAGCCATCGGGCTGGCAAGCGCATGTTGCAAGGAATCGGCAATCCACTGGATGCCGCCGCAGACAGTGAAGACAAGCAGCAATACCATATCGAACAGCGCTGCCAGCATGCCAAAGCGTGTCTTGGCGCTGGTGTAGTCGGCCGCCTTCTGATGTGCGGCAAGGTCTATCTTTTCGCAAAAGGCCTGCGGCACTTCGGCGCGGTGCGCCGCGACATAAGCCAAATGGCGGCGTGCAAGCCACAACTTGGCAAGTGTGGTCAGCAGCAGTGCACCGATAAATAGTACGGAAAATTGGAATGCGGTCATGGGTATCAATCAGTATAGTGTGATGACGTCGTGGTGCGCCAGATATGACACAATACGCGCCTGATAGTTCTGGGCAACTCTTTTTCGGCGCGAATTATGGCACAAAACCAAAACAACCTTATCTGGTTAGACATGGAAATGACCGGGCTTTCCCCGGACACCGACCGCATTATTGAAGTGGCGATGGTCATCACCGACAACAATCTGGATACCGTGGCCGAGGCGCCAACGCTGGTGGTGCATCAACCGGACAGTGTGCTGGATGGCATGGATGCATGGAATAAATCCACCCATAAAAAATCCGGCCTGATCGAAAAAGTGCAAGCTTCTACCCTGGATGACGCTACCGTGGAAGCGCAGATGCTGGCATTTCTAAAACAGTATGTTCCGCTCGGTACCTCGCCGATGTGCGGCAATTCCATCTGTCAGGACCGGCGTTTCATGGCGCGCTGGATGCCGAAACTGGAAACGTATTTCCATTACCGCAACCTCGACGTGAGCACGCTAAAGGAACTGGCCAAACGCTGGAAGCCTGAAGTAGCCAAGGGACTCAAGAAACATGGTAGGCACGAGGCGCTGGCCGACATCTACGAATCCATTAACGAACTAAAATATTACCGCGAGCACTTCATCAAGCTCTAGCCCGTCTCCCGGCAGTGACCGGCCCCGTGCCCTGGTTTCAGGAATTGCTTCACTTAAACATCATCACGTCCGCGTGCATACCCGATCACGCCGGTCAGTACGCGTATCATGGCATAACTGGCCCGCGTCAACAGCCGCATCCACGCGCTGCGTTTGCTCCAGGTGGAATGTTCGAGCATCAGTGCGCCCTGGGCCATTTCCTGAATCAGACTTGTGCGAAGCGCTGCGGCAAATTTTGCATCGCGCACCACCAGATTGGCTTCGCGTGCCAGCCACAGGCTGAACGGTTCGATGTTGGATGAGCCCACGGTCGCCCACTGCCCATCCACCACCGCCACTTTGGCATGCAAATAACTGGCATTGTATTCGTGGATTTCCATGCCCGCGCGCAGCATTTCGTCATACAGCGCCAGTGTGGCGTAATGCTGCATGTGGTACTCCACTTTTCCCTGCAACAGCAACACCACTTTTACCCCGCGCAGCGCAGCACTCTGCAAGGCCAGTCGCAAGCGCTGGCTGGGCAAAAAATAGGCATTGGCCATGATGATTTCGTGTTGTGCACCGTCAATCGCATTGATATAGGCATTTTCAATATCGCGCCGGTGACGTAAATTATCGCGCGACAGGAATAACACTTTTTGTTGCGCAGTATGAACATGGGCAGGCAGATGTTTTCCCGGCTTGTGCTGGCGCTTGAAGTTAATCCACGACACCAACGCCCACAGACGCCGCATCGCCGCATGTACCCGCTCCACGGTATCGCCCTGCACTTCCACCACATAATCGAGGCGGGGATTCAGCACTTCACCGCCGGGTATGTCGTTGACAATGTTGATACCGCCTACAAATGCAATGCGCCCGTCCACCACTGCCAGTTTGCGGTGCAGGCGACGCAGCCGCTGGCGGCGAAAAGTCAACCAGGAGATTTCCGGGCGAAACTTCAACACTCCCACGCCCGCTGCGCGTAACTCATCCATCCATGAAACGGGCAAGTGGGCACTGCCATAACCATCCAGCAACAAATGTGTTCTGACACCGCGCTGTGCCGCCCGTTTCAAGGCGTCTGCAACCCGGCGACCGGTGTCATCGGCGGCATAAATATACGTTTCCAGATAAACCGAGTGGGTCGCGCTGTCTATCGCGCAAACAAGACGGGGGAAGTATTCCGCGCCGTTGTGTAACAAGGTGAGGGTATGGCCTTCAACAACGTGAACGCTGCTCATGCCAACACCAGGGTCGCGGACAACGCCGCATGATCGGAAATTTTTCTCCACGGATGCAGCTCGCAGCGCTCTATCTCCAGTCCGCGCACATAAATGCGATCCATGCGCAGCAATGGAATGCCTGCCGGATAGCTGCGAGCCAGTCTGCCGTGGCTGGCAACGAATACCTCGTGTATTTGCAGTTCCTGCGCCAGCAGGTGGCTGGCGTGATTGTTCCAATCGTTGAAGTCGCCCGCGATGACCAGCGGCGCATCCACCAAAACCATCTGCTTGATACGCTCGATCATCGCCTTGAACTGCACCCCTCGTCCGCGCTTGAACAAACCGAAATGCACGCAAATACAATGCAGCGGCACTTCCACTCCAGGCAAAACAGTTTCGCAATGCAATATGCCGCGACTCTCGAAGCGGTGTGCGGAAACATCCTGATTATCCCAACGCACAATCGGGTAACGGCTCAGAATGGCGTTGCCGTGATGGCCTTCGTCATATACTGCATTCTTCCCATATACATGATGTGGCCAAATCTCCTCCGCCAGGAATTCGTGTTGCGGCAACACGGGATAGTTATCATGGCGCTGCGCATCGCTGGTGTTCTCGCCCTGCACCTCCTGTAAAAAGACGATGTCGGCATTCAGTTCGCGCAGCCGCTCGCGCAACTCGTGCAGCACCATGCGACGGTTAAAATGGGAGAATCCCTTGTGGATGTTGTAGGTGGCGATGGTGAGGGTGGTCATGGGGGGTATTCTACCTAATGCAGAGGTTGCTCGGCAGATTAGGCTGTTCGTGGTGAGTTGTAGTTGTAGGGTGAGCACGCTGTTGTGCCCACGCGGGATTTTTGCGCGGAGCGTCAGTCAAAAGCAACTCCGCCGGTGGCAGACCGGCGGCCGAGTACCTTTCTTGATCTTGCCAAGTGTTCGGTAACGCACAGTTTACGCAAGATTAATCTGTTAAGTTTCTTGTTGCGTAAATTGTGGGGGAGTCATGAGAGTATTTGTGATGTTGTTTTTATTGATTTCATTGCCGGTGATGGCGGGAGTCTTTAGTGACTACGACGCAGAGCAAAGGAAAGCTCAGATACAAGAGAAAATCGAGCTGATGAAATCAGCAAATGATCTGGCTACCTACAATTTACAGCTAGAGAATGAAACTCAGAAAAGACTCAACGCACTAAATCAGCGGGAAATCGAGTATCAGCAACGCCAGCTTAATAAGAATAAGTGATCACCGCTAATTCAAATTGCCGCAACTGGAGGTGTATGATGGAAATGAAA
>Ga0364881_10171_pt2 | contig 42704 bp, 30 predicted proteins | sample ExccelJu500001D4_5_FD_206923 | JGI IMG/M metagenome (GOLD analysis project Ga0364881, IMG submission 206923) | Enriched cells from Trout Bog Lake Hypolimnion, Wisconsin, USA - BchlTB.July30.5000.01.D4 | ecosystem: Environmental > Aquatic > Freshwater > Lake > Hypolimnion/Profundal zone | place...
CCAATCGGCACCCGCCGACACCTTGGCACTGGCGGAGGCGTTGCTCGCCTATGCCCATCGCACGACGACCGACGATTGCTCCAGCCTGGCCGAGTTTGCCGCCAACCACCCTCAATCGCGCTGGACCGCGTCGCTGCTGCTGCACTTGGGCGTGGAATATTACAATTACGGTTATTTCTCCAAAGCCCTCGATGCTTGGGAGCGATCATGGGCGCAATTTCAGGAAAGCGCTTACCCGCTAGCCAAGCCGCAGGCGGACCGAGCACTGGGTGAACTGGCGCGGATGTACGCCCGTATCGGCCGCACGGGCCAGTTATCTGATTTGCTCGAAACCGTGAAGAATCGCGATGTGGGTGGGCCAGGCGCACAATTGGTGCATTCAACCCAGCAGGCGCTATGGATCATGCTGAACAAGCCGGATTATGCGTTCAGTTGCGGGCCCTCGGCCCTGGATCGCATTCTGTTACATTTCGCTCCGGCCAAAGCTGGTAATCCGGTGTTGCTCGATTGCAAGTCGGGCACCAATGGCTTCTCGCTGAACCAAGTTGCAGAGATCTCGCAGAAGTTGGACATGAAGTATCAGATGGCTTATCGCGAGGCAGGCGCCCCGCTAGTTTTACCGTCCGTCGTCCACTGGAAGGTCGGGCACTACGCCGCTTTGATTGAGCGGCGCGGCGACCGCATTTTGGTTCAGGATTACACTTTTCCGGCCAGCGTTTGGATAAGCGAACGCGCGCTCAACGAGGAGAGCAGCGGGTATTTTCTGGTGCCGCCGGGAGGTTTGCCTGCAGGATGGCGGGCGGTTTCCGACCTGGAGGGGCAGACCGTCTGGGGCCGGGGTCAAACCGGTGGCCAGGACCCGAAGGCAAACGACCCTTGCCACGACACGAAGAGCGGCGGATCTGGTTGCAGCAAATGCAACCAAGGGGGCTTCGTTGACCGCGTTTTGAGCACCATTGCTGGCTTTTTTGGTGGGGCCGGGGCTTCCGGGGGTATGACCACCTATACGATGCACACCTTGCTGGCGAGTTTGAACTTGGAGGATACACCGGTTCAGTTTGCGTCGCCGGTCGGACCGCCAGTCGCCTTTACCGCCGTGTACAATCAAACGGAAGCGGACCAGCCGGCAAATTTCTATTACTCCAACTTGGGACCGCTGTGGGATTTTGGTTGGCTTTCCTATGTTACCGACAATCCCGGCACTCCCGGCGCGGATGTCTCCTTATACGGGGCCGGCGGCGGCGAGTTGGAGTTTAATAATTTTAATTGGGGGACGCAGAGTTATGCCCCTGAGGTGTTGAGCCAAGAAGTGCTGGCGCTGGTGACCAATGCCAGCTATGAATTGAGATTTCCCGACGGCTCCCGCCGGGAATACAACAAATCCGATGGCTCGACTGGTTCCAGTCGCAGGGTATTTCTGACCCGAATGATCGATCCTTATGGAAACGCCGTGCTCCTCAATTACGATTCGCAGCTTCGTATTACCAACGTGGTCAATGCCATTGGCCAAGCCATGACGTTGTCCTATACCAACACCGCGTTTCCCTTTGCCATTACTTCCGTCGCGGACCCCTTCGGCCGCACGGCGCAATTGCTGTACAACACCAACGGCCTGCTGGTTCAGATCACCGACGTGCTGGGATTGACTTCCCAATACGTCTACGGTGCCCATCAGTTTATCACCAATCTCATAACGCCTTATGGCACCACGACCTTTGCGACCGGGGCGACCAATGGCGGCACCTATCTCACGGCCACGGACCCGCTGGGCGGTACCGAAGCCGTGGAATACTCGCAGTCGCTGCCGGTCACGGACACGCTGCCAGCCGCACAGGTGCCGCACGGTTTATCCACCTTCAATCTTTTTCTCAGCGCCCGAAACACCTTTTATTGGGACAAAAAAGCCTTTGCCCAGGGTCCTTGGGATTGGCGCACCGCGCACATCTACCATTGGCTTCATAAAAGCCCTTCTGGCAATTTGTCCAGCCGTATCTTGGAAAGCCAAAAGGACCCGCTGGAAAATCGCGTTTGGTATAACTACCCGGGCGAATCCACCAATTTCGGAGCTCCCTACTACTTGGATGCAGCTTACACCGGTGCGAGCGCGCGCCCATCCGTCATTGCGCGAGTGATGGATGATGGCACGACCCAGCTTTCCACCTACGCCTATAACGCCAATGGCAACATGACAAACACCACTGACCCCATGGGCCGGAATTTCACCTTCACGTATGCCTCTAACAACGTGGACCTCGTCGCCGCGAGCATGACCAGGGGCGGCAAGCATGAATTGCTGCTGAGCGCCGTTTATAATTCACAACATCAGCCTTTGACCATCACGGACGCCTCCGGGCAGACGACCACCAACACTTATAATGTCCGCGGCCAGCTGCTTTCGACCGTCGACCCATTGGGGGAGACGACGACTTACGCCTATGACAGCAATGGTTTCCTCTTGTCCATCACCGGGCCGCTGCAAAGTTCGAACGACGTGATTCGTTTCAACTACGACGGCTTTAATCGTGTTAAGACGGTTACTGACACGGAAGGCTATACGGTCGCTTTCACTTACGACAATTTTGACCGGCCACTGTCCATGACCTATCCCGACGGGACCTCGCAGCAATTCGTTTACAGCAATTTGGATCTGGTGGCGACCTCCGACCGCCTGGGCCGCTGGACGACCAATACCTACAATGCCAACCGCCAACTGGTTCAACTCCAGGATCCACTTGGCCGCATCACGCGTTATCAATATTGCACGTGCGGCGCACTCGAAGCCATTTTCGACCCCATGAATCGCGCGACCTCCTGGGATTATGACTTGCAGAGTCGCCCGATCGCCAAGCATTTCGCCGACGGATCCACCGTTTCCTGGACCTATGAGCAGACCACCAGCCGCCTTTGGTCACAGATCGATGAGAAGGGTCAACAGACCGTGTACCAGCGTTACCGCGACGATCATTTGGCCAGCGTCAGTTATCCAAACGCCAGTGTGCCCACACCGACGGTCACCTACACGTACGACACAAACTACAACCGGCTAACGGGGATGCACGATGGAACCGGCACCACAATTTATACGTACAATCCGATCACGCCCTCACCCGGGCTCGGAGCCGGACAATTGGCATCGGTCAGCGGCCCGGTCCCCACCAGCCTGGTGACCTATCAATATGATGCGCTGGGACGCCTGAGCGGCCAGGCAATCAATGGAGTGGGGCAGGCGTTCACTTACGACGTATTAGGGCGGCCAGAGGTGGTAACGAACGTCCTGGGCAGCTTCCGTTATGGCTACGTGGGCGCGACCGATCGCCCCGGCTTCGCGGCCTATCCCAATGGACAAACGAACCTATATTCCTATTATGGCAATCTGGGCGACCAACGGCTCCTGCAAATTCAAAATGCATATCCCAATGGCTCACTTCTCTCAGCCTTTGGTTATGCCTATGATTCCGTGGGTGAGATCATCGCTTGGACCAATCAATGGGACAACCTGCCGTCGCGCGTATGGCTGGCCGCTCACGATGCGGCGGATCAATTAACGAATGTAATCTCCGTGGGCGGGACGCCCGGCGTGACCAATTACAGCTATGGTTATGATTTTGCTGGAAACCGCATCCTGGCCAAAGCCGATACGATGCAAGATGGGTTTCAGTACAATTCACTGAACCAATTGACCAGCCACACCGCCGGACCAACCAACGCCATAACCTACGAATGGGATGGCGCCCAGCGTTTGACCGCCATAAACCAGGGAACGCATCAGAGCCAATTCAGCTACGACGGCTTGGGCCGCCGCGCTCGCCTCGTGGAAATGGAGAACGGAGCCGTGGTTTCCGACAACTATTTTGTGTGGTGTGGCAATGTCTTATGTGAAGAACGGGATCCAAGCGGAGGGACGGTGGTCCGCCGATATTTCCCGCAGGGGGAATCCCGCCTGGGTGCCGGCACGACGAATTTGTTCTATACGCGCGACCATTTGGGGAGTGTCCGCGAGGCGCTCGACTCCAGCGGAGCCTTGCAAGTGCGTAATGACTACGATCCTTACGGTCAGCAGGTTTCCTTGGTGAATAAGCTGGCCACTTCGTTCGGCTATGGCGGCTATTTTCGGCATGAGGCGTCCGGCTTGGACTTTGCCGTTTACCGCGGATTCGACCCAAGTCTGGGCCGCTGGTTAAACCGGGATCCCTTGGGAGAAGCCGCTGGCCTCAACCTTTATGGTTACGTGAATAACGATCCGGTTCGACTGGTGGACCCTTCGGGGCAATTCCCTCTTTTGATTGTAGTCGCGCTCGCCGCTCTGGGCGCTGTCGCGTGGTTTGCGATTGGCCAGGATGCACACACGTTGGTCGATAAAATGAAAAACAAGGAACACATCGTCGATCTTCTAAGGCAGAAACAGAAGATAATCCGTGAAACGGGTGGCTCTGACAGTGACTATGATGATATAGAAATTCAAATTCAAAATTTGCGTAGGGAGGATGTCCCCGAGATCTCCAAGGATGCCGGGAAACTCGGGGTGAGTCTGGAAAAACAGGCTGTTGAAAGTGTGGCGGGGAACTGTATCCCCGAGAAAGTTGGCGCCGCTCGGGATATATTGAACACGGTCGCCCCGGGAGTTTTGAAAGAGGACGCGGCTCCGGTAGAAGGACAATAGCCTATGACAACGAACATCAAGTTTTTTACCTGGCATTCTTGTTGGGTGGCCGCTTGGCTTTGTGGCTTGACTGGTTTGGCTCGCGGTCAGGCTACTTATGTGTACGACGCTTCCGGAAACCCCAGCACCATCAACCTTGGAGGCGCATCGGCGCCGGTGATCACGACCGCACCACGAGCGGAGTTGATCAGCTCAAACTCCTTCGCCATGTTCTCAGTGGTTGCCACTGGCTCCGGCCTATCCTATCATTGGCTTTCCAATGGCATTCCCATCGTTGGCGCTACTGGTGATTCTTTGCTCCTGGGCAGTCTGCCTTTAACCGGCCCAAGTTTTGGCAACTTCTCAGTCATCATCAGCAACGCCTTTGGCAGCGTGACCAGCGCGCCCGCGCCCCTCTGGGCCGATGCCAACGGCAACGGCATCCCGGATTGGTGGGAGCTCCAATATTTCCACAATTTGAATCAGACCGCGCTCGGCGATTACGATGGGGACGGCGTGGACAATTTAGACGAGTATCTTGAGGGCACGAACCCCACAAACTCCCTTTCCTTCGATCCTAGACTGTATCTTAAGGTTGCCGGTGGCGGTGGCACGATCACCGTGTCTCCTGACCTGCCCTATTACACCCTGGGGCAATTGGTGACACTGACGGCGGTTCCCGCAGCCGGACAGGGATTTGGCGGTTGGAGTGGTGCCCTCACGGGAAGCAAAGCCACCGTCTCGCTGTTTATGAATACCAACGAAACGATCACGGCGAACTTCGGTTTTCCGCTGGGCATGGCTTTGCATAACACCAATCTGATCTGGACCACCAGTGGCGATGAGCTCTGGTTTGGCCAGGGGGACGTATCCGAGGATGGGGTCAGCGCCGCTCAGAGCGGCGCGATTGTGAGCTCTTGGAGTGGCGGCACCTTCGTGGGAGACCAAACGTCCCTGCAAACCTCATTTTATCTTGCGCAGGCACAACAACTGGGATTTTGGTGGAGCGTTTCCTCCCAACCGCCCGACGGCGTCAGCTTTTCAATCAACAGCAATGTGGTGGCGACGCTTTCGGGACAGTCGGTGGCCTGGCAATACCTGTCCACGAACCTCGCTCCCGGGGTCTACACGCTGACTTGGACTTATTCCAAGGGACCCGTGGATATTCCCAGCGGGCTGGCCTATACCGACGCCGCCTGGGTGGGGGATGTGACGCTAGCATCGGCAACGCCCGCGGCGCCCGTGCTGGGTATTCAAGCAACGGCAGGCAATAGCCTGCTGCTTTATTGGCCCGCCTCCCCGGCCGCGTTCCGGCTGCAACAAACCGGGAGCTTGAGTCCCGCCAACTGGATCAACACCACCAACACCGTCAGTCTGATCACGGGAACAAACCAAATGTTGGTGGCCCCGGCGGCACAGAGCCAATTTTACCGGCTGGTTTATCCTTGAAGTCAGGACGCTGCTGCAGTTCACAAAGCCGCGCTGCGACTGAGAGATTGCAGCCAACAGCGGCCGGAGATCTTTGATCGCAGCCAGTCGAGATTCAACGGGGCACGCCGCGCTCCGGATTCGGCGCGCCCTTCAATTCCAGTGCGCGGGCGAGGTTGTTGCTGGCTTCCGCGTAATCGGGTTTGAGTCGGAGCGCGGTTTGAAATTCGAGGATGGCGTCGTCCAGCTGGCCCTGTCCGCCCAGCACAATCCCCAGTTTGTCGTGGGCGGCGGCGTCATTCGGATTGAGGCGGAGGGCGGCTTGGAACTGGGGCAAGGCCGCGTTGGCCTGGCCGGTTTTGGTCAGCACCAGGCCGAGGTAATAGTGGGCGGGCGCAAACTCCGGCGAGAGCTGAACGACGGTTTGGAATTGGCTGATGGACTCCTCCAGCCGGCCTTGCTTTAGCCACGCCTGGCCCAAGTTATAATGGGCATCGGCGTAATCCGGTTTGAGGCGGATGGCTTCCTGAAACTGCGCCGCCGCTTCGTCGGTGCGGCCTTGCTTGGCGAGCAAATTGCCCAGATTGTTGTAGGCTTCGGGGAAAGCTGGTTTCAGCCGGAGAGCGGCTTGAAACTGGTCCATGGCTGCATCCACCTGGCCCAGCTTGGCGAACAGGTTGCCCAGTTTGTAATGCACCTCGGCATCGTCCGGTTTGAGGTTCAGGGCCGCCTGAAATTCGCGGACGGCGGTGTCGGGGTGTCCGGTCTTGGCCAGCAGGTTGCCCCAATTAAAGTGTGCATCGGCATAATCCGGTTTGAGGCGAAGGGCTTCTTGGAACTGGCTGGTGGCGGCCTCGGTTTGACCTTTGGTGGCCAACAAATTGCCCAGGTTATTATGGGCTTCAAAGTCCACGGGTTGGAGGCGGATGGCGGCCTGAAACTGGCGGATGGCTTCATCGATCCGGTTCTGCTTGGCCAACATATTCCCCAGATTATTGTGGGCGCCGGGGAGATCGGCATTCAGCCGGATGGTTGTTTGAAGCTGGGTGATGGCTTGCTCGCTCTGGCCGGTCTGGTCGAGTAAACAGCCCAGCGCATAACGAGCTCCGGCGTCATCCGGTTTGTAGCGCAGGATCTCCTGATATTGATGGATGGCCTCATTCGTCTGTCCCAGCGTGGCCAACAAGACGGCCAGGTTATAGCGCGCATCCACGTAATCGGGCTGGAGGTGGAGGGCCTCCTGAAACTGGCGGCTAGCAGCGTTGGTTTGCCCTTTGAGCAACCACGAGGTGCCGAGGTTATTATGGGCGGCGGCCAACGCCGGTTCGAGCCGGATGGTCTCCTGGTATTGGGTGATGGCGGCATCCGTTTCGCCCTGGCGGATGAGGGCGTTGCCGAGGTTGTTATGGGCCTCGACGCAGTTTGGTTTGAGGTGGAGGGCTGCCTGGAACTCGCTGATGGCCGCGTTCGTCTGGTTCTTGTCGAGGAGGGCCATGCCGAGGTTGTTGCGTGCGACATCATTATCCGCCGTGACTTTCAGCGCATGCCGGAACAAGGTTTCGCTGTCCTCCCAATAGCCAATCTGTTGCCGCGTCACCGCGGCGCTGAGGAGAATGCCGGCCAGGACCGCAAGGGATAATACGATAGCTTGCTGGCGCCAGCGGCGGGATAATTCATACCCGCCCCAGACGATCAGGATAAGCAGGCCCACCGAAGGGATATAGCTATAACGATCGGCCATCGCCTGGATGCCCACTTGCACCAAACCAATCACGGGCACCAGCGTGCCGACGAACCAGAGCCAGCCCACCAACAAAAAGGGGTAGCGCCGCCGTTCTCGCCAGAACCAGAGCGTGAGCAACCCCAGGAACCCACCAGCCAACAGCACCTGCCCCAGTGGCCAGGACGCGGGTTGCGGATAGAACACGGCCAGATCCACCGGCCAAAAAAGTTTGAACAGATAGCGGCAATAAGAAATCACCGCATTTTCGCACCGCATCCCCAAGGGCATGACCTCCAAGGTCTTCACCGCACCAGACCATTTTTGCACCAGGAAGGTCACCAGGCTGGCGGCCGCCGCCAAGGCGAAGAAGGGGATTTTCTCGCGCCACAGCCGCCGCCAGCCCGCCAGGTGGAACCGTTCCAAGGGCCAGTAGTCCAGCAACAGCAGGAGAAAGGGCCAGGTAACGAGCATTGGCTTGCTCAACAGACCCAGGGCGAAACAGCCCCAAGCCAGCCAGTAGAACTGCCAGCGATTATGGGCCAGGGAAGCGGCGTCCGAATTCATGGCTGAGGCCGGGTTGCCGGCCGGCCGGCCGGCGGCGTAATGGGTGTAAAATAGCAACGCGAGCCACCCGAAACCGGTGCTTAAGACGTCCTTCCGTTCAGCCACCCACGCCACCGATTCCACGTGCAGGGGATGCCACGCAAACAGCGCCGCCACCCCGGCACTTCGCCAGCGCGCTCCGGTCACGCGGTACAGCCAGAGGAAGAGGAGCACGGCGTTCGCGGCGTGCAAACTGATGTTGGTGAAGTGATGTCCCCAGGGCCGCAACCCGTAGAGCTGGCAGTCCACCAAGTGGGAGAACATCGTCACGGGATGCCAGTTGCCGCAGACCAGATGGCAGAAAATCCATTGGAGATTTCCCGGGGTGAGTCCCTGCTGGACATGGACATTAGCGGTGACGTACAGGTCGTCATCATAGTCCACGAAGGCATGCTGCGTGACGGGCCAATACAGGGCCAAGGTGCCCAAACCGAGAACGGCCGCGAGCATCCAAGTGCGAAACCGCGCGCGGCTGCCTGCCCCGGCGGAGTCTGTTGGTGAAGCGAGCTTGGTTTCCGTCATCGGACTCAACATCGGTCTTTTCCGGCTTGCGGAAGGGGCGTTAGCTTCCGGGTCCGATGCGCCGCCGTCAAGCCTTGGGCAGACTGGCTTCCACGATTTCGCAGAGCGCGTGGTAGAGCACTTTTTGGCCCTCCTGAATTCGCGCCGTCGCGGTGCCAGCCACTATCAAATCGATCGTGGCCAAGCCCCTGGTGAAGCCGCCATCGCGGCCCAGAAAAGCAATGCTCTCGACGCCCTTTCGGGTGGCCGCCTCCAAGGCCCGCACCAGGTTCTTGGACTTGCCGCTGGTGGTGATCACGATGAGCACGTCGCCTTTTTCCGCGAGGCCCCACACCTGTCGCGCGAAAATCTCGTCGGCGTGATAATCATTGCACACAGCGGTCATAAACTCACCGTTGGCGGTGAGGGAAATGGCCGGATAAGGCCGGCGTTCCTCCCGGAAGCGGCACAGAAATTCCGTGGCCAGGTGGGTGGCGTCGGACGCGCTGCCGCCGTTCCCGCAAACCAGGAGTTTCCGGCCGGAGGTGAGGCAGCGCAACACCAGTTGCGCCGCGCGCTGCAGCGGTTCTTCCAGCGTGGAGAGGCTGCGCAAGGTGGCCACCGACTCCTCGATCACGCGTTGCAAATCGCTCATGCGCTGTCAGGGTTCGGCCAGAATTGCGGAGCGCTGCTGGTGGTATTCCTCCGGGCTCATCTGATCCGCCTTGTACTTGCCGAGCAAGGTCGCCAGCCGGTCCGCCTTGGTGGCACTGAACGGCAGGGGGGGCGCGGGAATCTGCTTCAAGCCCAAGTCGGAGCCGGGATAAACCGGGCCGGGAGGCGCGGCCGGTTTGGGCGCGCCGGGGGCCAGTTTCACCGGCGTGACTTTGTTGGCCTTGGCATTGCATTGGCATTGGGCGGCCGGGGCGGGGGTGTCCGCGGCGCGGATGGTGGAACCGATGACCCCGACTGCGAGCGCACACAGGAGGGACGACAGCGTGGAAAATCTCATGCCAATTTCTTACGCCAAATCGCGGCCGGAAGCAATAGCTTTCGCGACGCAGTCGCTCTCTGCCGCTACGCGGACGGGAACAGTTTTCGCCACCACCACGGAAACGGACAGGCCAGCAGGGAATGCGCCAGCAGCGCATAGACTTCGCCGCGGGATACCTTCACCCGCCGCCGCAAGCCGGTGACGTCCGCGGCGCGCAGCTTCTGCAGGGTTTTGGCTCCCAGCAACAGGGGCCAGGCGCAGGCTAGCCGCACCCGGAATTGCCCGAACGGCAGCGTGGTGGTGTAGCGCCAGCCCGCCGCCAAGTGCGCTTCCGCCTGCGCCAAGTGCGCGTGAAACAGCGGCAAGAAGGACGCCGCGTATTCCGGCTGCAGCAGACGCTCAGGCGTCAGCTTGGCCAGCGTCAATTGGTCCAAGGGCAGGTAGCAACGGCCATTTTTCAAATCCGCCGGCAAGTCGCGCAAAATATTCACCAGTTGCAGTCCCTGGCCAAACCGGATGCCATCGGCCACGAACTGTTTTTCATCCAGTGGCGCTTTGGGGAACAGATGCGCCCGGCACAACTTTGTCCAAAATTCGCCCACACAGCCGGCCACGCGATAGGTGTAGTCTTCCAGTTCGGCCGCAGTTTGCAGCCCGATGATCCGGGATTGGCCGGCCGCGCTGGCTGGGCGCGCGGTATCGGTTCCGTCCGGCGGGTGGTCAAAACCACTGGCCGGGGCGGCGAAGCGTTGCAAGTCGAGTTCCTGCCCGCTCGTGATGGTGGTGAGCACCTCATGAATCAATTGTTGATCGCCCGGGGAGCATTGGCGCAGTGCCGCCAGGCTGTCCTCCACCCTTTCGAGCAGCAGTTTTTCGGCGGGGGCACCCTGGTGCCGGGCTAGTTCGCCGAAAGCCAGCGGCGCGCTACTCCGGCCCAGGATGCGCTCGCGGAGCTGTTGCAGGGCCGCGAGCCGTTGTGTCGGCGGCACGATTTCCGTGTCGGCGATGGTGTCGGTGGTGCGCGCCAGGAGGTAGGCCAAACCGATTTGCGGCCGCACGCGAGCCGGCAACACGCGCAACGTCAGGTAAAACGAGCGAGCGGTGGCCTTGAGTAAATCAGTGGCGAAATCCGTCATCGGTCGCCACAGCATAAAACTTCCCGCCCGCGGCGCCAGCCAAAGTGGCGGGCTTGGTGCGGGTTTTGACCCGATATCCAAGCGCGCGAGCCGCGCATGCCGAGTTCCGAAGTTGGCAAGCCGGCCAAAGTGAGAACGAACAGCGAAGTCGGGGGGAATTCAGGTTGGCAGGACACGGTTGCGTCATTTCGCTTCCGTGGCTTGCAACAGGCGGACCAGATTCTTTTCCCATAAGACCGCTTTGGTGTGACTGCCGTGTCCGACGGTCTGGTCGCTGAGCGGAATCAGTATGGCTTGGCCGTGCTTCACGCGCTTGATTTCGCGCTCCAAGACGCCTAATTCGGGAGGATTGATCAAGTCATCAGCCGAATTAACTGCCAGCAGTGGGGCCTGGATCTTCTCCAGCGTGGGGCCGGGATCATAATCGGCGGATGCCGCGAGGGCGTACAGGACATCGTTGGCATCAAGTTTGGCCAGGGCGTTGGTCACGGAACGATCCAGGTTTTCATCGGCGCGTTTGAGCGTGGGCGATTCCTGTAGGCGCAGCACCGGGTTTTCGCCCATGAAATAGAGCATTTCTGCCGCGACGCGCAGTCCGGAGGGCGGTGATTGGTAATTGCCATTCTGCCAGTCCGGCGAGTCTCGGATGGCGTCCATGATGACGCGCCGCCAAATCCGGTTCCGACCCGAGATTTGCGTGGGCAGGCTCGCCAGCGGCAGGAGCGCGTCCATGAAATCGGGATGGGTTTCGCCCCATAACCACGTGTGCATGCCGCCCATGGAAGTACCTATCACCAGTCGCAGGTGATTCACCTGCAACCCTTCGGTGAGCAACCGATACTGCGCGTCCAGCATGTCGCGGTAGCCGTAGTTGGGAAAGGCCGCGCGCAATCCGTCGCTCGGCTTACTGGATTGGCCGTGGCCGAGATTGTCCGGGATGATGAGGCAATACCGGGTTACGTCGAGCGGTTGGCCGGGGCCGTAAAGTTCGCTGGCGAACTGCGGGAGCAAGAACTGCGCGCTGCTGCCCGTGGTCCCGTGCAGGATCAACACGGCGTTGCGCACCACGCCATTGCGGTCCCGCTCGGGGGTTCCAAACTGAAGATAGTGCAGGCGCACCGCCGGCAGAGTCTGGCCGGAATGAAACTGGAAATTCGTGAGGACGAAATCTGCTGCCACCGGCGGAGGATAATCGGCCGCCGCGGCCAGCGTCGCAATCATACTAAACGCGAAAAGGACGACCTTGCACATGCGTACAGCAGAATAGCACGTATTGGTTCGAACAACAGCGGTTTTGACGGGTCGGTTTGAGCCATTTTCTGGTTGAAATCCGCCGTCAGGGGGCGCACAGTGAACTTCGTTCTCCGATTAAAGCTCCAATATTATGAAAAAAAATCTCTGTTTCAGCCTCTCCCTCTTTGCCGCCAGCGCTTTGCTGGCGGCTGACGCCAGTCCCAAAGCCGACGTGACCAGCGCCGCCGCCGCGCTCGGCAACCAGCCGAATTATGCGTGGCGGACGACGGTTGAGGTTGGCAACAACTCACGTTTCCGGCCCGGCCCGACCGAAGGCAAGACGGAAAAGACCGGCTACACGACGTTCTCGATGACGTTCAACGACGCCACCACCGAGGTGGTCCTCCAAGGCACCAATGCCGCGGTCAAGACGCCAGATGACGGTTGGCAATCCGCCGCCGAAGCATTGCAGGATAATGGCGGCGGCTTCAGTCCCGGTCAGTTCGCCGCCCGGATCGCGCAGAACTTCAAGGCGCCCGCCGCCCAGGCGGCCACCCTCGCCACCCAAGCGGCGGCGTTGCAAGCCGGCACCAACGGCATCTCTGGCGAGCTCACCGAGGCCGGCGCCAAGGAATTGCTGACCTTCCGGGGCGGCAATGCCACGGTGACCAACCCCAAGGGCAACGTGACGTTCTGGCTTACGGACGGCAAGCTCCTGAAATTCCAGACCCATGTCACCGGCACCGTCAGTTTCAATGGCAATGATCGCGACGTGGACCGCACCACCACCACGGAGATCAAAGACGTCGGCACGACCAAAATCGAAATTCCCGCAGAGGCAAGGAAAAAGCTGGAATAGGTTACGAAGCACTCGGCTTTCTCCATGACGGATCCCGTCACCTGGCCCGCAACACTCCAGGAACCAAAGTTGTTGTTCGCTGGCCAGTGCCTTCCGGCCTTCCTGGCGCAGGCGATAATATTTGCGCTTGCGCCTGAATTCCGCCGCGCGCCATTCGGACTCGATCAGCTTCCCCTTTTCGATCCGATGTAGCACCGGATAGAGCATGCCCTCGGTCCACTCGATTTTGCCCTGCCAAAGGTCGCGTACCCTCTGGATCAGCGCGTAGCCATAATTTTCGCCTTCCGTGAGGCCCGACAGGACCAGCGGGACGGTGGAGGCGGCCACGAGTTCTCCGGTTGCGGGGGCAGCTTTGATGGCTACATCCGTTAGGGTGAAGCTCTTGATTGTGCAGACGGTGCAAGTTCAGGCGGGCGCCCTGCTGGCACTTGCACGGCGAATCTGGTTGAGGATTAGCGCGCCGGTCGTCACGCAAACCGCCACGACGGCGAGGCCCAGATCATAACTGCCGGTGGCATCCTTGGCGACACCGAAGGCGCTGGTGCTCAGGAATGAGCCGAACTGCCCAAAGGTATTTACCGCGGCGATCCCGACGGCGCGGTGTCGTTGGTGGAGGGTTTCCGTCAGGGCGCTGAAGAACACTGGTTGGGAGGGTAGCCAGGTGACTGCCAGAGCGAGGAAGGCGATGGCGGCAAGCACCGGCGACGGGTGGAAGGCTAAGGTAACGAAGCTGGCGGCGACGATCAGCGCGGGTAGGATGATGTTCCAAAAGCGTTCCTGCCGCCGGTCGGAATGCCAGCCCAGCGCGATCAACGCGACGACGCCAAGCACACCGCCGGCGGCAACGAGCAGACCGACACCCTGTGTGTCGAGGCCGGTTTTCAAGCTGAGGATTTGTGGCGCCGAGATGTAAAAGGCGTTGACGGCGCCGAGATAGAAAAACCAGACCATGCCGAACAACAGCACCGGTCGGTCGGCAATGGCGCGTAGGACGCTTTCATGCTTTGTGCTGGTAATGGTGGTAGCATCGGTAGCGAGCGTGCTGGTCAGCCAATGGCGTTCCTCCGGCTTGAGCCAGGCGACGGTCTCCGGGCTGTCGGGCAGAAATTTGTAGATGATGACGCCCATGGCCAGCGCGGGTATGGCCTCGAGCATGAACAGCCATTGCCAGCCGTGAAGGCCCAGGACGCCATCCAGGTTGAGGATGGGGGCGGAGACCAGGCCCATGATGATCTGTGATACCGGTTGTGCGACATAGAAGCGGCTGACCGCGCGGCCGCGCCATTTGGCCGGGAACCAGATGCTGGCGTAAAACAATATGGCGGGGAAGAAGCCTGCTTCGGCGGCGCCGAGCAGGCAACGCAGGATGTAGAATTGCATCGGCGTCTGCACGAACATCTGGGCGGCGGAGATGAGGCCCCAGGTGATCATGATGCGCGTTATCCAGAGGCGGGTGCCAAAGCGCATCATCGCGGCGTTGGAAGGAACCTCCAGGAGAGCGTAGCTGACGAAGAAGATGCCGCCGGCAAGGCCATAGACGGTGGCGGTGAAGCCCAGATCCTTGTTTATCGTGGCGGCGGCGAAGCTGAGGTTCAACCGGTCGACGATGGCGATCAGATAGGCGAGGAACAGGAACGGCAGCAGCCGCCACTGTGCCTTCTTCATCACGCGTTCTGGCAGGCTGGGCGGTACTTCGGTCGCGGTGATCGATGCTCTGCTCAGCCCCCTGCGCCCGGTTATGCCAATGCTTAGTGATGGAACATTGCTTTTTGATGCCTGCCGGTCAGGGAGCTTCGGTTCTTGAGAAGGCACTTTAGAAAAAATTATCCACGGTATCTTGGAGTTGTCAAGGAGGGTGTGTAACCGGCGGCTGAAAAGTGCGGCGACCTGGAAATCTAGTCTTGGGTTGCCTACCGTGACAAAATCTGCGTCACTGATAGTCTTATGGCAAAAGGCAACAACAGTCAGAAAAAAGAAATTAAGAAAAAGAAAAAAGCTGCCCCCAAGGCCGCTCCCGCTACCCGCCAACGGGCCTGACAGTGCGGCTTTGTCCGGTTGCCACCATCCGGACGCACCGCCGATAAAAAACAACGCGCACCTCGCAACTGCGTGAGGCAATTGCCATGCCGAATTGCGACGGCCGCACCCACCGGTATTGGGATCCTGCAATAAATGGTTGCCAAATTAACGCTGGGTCGACGGCAGGTGTTCTTGGGTTCAGGCTGGCGGTCTTTGATCTTCTGGCCGTCGCGATGCTTTCCTCTGCCCTTTGGCGTCCCCGTGAACGCGATCCTTCTTCCAACGAAATTCTGGGGACCACCGCTTTTCAGGCACTGTGGCTGGGCCTTATTTGCGGTGCCTTCCGGTCGTATTGGAGCCCCGCGCGATAACGGCGATCATCCCACGGCAGTTTTAGTCAACCATTGGCGGCGGGCAAGCCACAAGGTTAGTGTAAACAGCAGCACGGATTCTAAGAGGCCCACCGAAAGGGACCCATACTGATAACCGACGAGGAAGCGGCCGGTTTGTCCCGGCGCATAATTGAACAGGAACCAAGTGCTGAGGAAGTTGCTGCCAATCCCGAGGGCGGATTGGAACAGAACGAGAACCACGCAAGCGACCGCGATGATGGTAAAACCGCGTGCACGGTGTAACCGGGTTTGAAGTCGAGCCGACCAACCATGGCTACTGCGGTTGAGCAGTTTCCAGCCAGCGGCCAGCGCGGCCAGCCAGAGCAGCAGATGCAGCACGCCGTAGAGCGCGCCGGCGCATAACGGCAGCGCGGGCGCGGGTTGGCTGCGCGCAGATGACCACAGCGGGTAAAGACCAAGCACGGTCACGCCGGTGGTGAGCGCGTGGACCACGGACCCAACCCACCCGAACAGTTGCACGCCCACGAGCATCCACAGTAAGCGGTTGAGCCAGATGCCTTGGGCGTTCAGCTTCCCGAATTCTGTGCGCAGCGCGTCGCCACTGCCGATGCGCCGCACAGCAATTAGGTAGGCCTCCTCTGGTGCCAATCCCCGCTGGATCAGGTTCGCGGCAGAGTCCCGCAGGTGGGATTCCAATTCGTCCAGGTTCTCGCGGTGAAAAGCGGGAGATTGGCAGAGCTGGTCACGCCATTGTTCGATGGCTTGGCTTAGATCAAACGCGGCTGGGGAGTTTTCCATAAGCTTGTCAGGGTTTTGTGAACGGTCATCCATTGTTGTTGTTCGCTGGCCAGTGCCTTCCGGCCTTCCTGGCGCAGGCGATAATATTTGCGCTTGCGCCCGGTTTCCGCTGCGCGCCATTCGGACTCGATCAGCTTCTCCTTTTCCATCCAATGTAGCACCGGATAGAGCATGCCCTCGGTCCACTCGATTTTGCCCTGCGAAAGGTCGCGTACGCGCTGGATCAGCGCATAGCCATAGTTTTCGCCGTCCGTGAGGACCGATAGGACCAGCGGGACGGTGGAGGCGGCCACGAGTTCTTTCGTAAGCATGGCAGTACTATGCCTAACGGCGCCATGCTTGTCAAGGGGGAAAGTTATGTCGTCCGTGGTCCGTCGTCTCTGTTCGTTTTACTTCAGCCCCAGGACATCCTGCATGTCCTAGAGCCCGGGCTTTTGGGGCACCAGCCATCGGGCGGCTCGGCTTGGCCCGGCTCGGGTCACGGTCGTTAAAACTTCCTCGATCGTTCCCCGCCATCTGGATTCTCAGAGACGAAATTGCCCTCCGCATCGCCGCAGTCGTTCCCCGTTTAATTCAATCAGGTGTCAGGATGAATGCTGACCACGCCAACCCCACTGCAACTTCGGTGGTGTTGTCACATTCGGTAGAAACCAGGCATGGGAGTCCACAATGCCGTCGAAACAACGACCGCGCCGGAAAAAAACCGGTGGCGGACTTGAAAAAGGAGTTGCAAAACCATGCAGCAAAACGAAAATAAACGGAATCACAAAGAAGAGTCCACGCCGGTTGTGGGCAACCACCCGATTGGGAAATCGCAGATGAAATCACCCAAAATGCTGTTCAAATTGGACGTATGCGCTCTGCTAGTGCTGGCTGGGGCAGGAGTATTCAGCCTGGTCACGGGCTGCCAAACCCGCCTCGAGCCAAAACCTATCCGGGTTCTGATCTGGGATGAACAGCAGCCCCAGCAAAAACAAGCCTACGGTGACAAATTCCTCGGCGAAACCATCGCGGAATATCTACGGGCCCAGCCCGGGCTCATCGTCAAATCCGCCTCGCTTGACTCAGCGGAACAAGGCCTGGACGAAGCCACTCTGGATGCCACCGATGTCATGGTGTGGTGGGGGCACGTGCGGAATCCCGCGGTCAGTGACGAACATGCCGCCCGCGTGGTCTCCCGTGTGAAGGAGGGCAAACTGGCCTTGGTAGCCTTGCACTCCGCCCATTGGTCAAAACCGTTTGTCAGCCTGATGCGCGAACGGGCCAAATCCGACGCGCTGGCGCAGGTCCCCGCTGCCGAACGGGCGGACGCAAAGTGGATTTACACCAATGAAATCACGGTTTACCAGGCCCCGAAATATGGGGATCCGCTCACCCCGGCGCTAACGCACGAGGGCAACGTCTGGAAGCTGGCGCTCCCGCTTTGCGTCTTCCCTGCCTATCGCCCCGACGGCGCACCCTCCCATATAAAGACGCTCCTGCCCAAGCATCCCATCGCCGCCGGCGTTCCCGCGCAATGGGATGTGGCCCAGACCGAAATGTATGATGAACCGTTTCATGTTCCCGCGCCCGACCAGGTGGTTTTTGAGGAAAAATGGGACAAAGGCGAACATTTCCGCAGCGGCTGCATCTGGAAGGTTGGAAAAGGCACCGTCTTTTACTTCCGACCCGGGCATGAAATTTTTCCGGTTTACAAACAGGCTATTCCACTCCGGGTGGTGGAAAATGCTGTCCGGTGGCTGGGTGAAAGCAAACCATAGCACGCGATCGGGTTTGGCTCACTCTGGTGATCCATATCGCCCCGGCTGAGTTTGGCCGTCGCTCCGAGCCCTTACGCCACACAGGAAAAACAACTTCCTGTGATACGGGAACCACCGCATCGCGTAGCTGATGCGGTGCCAGGTCAACCACGCTACCACACCTGATCAAATTGCCCGGCCAAGCAGTGCTACGGATTAAATCCTGGCGCCTGGCTGCACCCGGCTGTCGGTCTTGGAGGTGACGGAATAAGGGAATTGGCCTTCGGAAGTGGCCGCGCCGTGCCGTCCCTGCTTGTCCAGCGCCACGAAGTTGAGGCTCAGTTGCTTGCCCGGCCGCTCCTGTTTGATAATCCGGCGGATGGCTTCCTGGCAGGCTGCCTGGGGATGCAATCCTTGACGCATGTATTCCACCACCAGGAAGGAGCCGCAGAAGCGCATCACGTTTTCACCCAGTCCGGTCGCGCCTGCGGCGCCGACTTCATTGTCCACGTAAAGCCCGCTGCCGATGATGGGAGAATCTCCCACCCGGCCAGGCAGTTTATGCCCGAGGCCGCTGGTGGAACAGCCGCCGGCGATATTGCCGTCCGCGCCCAGCACCAGCAGCGCCAGCGTGTCGTGGTTCTTCGGCGTCGCCTTCGGGTCCTGGGCGGCGGCCTTGAGTTTGGCGCGCTGTTTTTGCCAGGCTTCATAATGCTCGGCCGCGTGGGTTTCAATGGACTCCAAACCCTCTTCCAGCGCGAACATCCGCGCGCCTTCGCCCACGAGCATGACGTGCGGCGTTTTCTCCATCACCCGGCGGGCGGCGGAGATCGGGTGCCGGATGCCTTCCAGCGCCGCCACGCTGCCAGCCGTGTGGCCCGGGCCGGACATAATGCACGCATCCAACTGCACCACGCCCGCCGCATTCGGCGTGCCGCTGAGTCCCACGGTGCCAATGCCGGCCGATTCGGTGACCCAGATGCCCTGTTCCACCGCGTCGAGAATGGTTCCGCCGCCGAGCAATACCTTTAGCGCCGCGTCGTTGGAGGCCTTGCCAAAATCCCAGGTGGAAACAATCAGCGGCCTTTCGCCCGCCGCGGCGGGGTCATTGTCCGCCCCGAACGCCGCCGGCAGTGTCGCCCCCGCGGCCAGCGCGAGCGCGGCCCGGGTCAGGAATTCGCGGCGAGGCAGATCCGAACTCAGTGGCTTCATCTTCATGCCGGCAAGGCTTGCCCATAATGGGCGCGGACTCAAATAAAAAGTCACGGCCCGTTGGTGCTCCCGAGGCGAAAGAAACTTTTCCCAGCGGCAGGGAGGAGGTGGACGATTTTGTTGGTGCCGTCGTCCGTCACCGTGCCGCCGGCGTTGGCCCAGCCCGGGGAAATCGGTGCGGCGTTGGCTTGCAGGACATGTTGGGGCGTTACGCCGTGGCTTGGCGGGGCCCAGAGTTTGCCCTTGGGGTGGGCGCCGTTCGCGCCGTAGAAGATGACCACCGGCCCGTCGGTGGCGGTCTTGGAAGAGCTAAAGTCCGCGGAGTAAATTTCCCCATAGTCGCCGCCCGGGGAGCCGGCTTTATCAAACTCATTTGCGTTCGGCTTCCGAGATTTGCAAGCCGTTTTTCCCGGGTTTAAGGCATTGACATCGCCCGCAAACCACATAAGCTCCACGGTTCCTAAATTTGCGGGAACTGCCCGTGGCAGTTTTGACCCGCCCCCGGAGAGGATGTGAGTACATTGACAGAGATTAAATTGAAAAAAGGCGAACCTGTGGACCGTGCGTTGCGGCGGCTGAAAAAGAAAGTCGATCGCGAAGGCACGCTCAAAGTCGTGCGCAGTCGCCGGCAGTACGAGAAGCCCAGCGCCGTGCGCCGTCGCAAGGAAAAAGTCGCCCGTTTCTCCGCCATGCTCGCCGCGCGTCACGCGGACGATTAATTTAAACGCCTTCAAGCGTTGAAGCGCGGAACCGTGCCGGCACGGCTCCCGTTTCAACGCTTGAATTTTTTGACCCCAACCTTTTATCGCCATGTATTCCCTGTCCACCTGCTGGAATTCCGCCCGCCACACCGACGGCCGCGCCATGCTGCGCGAGATCCGCGAACTCGGCTTCGAATACGCCGAGCTCAGCCACGGCATCCGCTTGAGCCTCGTGCCCGGCATTCTTGACGCCGTGAAGGCGGGCGAGCTGAAGATCTCCACCCTGCACAATTTTTGTCCGCTCCCCATGGGCATCACCGGTCCCGCGCCCAACCTGTATGAATTCTCCTCCGACCGGGACCGCGACCGGCAGCTCGCCATCAAGCACACACTGCATACCCTGGATTTTGCCGTGCGGGTGGGGGCGCCGCTGGTCGTGCTGCATTTCGGGAGCATGGATCTAAAGGACTACACCGGCAAACTCAAGGAATTGCTCGATCGCGGCAAGCGCGGGTCGCTGGAGTTCCGTAAGCTCACGCTCGAGGCCAATGTCGCGCGCGAGGCGAAGAAGCAGCGCTTTTATGACCATGCCCGCGGCGTGCTGCGGGAGCTGGTGGTCGAGGCCAAAAAGCGCAACCTCAGGTTTGGCATCGAAATCCGCGAAGCTGTCGAAGAGCTGCCAGTGGAATCCGACTTCCCCGGCTTACTGGAGGAGTTTCCCGGGCCCACGGTCAATTACTGGCATGACACGGGCCATGCCCAAATCAAACAGGATCTCGGCTTCATCGAGCACGCCCCGTTTCTGGGCGAGCGGGCCAGCCGGCTGGCCGGCTTCCATATTCACGATGTGAAATTTCCGGCGCGCGACCATTGCCCGCCCGGCACCGGCGACATCGACTTTGCCGCGCTCAAGCCCTTTGTGAAGCCGGAGCACATCAAGGTGTTTGAATTCAGCCCGAAGATGACGGTGGAGGCGGCCCAGACAGGGATTGCCCATATCAAAGGGCTTTGGGGCGAAGCGTGAGCGGCGTGAGCTTGCGCCGACAGGGCCACCCCGCTTTAAAGGAAAGCCGAAGCCCGGGAGCCTGTTGGATTGAGCGGTTTTTCCGCGCCCCGCGCGGCTGTGCAATTGATAAACCTCTGCGGTCCCCATGGACGAACCGATAGAATTGCCGATTGACGGCGTGCTGGATTTGCACACCTTCCATCCGCGCGACGTCAAGGACTTGGTGCCGGAGTATCTGGCCGCCTGCCAGGCGCGCGGGATTCTACAGGTGCGCATCATCCACGGCAAAGGTATCGGCAATCTGCAGCGCACGGTCCACGCGATTCTAAACCGGCACCCGGCGGTGATTGCCTTCACGCTCGATCATCCGCAATACGGCGGTTGGGGGGCGACGCTGGTGGAACTGCGCCCGTTGGCCGCCAGCCCGCCGGCGCGTTCCCCGTAGGAATTCTTTGAGTGAGCCGGCTCCCCCGCAACAAAGGAATCTCGAACTGCGTGAGATTTCTTCAGCCGGCGGCGAATTCCCCTTCGCCGCCTTGCGCCATCAGTACTTCAACGGGCAGAAGGAAATGGTGCGGATCTCGATGTCGCCGCCTTCGCTTTGGATCCCGATGAAGCCGTCGTTGAGCGTGCACTCGGTCGTTTCGTTGACAAAGTAGCCGTTGATAAAGGACTCGACCTTATTGTGGATGCAGATGGTTTCGGCGGTGTTCCACTCGCCGATGGGTTTTTCGCGGGAGGAGCCCTGCAACGGGAGGGGCGTGTTTTTGTCCAGCCCCTTGTGTTCTTTGGATTCGGCGCCCGCCATGAGAAACAAATCGCCCTGATGGTCGTGTTTGCCCTGCACCTGCACGCACTGCGGCCAGAGTTGGTCGGGCAGCTGCATGTGGACCAAGATGCCGGTATTGTCGGCCTGGGGCGCGATTTTCCGGAAGCGCCATTCGACGGTGAGAAAATAATTGCTGTAGCTTTGGGTGGTGCGGAGGTAACCGATGGGCTTGCCGGTGCAATGGATCACCCCGTTGGTCACGGACCAAGTCCCCAGCGGGTCGGCGCCCTTGGCCATGCAAAACGTGAAACCGGTGAAATCCCGGCCGTTGAACAAGGCCACCTGGTTTTCCCGGGCGGGGCGGGGCGGGGCGGAGCCCACGTCCTCCTGCGCCACCCCGCGGTTCACCCCGGCGGCGAAAAGACACAGCCCCAACGCGAAGACTCTCATGGGCGCAGGCTGGGGCGGCCGGTGCTTTTTGGCAAGCGGATTCGTGCCACCTCAAGGATGCCGACCGCGGCATCCGACCGGAAGCCCCGCCGCCGCGTAGCGTCAGGCATCCGTGCCTGACGTGGAGGGCGGCATCCCTGCCGCCCGGAAAAAACGTGGGAAATGCCGGGGTGAGCGAGAGTTCTAGCGCATCCGGCTTGCGCGCGGTTTTTCCGCCGGCTGCGAAGCCCAGCTCCACGTCAAGGATGCCTGACGCTACGCGGTGTGCGCGGCCTCCGCGAGGGAGGCGGAGAATTCCGCGCGCCAGCCTTGGAATTGCTGTTCGAGCCCGACGTATCTAAGGTACTCGGGATCCGCCAGGCTGGGGACCACATGCGGCTGGGGCTTTACCGAGTGCTGCAGCGCGTTGGCCAAATGCACCACGCCGGCGAGACAGGGTTCCTGGAGGCCGCAGCGGCGCGGGTGATGGTGGTTCGCCACCGCTTCAATCAATGGCATGGGGAGTCCCCACAGCGCCAGCAGATAGGCGCCGACTTCCGCGTGGGTGGCTTGAAAATGTTTTCGTTCCACCTCAAACACGGGGGTTCGCGTGTCGCGGGATTCCTGCAGGACGGCCGCATATTCTTCCGGCAGGCCGTCAGCAAGGATGAGTTTGCCGAGGTCGTGGAGCATGCTGGCGCAAAAGGCCTGCTCGCCCAGAAACGAGTCGTCCAAATGATGGCCGGCGATCCGGCGGGCGAGGATGGCCGTCTGCAGCGAGTGCTCCCAGACTTGCTCAATGTGGAAGCCGGGACATTTGGTGCGGGAGAAGGACGAGAAAATCGGCACCGCCATGGCGAGCGATTGAATCACGCTCACGCCCAGGAGCTGGACGGCCTCGTCCACGGAAAACACCTTGTGGCTGAAGCCAAAAAACGCGGAGTTCGAGAGCTGCAACAGTTTGGCCGAGATGGCCGGGTCTTTGGAGGCGATGTCGGCGATGCGCTGGGCGGAGGCCGTGGGGGACTGGAGGGCTTCGGCGATTTCGAGATACAATTCGGGCAGACTGGGCAGGTTTTTCAAGCTCCCGGCCAGTTCGCACAGTTTTTCGTTGGTCAGTCGGGACTTCACCTGGGTGACGCGCTTGAGGCAGTTCTTCAAGTCATCCAAGCTGCACGGCTTTTCGAGGAACTGGTGGGTCAGCCCCACGCAATTGACCACCTCGCTCAAGTCGGAATAGCCCGAGAGAATGATGCGGATGGTGTGGGGATGCAGCCGCAGGATATGATTTAACAGTTGCGCGCCGTTCATCCCAGGCATGCGCATGTCGGTGACGATCACGTCAAAGGCCTTTTGCTCCACGAGCAGCAGCGCTTCCTCGCCGCTATTGACAAACTCCATGTCCCAGGCGCCGGCCATGGAGCGCAGCGCCATCTTTAGCACCCGCAGCATGGAGGGCTCGTCATCCACGAATAAAATCCGGGTTTTGGCCAGCGCCGCCGGGGGACCCGGCAGGCACGGCACCTCTCTGCCCAAAGGCTCCTCGCCGGGGCGCCGGTCACAACAAAATTGAGTCGTTTCTAACCGCATGCAACTGTTCTATCGGCCGGGACGGCGCGCGACTTAAACAAAATATGGCCGGAGATGAGCTAAAACTTGGGCGGGAGAAAGGGCGCGCAGGCATTCTTCCGGGCGAACGTAATGGCAGCGGGGCTTGAGGCAGGGCGAGCAGGGGAGATCCAGCCGCAGGACCTGGTGCGCCTGGCCGTAGGGGCCGGTGCGCCGGGGTTCGGTGGGGCCAAAGAGCGCGAGCAGCGGCCGGCCGAGCGCCGCCGCCGCATGCATCGGGCCCGTGTCATTGGTGATCAGCAAATCGCAGCGGCGGAGCCACTCGACCATTTCCAACAAGGTCGTCTGGCCGCATAGGTTCAGGCATTGCGGCGGTGCTGCTTCGGCAATGGCATGGCCCAGCGGGTGATCTCCCTGGTCGCCCAGAATGGCAAAGCGGGCCTGCGGCCAGTCGCGGGCCAGCGCGCCGACGAGGCTCCGGAAGTGAGCCACCGGCCAGCGCTTGTTGGGCCAGCGGGCGCCGGGTTGGAGCGCAATCCAGCGCGCCGTACCGGGCCATTTGCGCCGGACCTCGGCGGCGATGGCGGGCCGCGGGGGCAACCATTCGAAGCGCCAGTGGACCGGGACGCCGAGGGGTGGCAGGACGGACAAGTACCAATCCACGGCGTGCGTGTGAAAGGATTGGCGCGGCACGGCCAAGTCGTAAAAACCGCGCGCGCCTTCACGGACTTCATCCAGGCCGATGAGTTTTTGGCCGTTGGCCAGCCAGGCGAAGATGGCGCTGCGCGCGAGACATTGGAGGTCAATGACCAGGTCGAAATGCTGCGCGCGCAACCCGCGGATGCTGCGGCCCATCTCCGGCCAGTGGCGCGGGTGGCCCCAGCGTTTGCGCTCAAAGCGCACCACGCCGGCCAGGTCGGGATCTCCCTCGAGCAGTGGCGCCAAGCCCGCCTCCAGCCACCAGAAAATCTGCGCCTGGGGCCAATGCAGTTTTAGCAGCCGCAGCACCGGCAGCGCCTGAATCACGTCGCCGAGGGAGCTGGGTTTGAGCAGCAGAATCTTCACGGGCAGGGCGGGGGCAGGCCAACGCGCCCGGGATACCCCGCGCCGGACTCCCGGGTGGCATCCCGATTCCCGCACCCGGGGTTCCGGGTCATCGGCCAAAGGCGAGGCGCTCGGCGAGGCGCTCGGGCAGGCCGGCGGCGAGGATTTTTTTCTGGGCGGCGGCGATGTCGTAATCCAAGCGGCGCAGCTCGATGGTTTGCGCGTCCATGTCATAGAGGACATAGGCGGACTTGGGATTGTTGTCGCGGGGTTGGCCGACGGCGCCGACGTTAATGAAATATTTTTTCGCGGGGTCCACCTTGAACTTGGAATAAGTCCCGCCCCGCACCACCGTATCGCGCATGAAGGCCACCGGCACATGGGTGTGGCCGAAGAAGCACATCTGGGTGTTTTGGTAGGGAAAGCTGGCGGCCGCGGCGAGTTTGTCGAAGACGTAACCCCAGCGTTCCGGGGCGTCCAAGGTGGCGTGGACCATGGTGAAATTCGCGGCCATGCGGGAGTATTTCAACTCGCGCAGCCACCGCTTATCGTCCTCGGAAAGCTGGTTGCGCGTCCAGTGCACCGCCTCGGCGGCGTGCGGGTTGAAGCCGTCCAGATGATTGTCGGTGGAGCAATACTCATCATGATTGCCCTTCACGCAGGGGATGTTCATCTGGCGGATGATGTTCAGGCATTCTTTGGGCTGGGCGTTGTAACCCACCACGTCGCCCAAGCAGACAATATGGGTGGCGCTTTGGGTGCGAATGTCCTCCAGCACGACTTGGAGGGCATCCAAATTGGCGTGAATATCGGCGATAATGGCGTATTTCATTGGCTAGCGAACGATTTCAAATCCGCGAAACTCGTTGGTTGCATCCGACCAATCTACCTCCTCATCGCGAATAAATCCAGCAAGACCTGCGGCGAGCAGCGCGGCGCGATAAGCCTCCAGTTCAGCCCGTGCGCCTTCGGCGATCAGCAGCACGCTGCCCTCAGGCAAGTTGCGGATGGCGCCGGTCAACTCAAAGCCGGTGGCCACAGACTTGGCGGTGTAGCGGAAGCCGACCCCTTGCACCTGGCCGGAGTACCGCACCGTCATCCGGCAGCGCAAACGAGGATTTATGGCAGCAGACACACTGGGCATGAAGCCAAAGCCGGAGGCGCGATGCAACCCTTTTCGGCAGGGTTTGATTTTTTTTTGATTTTAGTTTGACCCGCGCCAGAATATGCCCTAATCAAATGCTTGTCCATCTCGGCCTCGCTCGCGTGACCGACGATGGCGCAGACGCAACCACATGCTCAACACCAAGTCATTTTTGACCGTTGATTTCGGGGCCGGCAGCCTCAAAGTCGCGGAGTTTGAAATCAATGAGGCAGGCGGCTTGCGGCTGAATGATTTTGCGATCAAGCCGCTCGGCTTGGAGGGTGCGCAGGAATCCACCCGGGAAAAGCTCATCCTCGCCACCCTGCAAGCGGTCATCGCCGATAAAGGCTTCAAGGCCAAGAGCGTCAATGTCTGTGCCCCCGGCTTCCACGTCTTTTCCAAATTTGTCAAATTGCCGCCCGTGGATGCCAGCAAGGTGGATCAGATCATTCAGTACGAGGCGCAGCAAAATGTGCCGTTTCCTCTGGCGGAAGTGGTGTGGGATTACCAGATTTTGGGTTCGGCTCCGGGCGGCGAGTTGGAAGTGCTGCTGGTGGCGATCAAGTCGGATATTGTGGAAGGCCTCTTCCGCGTGGCGGCGGCGGCCAAGCTGAATCTCCAGATCTGCGAGGCCTCGCCCGCGGCGCTCTGCAACGCTTTCCGCTATAACTATGGCGAACTGGACGATTGCACGATGCTGCTGGATATCGGCGCCAAAACCAGCAACCTGCTGTTTTTCGAGAAGGGGAAGATTTTTTCGCGGAGCATCAATTTGGGGGCCAACGCCATCACTCAGGATTTTGCCCAGGAGAGCAAGTTGAAATTTGACGACGCCGAACGCATCAAGATTGCGGAGGGCTTTGTCAGTTTGGGCGGGGCCTATGAGGAGCCCGATAACCCGCATCAGGCGGCCATTTCCAAGATCGCGCGGCAGTTCATGACCAAGCTGCACATTCAGGTCAACCAAACGCTGCAGTTTTACCGCGGCCAGCAGGGCGGGGCGGCGCCGCAACGGCTGTTCCTCTCCGGCGGGGCTTCCATCATGCCCTACACGGCCCAGTTTTTCGCCGAAAAACTGAACGTGCCCGTCGAGTTTTTCAATCCGTTTCGCAATGTGCAATTTGCGCCCACGGTCAATCTCGAGGAACTGTCTCGCGTGGCCCATGCGCTGGGCGAAGTCGTGGGCTTGGGCCTGCGGAATCTGGCCACCTGCCCGGTGGAAATGAATTTAATGCCGGACAGCACCTTGCGCTGGCAGTCGTTCAATCAGAAAAAACCGTATCTGATCGCCACGGTGGTGAGCATGGTCCTGGTGACCTTTGCCGTGGGCTTCCTGTTCCAGAAGCTCGCTGAGAACAAGAAGGCGGAAATTGACCGGCTCGAGCCGCAGGCGGAAACGTTGAGCCACAAGATGGATACGTTTAAAGCCGCCTACGCCAAGGCGCTGGCTTCCAAGAAAAACGCCGAACAAGTGGCCACCTGGATGCAGGAGCGGTATTACTGGGGGGATTTTCTGGGCGAGTTGCGGCGCGGCCTGATCCGGGCGGAGGACGATGTGCGCAAGAAGATGTCGGCCCAAAAGTCCGGCGTGGATGTGGGCATCTGGATTGAGCAGTTAACCCCGCCCGGCGGAGCGCCCAATGCCGCTAGCACCGCCACCGCAGCGGCCCCGACCGGGCCTGCCGGCATGCCGCCCGGCATGCAGCGGTACATGGATCCGCGGTACGCGCGCATGGCGCAGCAAGCGCCGCCTCCGCCCACCGACCAGCCGGCGGCCGCCGGGCCCAGCACCAACGCCATCACTTTGCTCTGCCGCGCCGTCAGCTTGAAGCTCACCGTGGATCCCTCGGCGAACAACAAGGACATCGCCTATGTGGTGCGCGATCAGATTGCCGCCTCGCCGATGGTGAACCCGGATGCGACCGCCACCCAGTTGGTGGGTGAGATTTCGCAAGACGACGACAAAGGCACCTTCACCTTTACCGTGAGCGTGACGCCCGCGCAACCGTTGACCTATTGATTATGGGCTGGATCAAACGCAATCTTATCTTCGTGGTGAGCGCCCTGCTCGCCTTTGGCCTGCTCGGCGCGGCGGGGTATTACATCTATCTGGGCTGGTCGCACAATGCCGACCAGACCCAACAGCTCGAAGAGCTCTATGCCAAGCTGGCGCAAAATGCCAAGGAACCCCAACAGCCAGGTAATGCCAAGATTGACAATATCAAGACGGCCAAGGATCAGGATCAGGAACTGCGCACTTGGATCGATGGGGCCGCCGGGGCCTTCCGACCCGTGCCGCCGATTCCCCAAGGCGAGGTGACCAGTAAGACCTACGCCTCCGCGCTGGGCACCACCATTTATCAATTGCAGCAGGAGGCCAAGGACAACAGCGTCGGTTTTCCCACCAATTACTACTTCTCGTTTCAGGTGCAAAGCAGCAAGCTCACCATCTCCTCCGGCCTCGGGCCCCTGGCCCAACAGTTGGGCGAAGTCAAGGCCATTGCCGAAGTGCTGTTTGCGGCCCGGGTCAATAACCTGGACAGCATCCAGCGCGTGCGCGTTTCGGATGATGATGTCAGCGGCGGCCTGCAGTCGGATTACACGGATAAAGTCCCCGTCACCAATGCGCTGGCCGTCATCACTCCCTATGTGGTGACCCTGCAGTGCTTCACTCCCGAGCTGGCCAAGGCCATTAGCGGTTTTGCCACTTCGCCCAATCCGTTCTTTGTGAAGTCCGTATCGGTGCAGCCCGCCAACGCGGCCGGCTCCGCCGACAACACCGCTGGGATGCAGCCCAACGCCCCGCCCCAATTTCCCGGCCCGCCCGGCTTTGACCGCTACGCCCGGATGGGCGGTCGCTACGGACCCCGGCCGATGGCGCCGCCGCCCCCGCAGGTCACCGCGCCGACCCCGGGCAAGGGCGGCTTGCAGACGGCCCTGAAGGAGCAACTGCTCCGCGTCTCGATGGAGGTGGATATCGTGAAACTACTGCCCAAGAGCTAACATGGCCTTCCTGAAAAAACATTACGAAAAAGTGCTGCTCGGCCTGATGTTGGCCGGTCTGATTGGGGTGCTGGTATTCATGCTCTTCTATATTGCCGCCGACACGGCGGATATGACCAACAAACGTTTGTCGTATATCAACCCGCCGGTCCATGCCCTGACCAATTTGGACACCACCCTCCTGGATAGCGCTCTCTTGCGCTCCAAGTCCCCGTACTATCTGGATTTGGAAACCACCAACAAGGTGTTCAACCCGATGGAATGGCAGAAATCTTTGGACGGGAAATTGATCCTGGCCGCGACCCGCACGGGTTCCCAGGTCGCAGAGGTCACCAACATCGCCCCCTTGAACTTGGTAATTGCCTTGGACTCGGTGATGACCAACGAACTCGGCGTGCGTTATGTCATCCTGGTGGAGCGGCAGGCCGCCACCACCGCGGCCGCGCGCCATGCCGCGCGGCACTATGTTTCCAAGGATGACAAGCCCAATGCCAAAGACCCCTTTTCCTTGGTGGCTGTCAAAGGGCCGCCCGAGAACCCGGACGCCTTGGTCCTGAAGCTCACCGACACGGGGGAATCGATCACGCTCTCCTTGGGCAAACCCTTTCAGCGGGTGGATGGCTATATGGCCGATTTTCGCTATGATCCGGAACGCAAGGCCTTTCATAACCGCCGCGTGGGCGATAAAGTGGCCTTCGGGGGAGTCGATTACGTGATTGTGGAAGTCAACAAGAACGAACTCATTTTGCAGGATCAGTCGAATCAGAAAAAAACCTCTTTGCCATTTGTCCCCTGAGTGATAAAATCTTGGAATTGCATTGCCGCACTAGAATTACTAGAGAAGAAACTAATTTTGCCATGACCAAAGCCGCCTTAATTCTCCTGGGAATCGCCGCGCTCGCGCTCGTTGCCGGCACCGCTCCCGCGCAGGACACCACCGCCATCAATGCCGCTAACACCGAAGCGGTGCTGCGGCAGGCCAAAACCATTGAGCTCCGCCAGAAACTATCGGACGCCAAAGGGGTGGCGCAACGCGGCGACATCCCCGGTGCCGCCAAGCTCTATCAAGAAGCCTGCGCGCTCGCCGAAGGCATTGGCTCCGGCATCGCCGACGAGAGCCTCCAGGCGGTTGCCGGATTGACCACCACGCGCTTGGCGCTGGCCCGGCAGGCCCAAGGCCGCGGCGATTTTCACGAGGCGGAAACGCAAATCAAACAGATTCTCACGGAGGAACGCGTGCTGCGTGTGGCCCCCAACGAGGCCGAAGTGCTCACCTTCAAGAAGCATAATGATGAAATGCTGGCGCTGGCCAAGGGGCGGGTTCCCGACGCCGAAACTTTGGATCGGGTGCCGCAACTGGTGGCCGACAAGGTGAGCGCCGGCACTCTGGTACAGGACGGCAAGGTGTTTTATGAAATGGGTAAGTTGGACGAGGCTGAACGCAAGTTGAGCCAGGCTCGGAAAATGGATCCGGATAACACCACGGCCTCTTATTATTTGAATCTGATTCAGCAGGACAAGTTTCGGCGGGCCAGCATTGACCACAACACGGACACCCAGGAACGCATGGGGCATGTCGAAAAGGACTGGGTGCTGCCCGAAAACGCCAGCAGCCGGAAACATTTTACGACCGATACCGCCAACGTCCCAGCGCAGAACGCGTACGCCACGAATACCATCGTGTGGACAGCTCCGGGGCGGCAGGCGCTCATGGCCAAACTGGATAAGATCCGGTTCGAAAAGACCGATGCCTATGACACCGGTGTGCCGCTAAGTGAAGTCCTAAAGCAATTGAATGAACAGTGCCGGATTCGCGATCCCGAACGTAAGGGGGTCAACTTCTTGATCGACAATAATCCCGATCTTTCCGATCAGGTCGTGACCACGCCACCGATCGGCGGGGGCTTGGGTGGTATCGGCGGCGGTGCCGGCGCGAGCAGGTTTGGTGGCGCTCCTCCTCCTCCGGTGGCCAATCTGGATCCCAACACCGGACTGCCGGTGGCCACCACGACGGAGGCAGGAGGCGGCACGGAGCCGGTGGACATTGGATCTTATTTGATTAAACTTCCCAGCTTGACCGATGTGCGGCTTGCTGATTTCTTGGATGCCGTGGTGTTGGTGGCCGCACCGCCTATTAAGTATTCCATTCAAAATTTTGCCGTGGTCTTTTCCGCCAAGAGCAAACAGAACGAGCCCCTGTTCATGCGGACCTTCCGGGTGGATCCCAATACCTTCTATTCTGGTTTGGAAAACGTCAGCGCTGCCGCTCCTTTTAGTTCCGTGACTAGCGCCCAGAGCACTGGCGGCGGTAGCACTGGCGGTGGTGGTGGCGGCGGCGGTGGTGGCGGCGGTGGTAGCGGGCAAAACAACGGGGCCGTCGTGGGTGTGGTTAATGCCTTTTCCGGGGCCGGCGGCTTGCGCAGCACCGGCCAGGGCGGTGGCGGCGGCGGCGGCAGCACCGGTGGATCCGGAAGCTTGTTGCAGAACAATGGCCAAGGCGGCCAAGGCGGCGTCGGCGGTGGCGGCGGCGGTGGCGGGAATCAGCAAAACGCCGGCGGTTTGGCGTACATCACCTCGATGGCTCCGGCCTCCATTCCCAGCGCCCAAGTCCGAAATTTCTTTGACACCTTGGGAGTCGTGCTGGATCCGCCCAAGTCAGTGTTCTTCAACGATCGTTTGGGTTACCTCTTCGTCAAGGCCACCGAGTCCGACTTGGATACCATTGAACGCGCCATTCAAGTGCTGAACCAGGTTCCGCCTCAGGTCCACATCAAGGCCCGTTTTATCGAGGTGCAGCAGAATGATAACTCAGCTTTGGGCTTTAATTGGTATCTCGGTCAATTCAATGTGGGCAATTCAGTCCAAGGCGTGGGTGGCACGGCGCCTTCCTCCACGGTCCCAACTTCATCTGCCAACCCGCTCGGGGCCTTCCCGGGGAACACTGCTACAACTTTGATTCCCGGACAGAGCACCGATCAACTGCTCACCAGCGGTCTCCGCAATAGTGCCCCCACCCTGGGCACCTTTACCGGCATCATGACGGACCCGAATTTCCGCGTGACCTTGCAAGCCTTGCAGCAGCGCGATGGCGTGGAAACCCTGGGCGAACCTGAAATCACCACCTTGAGCGGCCGGCAAACCCAGATGCGGGCCACGCAAGTCCGCAATATCGTGACCGGTTTTAACTTCAACAACGGCACTTCCGCCAACGGTGGCACGGTCGGCACTGGCGGCGGCGGAACCACTGGCGGCGGGCTGGGCTCCACGATCGTCAACGCGGGTGTGGCTTCCGAGCAGCCCATCACCACGCCGGTCGAAATTGGACCCACGCTGGACGTCGTGCCCTATGTGCTGGCCGATGGGTATACGATCAATCTAGCCCTCCTGCCCTCGGACATCGAATTTGTCGGTTATGAAACCATTCCGCCGAATGCCATTCCCGGCTACAATCCGGGCAGCCAAATCGGAAACTTGAATGGCGTCACCATTCCCGTGCCGTTGCCGGAATTTACGGTTCGTCAGCTCGTGACCACTGTCAATGTGTGGGATAATCAAACCGTGGCCTTGGGCGGACTGATTACCTCCACCATGACCAGCACCAAAGACAGTGTGCCCGTGTTGGGCGACATCCCCGTGCTGGGCCGCCTCTTTCAAAGCCAGAGCAAGAGCACCCAGAAGAAGAACCTGATGATTTTCGTGACCTCGACCATCGTGGATCCGGCCGGTAGCCGCGTGCATTCGGATGATGAGCTGCCGTTTGCGCAGACCGGGGTGCCCGTACAGGCGGCGGACAATGTTCCGCCCACGCCATCAGCGAAGACGGTCGGTTTGACGGGCCTGCCCAAGTGAAGCGGTTGCTGATTGTGGATGGGCATGCCTATGCCTACCGGGCGTTTCATGCCATCCGTGAGCTGCGCGGCCCCCAGGGGCAAGCCACCAATGCAATCTATGGGTTTGCCAAGATGCTCGAAAAGCTGCGCGCGGCCCTAGAACCGGAGTGTCTTATGGTGGTCTGGGATGGTGGCCTGAGCGCCGAGCGTCTGGCGGCCCATCCGGAATACAAGGCGCAGCGGCCGGAAATGCCGGCGGAGTTGCGACCGCAGCTCGATGAGCTGGTGGAATATTTGGGTGCGGCGGGCGTGGCCAGTTATTGCGGCGACCAGGTTGAGGCCGATGATTATATCGCCTGTCTGGCGCGGCAGGCCGCGGCTGCGGGCTGGCAGGCTGTGATTGCCAGTGCCGATAAGGATTTTATGCAGTTGGTGTCGCCGCAAATTGGGCTGTGGAACCCGAATGACAAAGCGGCGGTGATTTGGTCGCGCGAACAGGTGGTGGCCAAAACGGGCGTGGAGCCGGAGCAAGTGGCCGATTGGTTGGCGCTGATGGGGGACGCGGTGGATAATATCCCCGGCGTGCCAGGGGTTGGGCCGAAGACGGCCACCGAATTACTGAAGCAATTCGGCTCGGTGGCGGCGCTCCTGACGCGGCTGGCCGAGGTGAAGTCGGAACGCCTGCGGACGGCTCTGGCCGGGTCCGCTGAGCGCATCCGTAAAAATTTGGGTCTCGTGCAGTTACACGCCGTGGCCTGTGAATTTGAGCCGGAAAAACTGGCGGTCCGGCCGGCGAACCGGGAACAGTTGCGCGAATTGTTCCGGCGCTGGGGATTTAAGGGAATGCTTGAAAGCCTGGAGCGGACGATGTCCGGCCAGCAGGCGGAGTTGATTTAAAATGAATTTGCATAGCTGGATTCAAAACGTGGCCGGCGCCAACCAATGCGCGGGCAGGGCGGGATTTTTTCGACAAATCCGGCGCGATGGTATATTATGTGCCCGTCGCATGAATTCATTGTCTGTTCGCGCCCATCGCGTTGCCCTACTCTTGGCCGGTGCCCTGCTGCTGGTCGGCTGGGCCACGGCCTCGGCTCAGACCACCAATTACTACCAAGCCAACGGCTCGGAATATTCGCTGGTGGGCTCGCTGCCGGGCGATCAGATGTTTCCCGATGTGGCCATTTCCACCACCAACGGCTTGGTGGTGTGGCAGGATAATATCACCGACGGCGATGGCTGGGGCATCAGCGCCCGGCGTTTGGACGGCACTTTGTCGGGCTCGGAGGGCACGTTCCGCGTGAATGCCATCGGCGCGGGCGATCAGGAGCGGCCCCGGGTGGCGATGCTGAAAAATGGCGGGGCCGTGTTTGTCTGGCAGGGCGGACGCGAGGGCTTTCAGCATGTTTATGCGCGCTTTTTGACGCCCAAAAATACTTTCCTCAGCACGAACGACATCTTGGTGAGCACCTTCACCAACAATTTTCAAATCGCCCCGCAGGTGGCTGTGCTCACCAACGGTAATGTGGCCGTGGTCTGGGCCAGCTATGACCAGGTCAGTTCCAACTCCATGCAGGATGTCTATTGCCAGATTCTATCCACGAATGGCACTCCGATTGGGGCTAATTTTTTGGTAAACCAATTTACCACTTGGAATCAGCGCGCACCCACCGTGGCGGCCTTGGCGAATGGTGGGTTTGTGGTGGCTTGGGTTTCCGAACAGGAACGGGTCCTCGCCCCGCCGCAGGGAACACCCTCCGCCTATGAGTCGGCTTCCGCGGCGGCAAAGTCCAGCGTCGATATTTACGCCCGACTGTTCAGCGCCAATGGCACCGCCGCCACCGCCGAAATCCTGGTCAATGCGGACAACAACCCGTGCGCTAGTCCCGCGGCAGCCGTGGCCGCCGACGGCAGTTTTATGATTGTCTGGTGCGCCAATGATCTCTCCAATCACAACCATAGTTGGGATGTTTACGGGCGCGTGTTCTCCAGCACTGGCTCCGGCGGGGGGGTCACTCTGGTCAATACGACTCTGTATGGCGATCAATATACGCCGCGCATCAGCAGCTTGGGCAAGGAGTACTTGGTCACGTGGACGAGTCTGGGGCAGGATGGCTCTCGCGAAGGCGTCTTCGGGCAGGTTCTCTATTTCGACGAATCCCCGATCGGCGGCGAATTTCTCGTCAACACCACGACCGCGGGCCAGCAAATGCAGCCGACGGTGGCTTCCGACGGCGTGAGTCAGTTTTTGACGGTCTGGACCAGCTTCACCGGCTCGCCCTATAACTTCGATCTGTTTGCGCAGCGTTACAAGAACGTAGCCTCGATCTTGCTGGCTATGTCGGCACCCAATGTATGGGCCCCGCTCCTGATAAGTAACAATGTGTACTTGCCTCAGTTGGTGGTCACGTGGCCGCCCCTCTTGGGCTTGTCCGTGGCCAACTATGAGGTGTATGCGGATGGGGTTGGGGGGCCAACGGCGATCGTCACAAGTAATTCGTGGACGATGACGGCGGCCAACAATCTGACCATCAGCAGCACGCATTCCTTTCAGGTGGATTATGTCACCACGGATGGGCGCCACTCGCCCTTGTCACCCGCGGGTACCGGAAAAACCTGGAGCGGTATGAACTGGGGCGGCATTCCTTCCGAATGGATGGCGGCCGAGTATGGCAGTGATATGAGCCAATGGCCGGCGGCGAGTGCCCACCTAGCTCCCAATGTCACCCTCTATCAGGTTTTCCTGAGTGGCGGCAATCCCAAGGATCCCACCACCTGGCTGCAGCAACAATTATTAAAGACCCCCCAAGGCGTCTTTTTGAGTTGGAACACGCAGCCGGGGGCCACGTATCAAGCGCAAGTTTCCACCGATCTCCTCCACTGGACTAATTTGGGGACACCCCGGTATGCTGCGGGCACGAGCGATTCGATTAACATCGGCGGGGGCACGGCCAACTATTATCAGATCAAGCTTTTGCGTTGACGACCATTTGTATGCTGCGAAACATTAAATGTTGCTTTTGGATTGCCCTGCTCGCCGCTGGCGTGCAGCAGTCATGGGGTTTTGCCGTACTCGGGCCCGTGACCGGCTTGGGCGCGGAGGTTTGGCAGTCGATAATAATTGGTTATGATGAAGGCCCCCCCGCTAACGCTTATGTGTCTATCAGCGCGCCGGGGGATCCGGTGTTTTTGGGGGACCTAGGTGGCCCGCATAATATTGGCGAGGAATACCGCCGCAATACCCCTATTCTATATTATACCTACGACCAGTCGTTCCTTAATTTCTTCGGCGTGGACGGTGCCTCGTCTGTGGATTCTGCCTTCTCCCTGATGAACTCCCTGCCCAGCGCTGACAAATTGGATGTGTCGCAATACCCGCTGGAAGCGTCCCACATCAACTACCGGGCCCAAGGCCTCTACTTGACCGACCTGAAGTCTGTGACTCTGCATCTGCTGGTGGAACAGCTCGGCTTGGGGGACGCCGAACGCTTTACCTGGACCTTGCATGATCGCAATCCGGGAATTGCGTGCCCCTACACTGCCGAATACACGGTCGTGAGTCGAAATTTTGATTACCTGACCTCGCCCTTGAATCAGATTCAGTATTCGACCTATGTCAACGACATCCTTTATTCCTATTGGATTGAAGAATTTTGCACCGGACCAGCCACCTTGGCCTTCACCGACGTTTTTGCCGTCGATCCAGAAGCCACCACCTACACCACGGTGGCGGCGAACACGCTCGAGCTTAATGCCGTTGATGCGTTCACACCTTTCTATTATGGCAATTCTACGGTGCCAACCTCCACCGGCGGCGGTTTGCCCGTCGGTTATTTCTATAGCGGTCTGACCCGCGACGACGTTGCCGGGCTCAAATACTTGTACACCACCAACAAAGTGGATTTGGAGTATGCCGATCCCACCAGTTTCCTATTCTCGGTCACGACCAATTTGACCACGGAGGCGCTGTTTCCCTCTCTCACCGCAACGAATGCCGTCACCGGCACGAATGGTTTTGGGTTTTATATTTTTGACGGCAGTTTCGGGTATGGCGATTACGGCGCGCTGTTGGCGGCGGCCCAAACCAACAGCCCCGCCGTGCTGCAGGCCCTCTATCCCGGCTTGGTCATCACGAGCTCCACTAATTATTACGTTCTCGCCACCAACTGGATTTATCAGCAGTACTTTACCAACATCGTGGGGATCGGAACGCCCTATCCGGCGCCCTTGACCCTCGTGACGGCCAGCAACGGTGTGCCCTATTTGCAGCAAAAATATGTGACCACCTTCGCCAACGTCTTCGAAGATCCCTTCCATCCTTGGCGCACGAACAGCAGCTACCAGCTCCAGACCACCGTGGTGCAATCTCCCATCGGCTCGCCGTATGGTTCGCCCTTGGCCACCAACACCACCTCCGTCACCATCACTTTGACCAACGTCCCGTCGGGCGATTTCTTCCTGCTGCCGAGTTTTCACACCAATGTCTGTCCGGTGGATATCCTCTACACCGGTTTGACCAATGTGGTGACCATGACCAACCAACTCACCAGCACGCTCACCAATCTGATCACCGTCACCAACAGCAGTACGTATAGCGCCACCTTGTCGCAAGTGTTCACTTTCACCAATTATACCTTCGTGGTGCATCCGACCGTCTGCGGTGAGCCGACCAATACAGCCAATTTGTATCAGGGCGTTGGCGGGATCAAATTCGCCCGCCATGATTACGATTCGCTTGTGGGGCAATATTTTCAGCCGATCACGAATTCTTACCCCATGGTGATGTTGACGAACAGCCACTGGCAGACCGTGCAGTTTACCCGCGTGATTATCCGTCCGGATATTCTCGTGGATGCGGCGGACGAAGGGGGTGGAGGAGGGGTTCCCTTTGTTGGGTCAGTCGAGCGCACCCTCAATTTTACACCCTCCCCGGCGGCTGTTTTGGGGGGGCCGGTGGGACCAGGCACGATCGTTACGCCGACGATCTTCACCTACGACAAGATGGGGGAATCGGCTTGGAATGGCTATGAGTTCAACTCTGAGTTGAATAACTTCTTCCTGACTGTGACCAATGGCCTGCTCTATCAACAGGGTGAAATTCCCGCATTGGCTTGGGGCTCGTTTGACTCCTCCACCAATGATCCGATTGTTTATCCCAACGGCACGAGCATCGCCACCTTGGAATCCATTCTCACGGTGAACTTTACGCCCACTGCGCCGCCGGACGGTTACGTGGGGACCGCCTACACCCAAACCTTTACCGTGGGCACTGGACTGCTACAGCCACCGTTGACTTGGATGGCTGCAAATCTGCCGCCGGGCATGGCTCTGACCACGGCCGCCAACCAGAGCGACTTTGTGCTTTCCGGCACGCCGACCACGGCTGGGGTATATAACTTTATCGTGCAGTTGGCCTTGCCCGGGGCGCCCGGCCGGAACACGCAGTGGAACTTTTCGATCACCATTCATTGACAGGCATGAAACCTTTACGTCGCCAGGCTCACAATATTCTCAAGTGGCAGTTGCTCCCCGCACTGATGGTTTTGCTCGGTGTCCAAGCCGCTTGGGCCACGGATCCCATCTATGACAATACCGGGGTTTCCCAGTACCTCATTCCCGGCGCGGTGCCGCCCCCGATTGATGCTCTGACGTTTCAGAATGAGGCCTCCGCCGAATTTGAAGTGGGTTTTCGCGTTTATACTCATGCCCCGGAATTGTATGAAACCATGAACACCCTCAACTATACCAACCTGGGGTTGATGGTGGCCAACAGTCCGACAACCACGAACGGCTCAATCTATGCCTTCCTCTTCGGCAATATCATTGGTAGCGGCAGCTATGGCAGCGGGTTCAATTTCGATCGGCAGACCACCAATCAAATTTCCCGTTCCATGGCGGGCACCTTTTACAACTCGGGCGATATCCGCTGCGACTCCATCGTGGACGGCAACAATACCTACGCTCCGATTATTGAGAACGGCATCATTTTCCTGCCTGATTATTTTGAGGTAACCAGCCTGGGGCAATTTTCCGCTTGGGCGACCAACATTATTAGCCCTGGCAGCGTCGATATCGGCACGGGCGGGCGGCTGCAAATGTCGGGTCAGAATGTCGATTTGAGCGGCGGCTTGCTCAACATTGAGCCCTTGTTGAACGTCACCTTTTTTGAATCCTTCTTTTTCAACCCGCTGTTTAACCCCAACAATAGCGAGGGGTTCACTGGCGTGGGTGCCACGGGCGGATCCCTCTTTGTTCCCGCTGCGGACTTGACCCCCAACCTCGCGGTGGCCACCTATCCACCCAATTTCCCCCCCTTCACCTATCCCTTTATTTTGACCAATGCCACCGTATACATCAAGGATGACGCCGACCCGTTCATTCCCAATACCGTCGTTCACCGCTCGGTATTTCTTGTCAATTACAGCCCGGATGCAGCGGTGACAGCCAATGTATATTTTGATCCCATCGACGGCTATTCTCAATTTGGACTATTTTATCCGGGATGTGTCAACATTGGCTGGAGTGCGAACACCGTGGATCCGGCCACGGGCAATCCGGTCAGCAACTATCTCTATTTAACGGATGACTACCTTTGGGGTGCATCCACGAATGTGGCCGTGTTTGGCAATGGACTGCCGGATAATTTCCTGTTTGATTCTTCCTCCACGCCTTTGCTGTTCGGTCCGGCTGCCCCGGGGTTCGTCAATGAATTCCCATTCCAGGTGGTCACCAACCTTTACTCGTATATGAATGGCACCTTGGTTTCGGGTTCGGTGAGCACGAATTCCACTGGGTTAAACCCCAGCGGCAGCATCACCAACCTCCCCAGCCGCGTTCAAATCACGGCCAGCAACACTCTGGACCTTGCGTTCACCACCATATCTGGCGCGAATTACCTGTCCTTGAATTGCACCAATCAGTTCCAGGGCAGTCCCGGGGCCGCCATTTCGGCCGCGTATTCAGATCTTGCGCTGGGGGTCACCAATGGTTTTCTGACCCTGAGCAATGTGCTGATGGCCAATCTGCCCAAATACAGCGGACCCATCCAAAGTTGGACCACACGGTTTCAAACCGTGGACACCGTGGCAGGCATCACTAATGACTACCGCGTCCTGCTGGTCTATAGCTCCTTTGAACCCAGCTCCGAGCCGTGGAGTCAGAATTTGTACCTGCACGGCACCAACTCGCTTGTGATCAGCGACCACTATAATGTCTATAACTCCCTGTACAGCGACGCGACCAGTCTGACACTCAAGACCAATCAGGTGGGGGTGGGTGCCACCTCCTTGGATGGCGAGTTGCGCTGGTATAATCCGGCCACTTTCAACGCCAACAGCGGCAGCGGCTTGCAGCAGTTCCCCAATCTCCTATGGATTACCAATAGCGGGGCCTTTCGCGCGTATAACAACGCCAATTTTGGCAACCCGGCGGCCCCGACTTTTGTGGTGACGCCTGGCGCATCCCCCGCCACCAATTACACCACGTTTATCAACCACAGTCTCGTCGCGGATCAAGGTACGGCCATTTGGACCAGCTACTTTGAAAGTGACGGCACCCTTACCAACGGCACCGGCACCTTCCAATTGCACTCGGGCAGTGCGGTGTTGACCAACGGCTATATCTACGCCGGCGGCGATGTTATCCTGTCGGCCACCAACAGCCCGGGCTTGGGCTTTAATGAACTGCAGATTAGCAATCAGTTTATCCAGGCGGGCCACCAATTGACGCTGGCCTGCACCAACCTTACCGGTGATTCTGTGACCAACGGCAATATTTTTGTGGTGGGGACCACGAGCGTCGGCGGCGCGGCGGATAGCGGCTTTAACACTCTGCTCAAGGGCACTGGAGACTTATTGGGCACCACGGTCACCAACATCGCCCCCTTTAACAAGACGATTTACAACGTTTGGGCCGGCAACGATTTTGGAATTTCCCCGCTGGGCTTCTCCAATAATCTAGCCCTAGGGCATTTGGTATTGGATTCGGTTACAACGAACACCGCCAATCCGCCGGTGGCCTTCCGGTTTCAAGGCCTGCCGGGGGCTACCAATGCGTTATATGTGGATTTGCTGGAGCTGCGGGATGGTGCCACCAAAGGAAACCCCACCAACAACTATAATTTTCCGTGGTTGCTGATCAATTCCAACATGACAATTTACTATGGTCGTGCCATTCGAAATGTCAACGGTCAGATCTTCGATGACAGCGAAGCCATTGATTACGCGAGCCAATTTGGCGCCAACGGCGGCGTGGGGACCAACAGCGCCGGCTTCCCCAACCCCGGGCGGCTCCGCTGGGTCTATTCGTATGCCGGGCATTTGAGCTCCACCAATCTGGTGTACACGAATACCGCCGGCGTGGTCATCACCAACACGGTAAACCTGGCCTTGGCCCAGAGTCCCGTGATTGACTCCGATAGCGACGGCATCCCGAATGCCATTGACCCCACCCCGTTCTTGTTGCCATCGGCGCTGCACTTCACCGCCAGCGCAACCAATTTGCCGCCGCAAGCGGTAATGGTGCAGTGGGCCACTATTCCCAATGCCACCAATTTTATCTATTATACCACCAACTTTCTGGCTACGAATCTGCCGGCATTAACTGTTCCGGCCACCAATGGGTGGTTGCCGTTCACCAATTTTCAAAGCTGGTACTATGGCAATCAGGTGGCAGTGACCAACCTGGCCAAAGGCAACAGTTTCCCCTCGCCGCAGGTTTATATTAACAATCCCAATCTGCCGGACAATTCGCAGCAGACGAATGTGTGGATCTATGATATAGTTACCAATGTGCCGCACTATTACAAAGTAATGGTCTGGCCGAACCTATTGGTGAATCATACGAACGCCCCGTGAGGCCCGCATCCGGGGCTTGGGCGATTTTTGGAAGCAGTGAACACGTTGAAGCTTGATTTTGTAAGATTGAACTGAACTCCTCCCGGCTGATCCGGGCGGAATGAATGGAGATACTTTGTGAAAACGATTCGAGAATCCCTGGCATGTTTGATGGCGAACCGGCGCCGGCGCAATCCGCGCTGGTGGCAGCCGGTTTTAATCGTGGCGCTTGGCCTCGCCGCCTTTACCGCCGCCGCCCAGCCCGCCAATGATAATTTTGCCAGCGCCACGGTCATCACCGGCGTAAATGGCACGACGGCTGGTGACAATACCTTGGCGACTTTGGAGCCTTGTGAAACCAATGTGCTCAGCGTGTTGGAGTTTCCCGTGCCCGACACCATCACCAATTCCGTATGGTATGCATGGACCGCTCCGGCCACTGGTTTTCTGGAAGTGGACACTAGCGGAAGCACTGCCGGTTTGGACTTTGTCCTGGCCGTTTGGACCAGCACCAACCTCGTGCCCACGCTGTGTGACGGCAGCCTGACCAATCTGGTGGCGGATGATGGGTATCCCCTGTTCTCAACGATGAATTTTGCGGTGGTCGCTGGCACTACCTATTATATTCAGCTCAGCAGTTATGATGACGGCTCCTCGCCCGCTGACAATGCCGGCGCCTACGTGCTCAATTGGAATGAGACCGTTCCCGTGGTGCCCACCGGGGCTTTTCAATTCACGACGCCCACTTACGTCGTAAGCCAATCGGACTCAACCCCTCCGATTCTTCCCGATGGCACAACGGTTGATTCCAGTATCCTTGGGGCGCGCATTACCGTCACTCGCCCGGCCCCGGCTTATGGCCGGGTTTTGGTGGATTACACAATCGCTGACGGGCTGTATACGAACATCCTGATGACGAACTATTACGGGACGAATGTCATCATGGGGATTGTTTCCACCGATACGCCACCCATCATTACCTTTAGCAATACCTATTCAACCAACATCGTGATTGTTCAGGGATTCCAACAATATGCGAATGGCTACTTTTATACCTGGGTCACGAACTATTTTACGAATTCGGTGACCCTCACCGAGAACGTGGCTTATGCGGCGGTCAACCCGCCAGTCAATGGACCGC
>Ga0364881_10196_pt1 | contig 41804 bp, 38 predicted proteins | sample ExccelJu500001D4_5_FD_206923 | JGI IMG/M metagenome (GOLD analysis project Ga0364881, IMG submission 206923) | Enriched cells from Trout Bog Lake Hypolimnion, Wisconsin, USA - BchlTB.July30.5000.01.D4 | ecosystem: Environmental > Aquatic > Freshwater > Lake > Hypolimnion/Profundal zone | place...
AAAATGAAAATTATCTATTTGGCACAGATATTCATCAGTCGTTCATCGAAGCAGCGGATCTAAGATTACAAATAAACGACCTTATTAAATCAAAAGAGAATAATAGCTTTTTAGTAAGTACAAAAAATGGATTAGAAGATAATAATTTTTATAAACTTGCGACTCATATTTTCGTTAATCCTCCATTCAATCAGATAGTTACTAATGAAAACTTAGAGTGGTCAAAAGGAAAGGTTAATGCTGCAGCTTTGTTTATTGATAAAATAGTTCAATTTATAAATCCAGGTACTATTATTTGTGCCATCCTGCCAGATGTGTTAAGGAGTGGTAGTCGATATGAAAAATGGAGAAAGTTAATAGAACGTAATTGTGAAATTGAAAAGATTGAATTTTTAGGTCAGTTTGATAAATTCGCAGACGTGGATGTTTTCGCTTTGAAAATGGTAAAGCGTTATGAAAATGGTGTTCCTCAAGCAGGTTTAAATTTTAAATATCAAAATCAAGAAGCGCATGTTAATACAATTTCAGACTTATTTGATATTTGTATTGGCCCAGTTGTTGATAATCGAGACAAAAGAATTGGTAAAAGAAGAGGATATATTATTAGTAAAGGACTAACAGGATGGGGTATTTACTCAAAGGTTGAGAAAACGAGACAACATAATGGCAAATGCTTTATTAGTCCTTTTGTAGTTATAAAAAGAACATCAAGACGAGGGGATAAATATCGTGCAATTGGCACAATCATCAAAACTTCCCATCCTGTTTATATTGATAATCATTTAATAATATTGAAACCCAAGTCAAAAAAAATGAAAGATTGTAAAATGCTATTGACAAATTTGAAAGATGAACGTACATCAGAATGGTTAAATCAGGCTATCAGATGTAGGCACTTAACAATTCAACAAATTTCTAAATTACCAATATGGCAGTAGCTAATGAAATACAAGCGCAAATTAGATTTTCTACTCAAATTATTAAAAGATTAGGGGAGGAGTTAAACCCAAGTATTGAACAAAGTATTTTAGAATTAGTTAAAAATTCATATGATGCTGATGCAAAAAAATGTAATATAATTCTTGAAAATGTAACAGATGTTGGGGGGAGTATAAAAATTGAAGATGATGGTTCTGGGATGGATAAAGATAATATAGTTGATGGTTGGTTGGTTCTTGGCGAATCCAAAAAAGTTTCAGGGAAACGAACTGAACTAAATAGAATACCGGCAGGAAACAAAGGTCTTGGTAGACTAGCTGCTTTACGAATGGGGCGTCAAGCAATCTTAGAGAGTGTATCAGAAAAAGACACGAAATCGCGATTTGAACTAACTATTGATTGGGAACAATATGATAATGCAAAGTTTGTAGATGACGTTTTACTTCCAATTAAAATAATTAAATCATCAAAATCATTTGATGCTGGAACAACAATATGCATTAAAGATTTAAGTAGCAAAATTGGAGAGCGCGAAATAAAAAAACTTGCAAAAGGACTAATTTTATTGTCTGACCCTTTTGATGATGATCCAAACTCATTCAAGCCTCATTTGATATCGGAAGAGTTTAAAGAAATTGAAAAACTTGTTTCAAGAAGATATTTTGATGATGCAGAATATCATCTTAAAGCTGGTGTTGATGAAAAAGGTATGGGATTTGCGGCAATTTGTGATTATAAAGGAAATGAGTTATTCAAGACTGACCATTTAACACTATCTAGAAAACGAAAAGGTAATAAATATGAATGCCCTGCATTGAGTTTTGATCTTTGGGCTTTTATTCTAAATGAAATAAGTTTTTCAACCCGTCATACATCAATTGCAGAAGTAAAAGTCTGGCTTTCTGAATTTGGTGGTGTTCATTTATATGAAAATGGACTACGTGTTAATCCATATGGAAACCCTGGCAATGACTGGCTTGATATGAATCTTTCAAGGGCTAAAAGCCCTGAAGAAAGACCATCTACTAATACATCAATAGGAATTGTTAGAGTAAGGGAATCTAAAGGCTTGTTATCTCAGAAAACAGATAGATCTGGATTTATTGAAAGTGATGTATTTTATGAAATAAAAGGGTTTTGCCAAGATGCTTTAGAGTGGATGGCTCGAGAAAGAATGGAGTTAGCAGAAACAAAAAGAAGGGCTGAAAGAAAACGCACCTCTGAGGACTCAAATGGTACTAAAGATCAAATTCTTAAAGAAATTAGTAAATTATCTGCTTTCAGAAAAAAGGCAATGCAAACAGCCTTTATAAAATATGAGAAAGCTAAAGAAAATGAAGTTAAATCACTAAAAAAAGAAATTCAATTATATAGAACTTTAAGTACTGCAGGAATTACAGCTGCAACATTTTCACATGAATCTAGAGGAAACTCTATAAAAACAATTAAGTTATCTCTTAATAATATAAACCGTCGATTAATAAAATATTTTAAAGAATATTATGAGCAATATTTTCAGAAACCTATTTCAAGTATTTCACGTTCAATAAATTCTCTTGCAGTGCTTAGTAATGCTACATTAAGTTTAATTGAGCATGAGAAAAGAAGGCTAATTAAAGTTGATATACATGAGACAATAGAAGAAATTCTTGTAATATTTAAACCCTTTTTTGATGGTAGAGATATCGATATTAGGAAGGACTTACAAAAAGGGCAACCGTATGTAAGATCTTCAATTGCTGCAATAGAATCTATTATTACAAACCTGCTCAATAATAGTATTTCTGCTTTGGAAAATTCAACAAAAGAAAGAGTTATTTTAATTAAAACAAGAATTCAAGAAGAAGTTTTAATTATTAGTGTTTCAGATAACGGACCGGGAATTACAGGAATTAATATAAAAGATATATGGCTGCCAGGTGAAACAACGAATCCTAATGGTACAGGTTTGGGATTAACAATTGTAAGGGACTCTGTTTTTGATTTAGGAGGTAAAGTTCAAGCCAATACTAAAGGTGAGCTTGGAGGAGCTGAAATAATTATTGAAATACCAATTCTCGGAATATAATGGGAAAAACTATAGCAACAAAAATCATAGATCGTATTCACATAATCGATGATAATGAAGAATTCAGGGTCGGATTAGAGGACACTGTACAAGAATCAGACTTTATTGCAATACCTCAAAACGAAAAAGTTGAAAATTTTAATCTCTTTTTGAAAGAGAAAATATGTGCAAATGATGCTGTTATATCGGATCATCAATTAAAAATTAAAAATTATTTCCCAATTAATGGTGCAGAAGTTGTTTCCAGATGTTATGAAAGTAAAATACCAGCTGTCTTAGTAACTAGATATGAAACGCATATTGACCAAATTAGAAAATTTAGGAAAAACATACCAGTTATTATTAATCCTGAAAATTTTGAACCAGATACCTTAATTCGCGGTCTCGAAGTTTGTATAAAGGAGTTTAATGGAATAATTAACCCTGATCGAAAAGGGTGGAGAACTTTAGTAAGAATTGATAGTTTTGATGAGAATCACATATATCTTATTATTCCATCTTGGAATTGCAATGATGTAATCTCAATAAATAAATCAGATATACCTGATGAAATTGCCAAAAATATTCAAGAAGAAAAAAGATTACATGCACGAATAAATATTGGTTCGGAATTATCAAATGATTTATTTTTTTCGGACTGGGAATTAAAATAATTATGTCAAACCCCAAATCATATATTGCTATCCTTGATATAGGTCATGGTAATTGCACTGTTCTTAAAGATAAAGAATCTATTTCAATAATTGATGTAGGCGCTAGAGGATCAGGCTTATTAGAATTTCTAACATCTGAGAATATAAAGGAGATAGAAAGGATATTCGTTTCCCATTCTGATCAAGATCATATTGGTGGTTTAATAAGCTTATTATCTTCTGATTGTGTAAAAATTAAAGAAATTATTGTAAACCCAGATGCTACAAAAAAGAGTGAATTATGGAATGATTTAACATATGAATTAAGTCAGCAAAACGAAAAGGGGAAAATTTATTTTCATGTTGGTATTTCTAGAAATAATGAAGTTATTAATTGTGGTGAAATTGAAATTTTAATAACAGGCCCTACACCTTTTGTTGCTGCAAAAGGGGTTGGAGGAAGATATAAAAAGGATCGAATTATTAATTCTAATTCTTCCTCTGCATCTTTTCATTTATGTTGGAAGGGTAAAAGGTTAGTTTATCTTGCTGGAGATATTGATGAAATTGGATTAGAAGATTTAATTGATCATGAGGCAAACCTTAATGCAGAAATATTAGTTTTTCCTCATCATGGTGGTAAAAGCGGTAGCTATGATATTGAAAAATTTACTAAGACTCTTTGCGAAAGAGTAACTCCTTCTACTGTAATTTTTTCAATTGGAAGAAATAAATTTGACAATCCAAGACCAGAAATTATAGCACTTGTTAGAAAGTTAATAAAAGACGTGCGAATATCATGTACACAGCTTTCAACTCACTGCCTGAAAGATGTTATTGAAAAGAACACACCCAAACATCTTGTTTCCTTTTTTTCTAAAGGGCATTCTCAAAATCATTGTTGCGGTGGCACTTTTATTATAAACTTAGAGGAAGGGATAAAAGTTTTTCCTGAATATGATCCCCACAAGGAGTTTATCAAAAAAGTAATTCCTAAATCACTTTGTTTGAAATAAATTGTTTATCATAATTGTCCGACTAAAACGGATTTTAATTTGGTGAATCCTTTTTCAGTATAGTGGATATTACGGTCAAAGTTTACCATCCTTAGGTGGTTGTGTAAGCTCCCCTTATTATTGTTTCTTTTCTAAAAGGAAATAGGTTCCATTAATGTTTATTATTAGGTTAGTGTCTGTAATAATCAACTTATCATCAAGAGATAAGCAATTAAATTTCGTATTATCAGGATCCTCACTATTATGGAAAGTTAATAACCGAAGTGAAGATGAACTTATTTTTAAATCTTTTCTTTCATACTTATAATCCTCCAATAAACTATCAGTGCTAACAGTACTAATATCTATTTTATTAAACAAACAAGAGTCCATTTCTTCGACCAAATAATTTTTATAAATAGTAAGCACATTTTTGTTTAGCATTCCTTTTGCCTGTTGATTGTTAAACGCAGAAGGATTCTTTGAAAAAAAATAATCCTTTATTAACCACTTCCCTATAAAAGGAGCTGAAGAATTTGTATCTCTAATATTCTGATTATGTATTGTATAATTTTTAGAAGAATCAATTACTTTAATTGGGTTTCGACTCGAGTCTGAAAGACTATTAATAGCAGTTGGATTATTACAACCCCAAAAAATCAATGTGCAGATAATAAGGAGCAATTCATTTGATTTTATTTTTATCATATTTTAAAGTTTATTGTCTACTATATTCCAGTGGAATCATATTCGATAGTTTGCTGATTTCAAACATTTATAGTCACACTTAACCTGGTTGAAATACCAATGTATTGTAATTTACTACAGAATACGTCACAATATATCTAACCATTGAACTTGAGATATTCACATCAAAAAACATGTAACAACAGCAGCATTTAATTAAGCGCTTGGACAGCTAAACACATGGAGCGGTTTTCAAAATGGGGAAGTAGCAAATTCTTGCACAAACCTCTATGATATCTTGTTCATAAATAGTTTTGATGGCCTTAAAAAGAAAACCAGGCACTATGCTTGATAAAGTGCCTTTAAGCGATTTCAAAAAAAGGAACAATGACAACAGTAGATTTTGAAGATATACAAATACTCTAATCAAATTTCCATCACGGGATAAAAAAAGATTAGTCTTTTACCAGTTGCTTTTGCAAATCTTCCAATGAAACACCCTTTGTTTCAGGAACTTTCAGTAACACCCAGATTAATTGTAAAGTCATCATAAAAGCGAAAAACGCAAATATTGGCCAGGGGTTTTCCCTGAAAATACCTTCATTTTTATCCAGGAATACAGGGGTGATTAATGTTATCAGCGCTGCAAAAACCCAGTGAACACTGCTTCCAAATGCCTGGCCGAAAGCACGTATTTTATTTGGAAATATTTCTGAAATAAATACCCAGATAACAGCACCCTGTCCAATAGCATGAGAGGCAATAAAAAATAACAGAAATACCATTAACAAAACAGAACCGGCATGCGCATGAAAACACCACGATACCATGGATAAACTGATGATATACCCGATAGAACCAATGATCAATAATTGTTTTCTGCCTACACGGTCTATTAAATAGAGACCAATGAACGTAAATATGAGGTTGATACCCCCAATGGCAATAGAATTGAATAAGGATTCCTTGGAAGCCAATCCCGCTTTTTCCAGGATCTCAGGTGCATAATACAGAATGAAATTAATACCCGAAGCCTGGTTAAAAAAAGCGACCAGGAATGCAAGTAATAATATCTTCTTGTATTTGAGCTGAAAAAAGGATTCAGATCTGCCACCAGCGGCAGCTTCATTCGCTGTAGAAATGATCAGGGCAATTTCCTCATCTACTTTCTCTTCTCCCAGTAACAACAAGATTTCTCTGGCCCTTGCTGTTTCATTCTTTTTGGTAATCAGCCAGCGGGGGCTTTCAGGAACCGTCATCACCAGTAAAGTATAGAGGATAGATGGCAAAGCCAATACCCCCAGCATCCAACGCCAGTCATTAACTCCACCCAGCCCTTTTAAAAAATAGTTGGACAGAAAAGCAACCAATATCCCGAACACAATATTGAATTGATAAAGGCCCACTAACTTGCCCCTGTTCTTTGAGGTAGATATTTCTGAGATATAGGTAGGTATTACTACGGATGATGCACCAATGGCCAATCCACCTATAAAACGAAAAATGGAAAAAATATACGGGTCAGGTGCAATAGCAGTAACTAAAGAAGAAACGGTAAACAGGATACCGATCCATATCAGCATTTTCTTTCTGCCAAACTGTTGGGTAGGTATGCCACCGAACAATGCGCCTACTACTGTTCCCCATAAAGCCATTGACATGATAAAAAAACCGTGAAACAATGGTGATAAATGCCATAGCTCTTTGATAGGTAGGTTAGCGCCAGAAATAACTACCGTATCCAGACCGAAAAGCAGGCCGCCTAAACCAACAGCTATAGACCATAAGGCAAGTTTTTTGTTCATGTTTTTTTCGTTAGGTGATTATTAAGAAAAGTAAAATAGTCTTTTATTTTTAATAAGCAATGATTGATAACCCGAACTATTATTGTATCTCATATACAACAGCTTCGAACGGCTTCAATGTTTTATCAGTAGAACAGTTTACATAATTGCCCAGCAATATCTTTGCCTTATGCAGGTCTATATTAGTGTTAAAGGAAGCATTTTCCTTTGTAAAGTTGAGTGCAATCAATAATTTCTTTCCGTTGAGTTCCCTCGTATAAGCATATACTTTGGGATTATGCCTATCAACTATCTCATATTTACCATAGACCAATACCTTGTTCTGCTTGCGCAGTAATATGGTTTTCCTGAAATAATTTAAACAGGAATTTGGGTCTTTCTCTTCAGCTGCTGCATTGATAATTGTATAATTCGGATTCACCTTAAGCCAGGGTTCTCCATTACTGAAACCTGCATTCTTGGAAGTATCCCATTGAAAAGGAGTACGGCCATTGTCTCTGCTTCCGAATTGTATATCTGCCATGAATTTTTGCATATCCCCACCAATACTTTTCTGGTATTTATATTCATTTTTAGTCTGTACATCTTTATAGTCGTCAATCCTGGTGAAGCCGATATTGGTCATGCCCAATTCATCGCCGTTATAATAATACGGTGTTCCTCTCATGGTAAGGATAAAAGTGGTGAGCATTTTGGATGACAGTTCCCTGAATGGGGGGCTGTCGTTCCCAAACCTGCTTACCATCCTTGCCTGATCATGATTAGCCAGATATATGGAGAGCCATCCTTTCTGTGCAAAGGCGCTATCCCATTTGGTGAATACTTCTTTGAGTTGCAGGATGCTGTAACCTTCTCTTTTAGCAAGGTCCACGGCTTCAAAAGCATAAGCCATATCCAATTCATGCCTGTCTTCATCTACCAGATCATGTGCATCTTTAAAAGATCTGCCGGCACCCTCAGCCACACTCATGAGATTATATTTTCCATATACTTCGCGGTACATCTCTTGTAAATAAGAATGTATGGGAGGCACCATGGCATGGTATTTTATAAAGTCTTTTTCATACCCCTTTGGGAAGGCCGGGAAGCTGGTGTCTTTACAAACAAATTGGAAAGCATCCATCCTGAAACCATCGATCCCTTTATTGACCCAGAACTTCATGATATCATATACTTCTTTACGGAGAGCCGGATTTTCCCAGTTCAGATCTGGCTGCTTGATGGAAAAGAAATGCAGGTAATACGCATTGGTCAACGAATCATAACGCCATGCATTATGGTTTACATCAAACTGGCTGTACCGGAAAGGGGGATTCCCTTTTTCGGCATTCCACCAATGATAATAATTCCTGTACGGGCTGGTCCTGGAACTACGGCTTTGCTTAAACCATTCATGCTCATCACTGCTGTGGTTAACTACCAGGTCCATGACCAGCTTGATTCCGCGTTCATGCATGCCTTTCAATAGTACATCGAAATCTTCCATCGTACCAAACTCTTTCATGATATTCCGGTAATCGCTGATATCATAACCATTGTCGTCATTGGGAGAACTGTAGATAGGGTTCAGCCAGATCACATCAACGCCCAGGCTCTTGATATAATCAAGTTTAGAAATGATGCCTTTCAGGTCACCTATCCCATCACCATCACTGTCTTTAAAACTGCGGGGGTAGATCTGGTAAACAACAGCTTCTTTCCACCAGGCTTTTTGAGTATGATCCTGTGCAATTATTTTCTGAGCAAATAATCCGGGAAATAACATGCATAGGGCAAGCAATCGTTTTTTCATAAAAGGCTGATTAGTGATTAGCAGGTTAGAGGCCAGAAATATGGCACAGGCTATTTTCTTAGGAAATAAAAGTAATAGAATTAAATTATAAAAATTACTTCCCGGTTTTATTTACCAATTGAAATCGTTTGCAGTGGATATAAAAAAAAGAGACAGGGGATGATCTGTCTCTTTTGGTATTATTTCTTAAGAAAATTTATTACAATTTTTCATACAATGCCCTGAGCTTTTCAGGTGTCATTATTTTTTCCCAGTCCTTTCCTAATGCATTTTCCCATAAAGGTTTCATGCCTAAAGAAACATTCATCATAGCCTGGAACTGTTCTTCTGATAATCCTTTACAGATACCTGTTGGAATCTCAATTTTATTTTTCTCTACCATACGTTTGAATTCATCCACTCCTGCTGGATAATAATCCTCCAGATGATTCATTACTATACAATTGCCAATACCGTGTTTAGTTCCTAATAGGTAACTCAACCCATAACTTACTGCATGTGCCACACCTACCTGGCTGTAAGCTATACTCATTCCCCCGGCATAGGAAGCCATCATTAATTTATTATCAGATTCTTCTGTCCAGCCATCATTTCCCAGAAAGATATCCTGGCATAATTGCAGGGCTTTTTCACCATAGCTTTTACTGAATTCATTTAAATAAGTTCCGGTAAGGCTTTCTATACAGTGTATATAACAATCCATCCCTGTATAAAAGCGCTGGTTGGCCGGTACATATTTAGTTAATTCAGGGTCTAAAACTATCTGGTCGAATGGTGTAAAATCAGAATTCATACCCAGTTTACGGGTAGGGCCCGTTAATACCGTTGTTCTGGATACTTCAGCACCAGTTCCGCTTAATGTGGGTATACCTGCTTTATATACACCTGGTAATTTTACCAGATCCCATCCCTGGTAATCTGCAGAAGACCCCGGATTGGTCATCATTAAAGCAACCGCTTTTGCCAGATCCATTGTTGATCCGCCACCAATACCTATTATACCACTTACGGTTCCAAATTGATCTTTTAATTCCTGTGCCAGTGCATCTACCTGTTTTGTTTTAGGCTCAAATGTTACATCAGCAAATACAATTTTATCTTTCCCCCTTAAAGGAATTCTGCTGGGTAAAGACTTTCCTTCAAAAAAATGATCTACTAAAAAAATCATGGGGGCATCCCCTTTTCTTTGTGGTGCCAGAATTTCATCTAACTGATTAAAACTCCCCCTTCCATAAACCACATAACTAACCATTTTAAAATTTCTGAACTGCATAACTATAATTTTAAGACAAGAATAATAGTGAATTACACGAATTCATTTATTGACAAGCAAAGATAGGTAATTGCCCTGCTGCAGGCTGATAAACAGGACTCAAATTAAGCGGGTTGCTTTCTCCAGGTCTTCCGGTGTATCTATTTCAATTCCCATATAATGGGTTACCACCATTTTTAACAGAATTCCATTTTCCAGATAGCGCAGGCATTCAATTTTCTCAGCTGCTTCCATTGGAGTCATTTCCCAGTTGGTGAAATTGATCAGTGATTGTTTCCGGAAAGCATATACCCCAATATGCTCATAATAAACCGGGTTTACCGACTGGTCTCGTCTGTAAGGAATAACACTTCTGCTAAACATCAGTGCATTCATCTGCTTATCCACCGCTACTTTTACATAATTGGGATCTGCTATCAGCTTTTCATCTTTTAATTCCTGCATCAGGGAGGCTACCTGTACCTTATCATCTGCAAAAACCGCTAAGAGCTGTTCCAATGGTTCTCTTTTTACAAAGGGTTCATCTCCCTGAACATTTACAATAATATCAATTTCCAGATCAGCAGCCGCTTCGGCAATACGGTCGCTACCGCTTTCATGTGTTTTTTTGCTCATCACACAGCTGCCGCCATGGTTTACAATCTCTGTATAAATAATCTCACTGTCGGTTACCACATACACTTCATCAAATAAACCGGTTGCTACCGTATTGTCGTAAGTATGACGGATAACGGTTTTATTACCCAGTAACTGCATCAGTTTACCCGGAAAACGGGTGGCTGCATAGCGGGCGGGGATCATGGCCACTTTCTTCATTCAACATTAATTTTTGCAAAGATGAATAAAATCTATTCCATCCTGCCAAATGGTTTTTTTAATAATAAGAGCAGGTCTTCATCTTTTTCATTGGGATAATACCGATCCAATCCATATTTCAGTAAGGAAATATCCAGCTTTTTAAAAGTTCCCAGCAGCCTGTCCCAAACAGATAATATAGCCCCGTAATTACTATCGGTATACGGTTGTTTCCAGTGATGGTGTACTTTATGCATATTGGGGGATACCAAAAAATAACTCAAAACATGGTCCAGCCATTTAGGTAAACGGATATTCGCATGGGTAAAAGCAGTGGAAAGTACCAGTATGGTCTGAAAGATCATGACTGCATACATAGGTGCACCCGAAACAGCAATACCCATAAAGAAAAATAGTCCTCTTAAAAGGCTCTCTACCGGATGATGCCTTAACCCTGTAGTTACATCCACATTATTATCTGCATGATGCACCACATGAAAACGCCAGAGGAATTTTATTTTATGTTCTGTAATATGAACCAGCCAGCCACCAAAGAAATCTAATGTCAGAAAGGATAATAAAATAGTGAGTCCTATGCCAGCATTAAGCCAGTACACCAGGCCAAACCGGGCAGTGAAACACCAATCACTTAATTTGATAATCCCGATGGCAAGGAATGTATGAATCACCAGATGAATTATGGTGAAGGTAAAATTAACCGCTGCATGTTTCCATTTGGAGCTTTTATACTGCATTCTTACTAACGGAATAGCCCCTTCCAGTATCCAGAAAAGAAGCAATCCACCCACTAAAAACAACATTCTTTCCATTGGCCGGTGTTCCAGTGACTCAAAATGTTGGATGATATTATTAAACATAGCAATCGACTTTACCTGCAAAATACAAATAAAGAGGATAATAAATGAGTGTTGAAAATTATAGGCTAAGCCGGTATGATAATCTTTCCGGCAAGCACTTGTTTCTTTAAGTTTTTAAGTTTTATAGCATAAGCCAGTAAGGCCAAAATAAAATTGATGCCCATCTGAATCAATATAATAAAGTATTCATGCCTGACTGCTGTTAAACCTGCCCCCATTGTTCTTAAGCGGATAAATGCATTGATCATGGGTGTACAGGGCAGCATAAAAGATAAACCATGCAAAACCGGAGGTAATGCCTGTACCGGCCAGGAAGCCCCGCTGATAAAAAATACCGAAGGGGAAATAAAGACCAGGAACAATAATGCATGAACCCTTTTGGTAAAGATTACCCCAATAGCCATTCCCAGAAAAGCAACACTGAATAAGTAAGGTATCAGCAGATAGAGTACTGGTAAAAATCCGCTTTTATCAGGAAAATTAATAATCCGGTAAAATACACCAATGATCAGAAAAGAAGTAAACAGATACAGGGAAACATAAGCTGCTGATTGCCCTAGGATCATTTTAAAACTGGCCCATTGCTGGTTTACCGCTGTTTTTAAATAGTGGTAACTTTTTCTTTCTGTATGCTTTGCCCATAATATACCAATACCTATTAATAAGGTTTGCTGAATTACTATAATCAGGATACCCGGAACAATAAAAGATGCATATCCTGCATTGGGATTATACAGGCTGTACACATTTACATTCAAGGGTTCCCTGGCATCCAAAGCTTGCTGATAAGTTTTCCCTTGCAGCAATGCATTTTTTATTTCAATTCCCGCCCCCATGCTTTGGGACCCATACAGGCTACCTGCCAATACCTGTTTATACAGTAAAAAATGGCCTGCATCGCTGTATACTGTTACACTGGATTGTGTACCACTGTATATATTTTTCTCAAAGCCGGAAGGGATCAATACCACACCTGCCACTTCTCCTTTATAAAACAAATCTGAAGCTTCTTTTAAACTGCCCGGTTTTACAGTAACCGCAATCTGTTCTGTTGCATCTGCCATCCTGCTTAACTGGCGGCTTAAAGCACTATGGTCAAGGTCCACCACCGCTACAGGAACATCTTTTACCACTTCCTTCATATAACCGATAGAATAGGCAACCGGGTAGGCAATCATCCCCAGGATAAACATAATGATCGCACCGTTATCCCGAAAGCATTCTTTCAGTTCCCCGGTATAATATTTTGCAACCTGCTGCAACCCGTTAAACAATGATTTAAACATAGAAACAATTTGATTTGGTTAAATCTTCCCCCAATATTTTTGATGCATCAGTATATATTTTAATCGGGGTATAAAACAATACCCAAACAAAATAAAGCCGCACATATACAACATTTGTATATAACTGTACGCGATGGGTTCTGCCCGTAACGACTGCCCGGATAATATATTCATCCAATAGCTGACCGGAAAGATCCGGTTCAGTACCTGTGCTATTTCAGGCATACCAAAAGTAGGGTAAGTAAAACCGGAATAAGTTAATGCCAGCATGGTATAGACACTTCCCAGTGAAATGGCTAAGCGCATATTTTTGGTAAGGGTAATTAATAATATGCCAACCGACTGGTAACTTAAAATCAGTAATAACTCAGAAATGACCAATACACCTACATTTCCTTTTAAGGGCAAACCCAGAAAACTAAATAAATCAATATTCATGATGGCTGCTACGATACAAAATAACAGGGTATAGGGTAGTAGTTTACCTATCAGAGCCAATACAATACTGTGATCTGCTTTTTCCATCCACCTGGCAGCAGTGCCATATTGTAATTCGGTGCCAATAGCATACAAAGTGCCAAATAAAGTAAACACCGTAAGCATGACCGGCATGAGGATCAACGTTATAAAATAGGAATAACTGGCAAATGGATTAAACAGTATTTCTGAATGAAGCTGTATGGGAATAATCTGTGCAATGGCCTGTTTTTCTGTCTCCCCATTTCTAAGATGTGACTGTAATTTTATCCCTGCGGAAATTGTTTTAATGGCTTTCTGAATACCACTATTCAATAAACTTCCTTTGATTACATTGGCATTGTTCAGGTACAATGCAATATTGGAATGCCCTCCTTTGTAAATGTTTTTTTCTGTTCCCTGCGGAATAAATACAACCGCATCTAACCTGCCTTCATTCATAGCATCGCGTGCTTCGTCCAGGCTAAGCAAACTGGCATCCACTGCTGCAATAGGTGTTGCATTGATATATTCTGTTGTTTTCCGGGACAGGGCAGTATGGTCCTGATCAACCACTGCAACCGGTAGTTTACGGGGTACACTGCTGTAAAAAATGGCAGTAATTAAAAAGAACGCAAATAAAGGACCGAAGAATACCAGGAATAAAGAAGCTCCTTCGCCTGTTATTCTTTTTAATTCTCTTTGCAGTACATTAATCATGGGTGTATGTAACAACATAATGATTTATTTAGAAGCCCTCAGTACATCCCAGTTTACAATGGCACTCATTCCCGGGCGAAGCCCTTCTGCTGCTTCTACCGGAATAGCATGTACTTCAAAAGTTTTCATATCAAAATCCCCCGAAGTTTTAGTGGCATTCCAGGTTGCAAATTCACCCAGGCTATGGATATAGCTTACTTTTAATTTTATTACTTTATTACCCAGGGCAGGAAATTTTGCCTGGAATATGGTACCCATTTTAATATCTGCCAGTAAATCTTCCCTTAAATTAAACGTTACCCAACTGTCTTTTAAATTAACAATGGTAATGACCGGAAAACCAGCAGAAACCAATTCACCGGATTCTGCAATGATATTGGCAATTTCCCCGTCCACCGGTGCATATATAGCGGTTTCTTTCCGGTAAGAATTTACTTCGTCAATGGCTCCTTCTGCTCGTTTCACCATGGCACTGGCTGCTTCTTTGTCTTCTATTCGCGTACCCTTTTTAGCTTTTGTCCAGATAGCTTCTGCTGCATTCTCCGTTTCTTTAGCAGCTTTATATTGTGTTTCAGCCTCGTCTTTTTTCTGGGCAGGCATTACTCCATCATGGTATAAATTATTCACCCGGTCAAATGTCTTTTTAGCCAGTTCAGTAGCTGCTTTGGCTTTCATATAATTATTATAAGCTGCCTGTATATCTTCTGCCTGTGCACCAGAAATGGCTTTATTATTCTGAGCTTCAGCCCCTTTTAATGCAGCATCTGCCTGTACAAGTCTGGCATCTATTTCCGGACTGCTGAATGTATACAGCAATTGCCCTTTATGTACAGAATCGCCTTTATGAACGGGCAGTAAATCTATACGCCCCACCAGCTTGGAAGCCACTTTAATCTGTGTGGCATCTACTTCCCCCTGTACTTCCAGTACTTTGGGTTTGGCAATAATTTTAATGGAATAGCCTATAAAAACAATAAAGGCAATGATTCCGATCGCGGCAAATACGATTCCTTTTGTATTCATGATTGTAGCATTATCAGTTAGTAATTATTTTTTTGTTTCGTAAGATTCTGTTATTACTCCCGGCTTTTTCTGGTAAGCAGAAAACTGTTCCGGAATACCAGCATACTGTAACAGCTGGGCAAGGGTTTTATCATAGCCATACATAGCTTCCAGCCTTTCTATTTTCACTTTGGATAAAGCCAGGCGGGCATCCACCACTTCTGTTTCACTACTCATTTCTTCCAGAAAGGCTTTTTCCCTTACCCTTAAATATTCATCTGCAAACTTATGGGCTGTAGCCAGTTCCTGCAACTGTTCGTGATACATCTGCAACTCTTTATACAATTTATCAATCACGGTAGAAATATCGTCCCCTGCCTTTTTTTCTGCTTCTTTTACCTGGTCGGTTTTAAAGTAAGCTGCTTTAATTTTTTTGTCCCTTGCAGCCCCATCAAATAAAGTCCATTTTGCACCCACTCCCACCATCCATTTGGGTAAATAAGGTGAATAATTATTATCTAGAATATTATAGGTTCCTTGCATGGCAATAGAAGGATAACGGTTAGACAATTCAGCTTTATACCCTTCGATAGACAATTCTTTCTTGGTTTGCACCTGCTGTAATAAGGGATTATTGGAATGCGCCATAGTTTTAAAATAATCCACCGGTTCAATCATATCCAGGTAAAACAATTCGGTAGCCGGATGTATATTGGTGGCATCGTTTAATGCCAGTGTATTTTTTAAAGCTTCATTCAGTATTTCTGCTGTATGTTTCGCCTTACTCAATTCCCGGGCAGCTTCTGCATGGTGTACCTGGGCATTCAATACTTCGGCATGGGCTATCAATCCCTGTTTTTCAATTTTAAGTGCATCATTTAAATGTTTATCCACGCCGTCAAAAACTTCCTGTCTTACTTTCACGGCCTGCTGTGCCAGGCAAAGTCCAAAATATCTTTCTGCCAGCTCACTCATCAGTTCCCCGCTTTTTTGACGCATTACTTCATCGGCTTCTTTTTCTTTAATGCTTGCAGCAGCATTGGCTGCATTAATTTTACCGCCGGTATAAATGGGCCACATGGCATTGGCACTCACCAGTCCGAATGCTTTTTTCTGTATCATTTCATCCCAGCTGGTTTTTTCAATTGTTGCCAACCCTTGTTGAAGCTGGCCTCTTACCAATTGTGTAGATACTGCATCGGGATAACTGCCCACACCGGAAAAGTTTCCATAATTACTTAATGCACTGTACAAAGGAGTAATAGCATTTTTAACAGGTGTAAGGTCCAGGTGTATATCATCAGATAATAAAAAATAACCGGCTGTTAATCCAATATTGGGAGCCCTTAATCCTTTAGCGGCCTTGCTTTCTTCCTGATTCTCTTTTTTAAGAAATCCAGCCTGCTTAATACTATGGCTGTTTCTTAAGGCAATATCTGTGGCCTGGTCAAAACTGAGTAATCCATCAGGCGGTATAGTTTGTGCTGCAATATGATTTCCGTTTAAAAGGTATAAGATAAACACCAGTGAAATCATCCCTTTTTTTGCCTTCATATGCTTTATTTTATTTTATAGTATGGATACTGATTGCCAGCAGGCTTCCAGTAATTGCTTTTTAGTAGTTTCTTTTTTGAGGTCTGTTTTACCCGCAATAAATAATTTCATCATACTTACAATCGGGCCATAAGACAGTGCTATCAGTAATGTTTCCGGCAGTTCTTTTACCAGTTTTACTTTTTTAGCTTCTTTAATCATGTTCTGCAGGGGTTCTAACAGTGCAAGGGTTTCATCTTTTATTTCTTTAAATAAAAAAGGAGCGTAGGTATACTGTTCTATAAAACTGAAACAATCAGGGTTTTCTATATAATAATCAATCGCAACGCCTAACATATCAAAATAATTCTCCTTAAAAGGTCTGTCATTTTGATAAGCTTTCAAAATACCCGCATTAAAATCCTGTATTATTTTTTTATATAACTCATTAATCAGCTTCTCCTTACTGTCAAAATACAGGTAAGTGGTACCTGCCGAGATCCCGGCTTCTGCTGCCAGCTGCTTCATATTTAAATGGTAAAAACCATATTCATTCACCAGTTTTAATGTGGTTTTCAATATGAGGTCTTTTTTATTCATACAACAAAGGTATATAAAAAATGAATGAACGTTCATTATTTATATGCTTTTCATTTTCTTTTGCTTAGTTCAACTGTTTGCTGATTCTTTACGATCATTGGGTTTAATTTCCCTACCGATTGCAGCGAATGAAAACCAGCATAAATTGGATAACCGGTCAGTTTTCCTAAACAAAAAAAAGAGGCTGCCCTGTTTTACCAGGACAACCTCTTTATATACTTTAAAGTAATTTGATTAATTATTCAGCATCAATGGCATTACCAGCATCAGCAACTCTTCATTTTCTGCCTGCTCGGTTGGTTTAATAATACCTGCTTTTGTAGAAGTGGACAATTCTATTTTTACTTCAGCAGTATCGGCAGCATTCAGCATTTCAATCAGGAATTTGGCATTGAAGGCAATCTGCAAATCTCCGCCATCATAAGAACAGTTCATTCTTTCATTCCCTTCAAAACTGAAATCCACATCCTGAGCAGCCATCTGCAATTCGCTGCCACTAATGGTAAGGGCTACCTGGTTGGTACTCTTATTAGAGAATACGCTTACCCTGCGCAAACCATTTTGGAAATCTATTTTGTTTACTACTAATTTATAAGGGTTATCCTGCGGAATTACTACTTTATAATCCGGGAAACGCGCATCAATCAGCCGGCAGATCATTTGCACTTCACCATGGCTTACAAACAAATGATTGCTGTTATAAGAGATACTGATTTCATCATCATTATCCGGCAATGCATTTTTTAATAAGTTCAATGGTTTTTTAGGTACAATAAAGGATTCTGCCTTGGTAGCTTTGGCATCTGTTCTTTTATACCTTACCAGCCTGTGTGCATCGGTGGCTACAAACTGTACGCCTTCTTTTGACAATTCAAAGAAAACGCCTGTCATAGCAGGCCTCAAATCATCATTACTTACTGCAAAAAGGGTTTTGTTGATTGCGGTAACCAGGGCAGTACTACTTAAGGTAAACCCTGTGGTATCATCTGCTGCAGGTTCTTTGGGGAAATTATCCGGATTTTCTCCCATCACTTTATACTTACCATTATCACTGGTAATTTCAATACCAAAGTTTTTGTCAATATTAAAAGTCAGGGGCTGATCTGAAATATTTTTCAGGGAATCAATTAAAATCTTGGCTGGTATACAAACCTTTCCATCTGTTTTGCTTTCCACATCCAACTGTACACGCATCACCGTTTCCAGGTCAGTGGCTACCACACTTAACTTTTTGTCGTTAATCTCAAATAAAAAATCTTCCAATATCGGCAGAACCGTATTTGCATTAATTACACCATTGATCTGCTGCAGGTGTTTAAGCAAAGAAGATGATGAAACAATAAACTTCATGATGTTTTCCTTTTAAATGAATTGCAACAAACCTACTGTAAAATGTTAATATTCCACGCAAAATTTATCCAACTTTATGGGGATTACAATGCCCGGCAAACTGTTTATGGTTTAGTTTTGAAATTAAACTTTAATTGGTGGTCCCTAAACAAAATCTTACTCCTCAACAAGCCTTACAGAAAGCGAAACACTATTGTGCCTATCAGGAAAGAAGCCATTATGAAGTAAAAGAAAAATTATACAGTTTTGGTTTATACAGGACAGATGTGGAACAGCTTTTATCTCAGTTAATTGAAGAAGATTACCTGAATGAAGAACGTTATGCCGAACACTTTGCGGGGGGTAGGTTCAGGATGAAACAATGGGGAAGGGTGAAAATAGAATATGAACTGAAACAAAAAAAAGTAAGTAGCTATAATATTAAAAATGCGCTGAAAAGTATTGATAATGAGGATTATGAACAAATCTTACTGAAACTGGCCACTACTAAGTGGAATGCGCTGCAGGGAGAACAGGTATATAGCCGCCTTTCCAAAACCACCGCCTATTTAATGCAGAAAGGTTATGAACAGTCCCTGATCAGTAAAACTTTGGCATTGCTTAAAAATGAAACAAAAACGAATTAACTTCAATGTTCTTTAATACCTGCCATGACACTTACTTTTACCATTATACAAACCAGGCTTTCCTGGGAAAACATTGAAGCAAACCTAACCATGCTGGAGGAAAAGATTCTTTCTATTCCGGTAAAAACAGAAATAGTGGTATTGCCCGAAATGTTCAGTACAGGTTTTAGTATGAATCCTGAGCTTTTTGCAGAAACCATGAACGGACCCACAATGTTGTGGATGAAAAGGGTGGCTGCCCAAAAAAAGATTATTCTAACAGGCAGTATTATTATTACAGAAAATGGACAGTTTTTTAACCGTTTAATCTGGATGCTGCCCACGGGTACTTTCGGTTACTACGATAAAAGGCATTGTTTTGCCTATGCTGGTGAAGATGAACACTATACACCCGGTAACAAGCGATTCGTTGCATCCGTAAAAGGCTGGAAAATAAACCTGCAAATCTGTTACGACCTTCGTTTCCCGGTCTGGGCCCGGCAGCAAAGTACAGAGAGCCCGGAATATGATGTGCTGGTCTATGTGGCAAACTGGCCGGAAAGGAGAAACCATGCCTGGAAAAGCTTATTAATGGCCCGGGCTATTGAAAACCAATGTTTTGTAATAGGTGTAAACAGGGTGGGGAATGATGGGAATGATATTTACCATAGTGGTGACAGCCAGGTGATTGACCCCCTTGGTGAAATTTTATACCATAAAGAACATGATGAAGATATATGTACCATCACCCTGCAAAAAAAAGCAGTAGACGCTGTAAGAAATAAATTTCCGTTTTGGGAAGATGCAGATGATTTCAGAATTTTGAATGAAGAACTATGAATAAAAGAAGCATAATTGCTGCGGATAAAGTATTTACCGGAAAAGAATGGTTGAATGATTTTTCCCTTGTTATAGAAAATAACCAGATCCTGGAACTTGTGCCTACAGCAAGTTTAAGTAAAGAGGAACAACTTGATACTGTGGTGCATCCTTATATTGTACCCGCTTTTATAGATATACAGATTTATGGGGCAGGGGGAAAGTTGTTTTCGGTTTATCCGGAAACAGATGCTTTATACCGCCTGCAGGAATATTGCCGTACTGGCGGTGCCTTTCATTTTGCACCCACTGTAGCCACCAATACAAAGGAAGTTTTCTTCAAAGCCATTGATGCGGTAAAAGAATACTGGCAGCAGGGTGGAACAGGTTGCCTGGGTTTACACCTGGAAGGGCCCTGGATGAACCCCGTTAAACGCGGTGCCCATATTGAAGCTTTTATCCATTCTCCTTCAATGCCGGAAGTAAAAGAATTGCTGGATTATGGTGCCGGTATTATTAAAATCATTACCCTGGCTCCGGAAGTGTGCAGTGAAGAAATTATCCGCTATATTCAATCCCGCGGTATTGTAGTTTCTGCAGGCCATAGCAATGCCAGTTATGCAACAGCTACGGCCGCATTTGATAATGGAATAACCACTGCCACACACCTGTTCAATGCCATGAGTGCTTTACAGCACCGGGAACCGGGGATGGTGGGTGCTATTTTCAATCACCCTACTGTAAAATCCAGTATTGTTCCGGATGGGTATCATGTGGATTTTGCCGCTATCAGAATTGCCAAAACCATGATGAAGGAACGGTTATTTGTGATTACAGATGCCGTAACAGAAGCTGCGGACGGGCCTTATCAGCATTATAAAAACGGCGATAAATTTGAAAGTAATGGTATACTCAGCGGTTCTGCACTTACCATGATCAAATCTGTAAAAAACCTGGTACTGTATTGTGGTATTGAACTGGGCGAAGCTATTCGCATGTGCAGCCTCTACCCGGCGCAGGTATTGGGATTGCAGGGCCTGGGTACTATTGAAAAGGGAAAGGAAGCTAATTTTATAATGCTGGATCAGGAGTTGAATATTATAAAAATGTAAGTACCCATATAAGTGTTACCAATAATAGCTTAAAAGCTTACAGGTTTACAAGAAGTTACTAATTAAAAAGAGGCTGATCCAAAAATAAGGGTCAGCCTCTTCAACCTTCGCTAATCTCAGATTTAAAAAATCTTTTTATCAGAGTATTATTTTTATCCAGGCAACAGGCATTTTCCTAAGCTTCAACATTTATCATTTTCCAAATGCATTCCATCCCTGTGCAGTAATATCAAATAAATTACCCCCACGGGAAATGAGTTTGCATCCTTCCTCCAGCTCAGACATATAGCCAATTACACTGATTTCTTCATTCAGGGTAATTTTATCGTAATCTTCCTGTTTAATGGTAAAGATTAGTTCATAATCTTCCCCTCCATTCAATGCACACACCGTTGGGTCTAACCCAAATTTAAACGCAGCTCTCCTGGCTGCTTCATGTATAGGTATTTTATCTTCATATAGCCGGCAACCCAGGTTACTCTGTTTGCTCAGGTGTAAAACCTCACTGCTCAATCCGTCACTCACATCCATCATAGCAGTAGGTATAATTTCATTTTTTTCAAAAAACTCTATAATATCTTTTCTGGCTTCTGGTCTTAATAACCGGCCTACGATATAATCCTCCTCTTCCAGGTCGGGCTGCACATTGGGGTTTTCCAGAAAAATTTTCTTTTCCCTTTCCATCAGGGTAAGTCCAAGAAAAGAAGCCCCCAGGAAACCGCTTACACAAATCAAATCCCCTTTACCGGCTGTACTTCTTTTTACAAATTTATCGGGCGTTACTTCACCAATTGCTGTAACAGAAATGATCAGCCCTTTCTGAGATGTGGAAGTATCCCCGCCAATCAGGTCCACCCCGTATTTTTCACAGGCAATATATACCCCTTCATAAAATTCATTCAACGCTTCCAGACTAACCCGGTTACTAAAAGCAATACTCATGGTAACCTGTGTGGGTATGGCATTCATCGCATAGATATCACTTACATTTACCACAATACTTTTATAGCCCAAATGTTTCATGGGCGTATACATCAGGTCAAAATGAATCCCCTCCACCAGCAAATCTGTACTAATAACTGTCTGTTTGCCAAAATGATCAATGACAGCTGCATCATCCCCAACTCCCAAAATAGTAGAGGCATTCAGGAGTTCAAAATTTTTAGTCAGGTGATCAATTAACCCGAATTCTCCCAGTGATGCTATTTCTGTTCTGTTATTATTTTCCATGAATAATTACTCGTTACTTCTATTTTTGGTTTTGCTTGCCGCAATACCCTGTGTTTATAATAGTCCCCCATTTACTACCCTTAACAATTCATCGTGTATTAAGCCATTGGTGGCAATAATTCCGGGTTGATAAGGATTATAATAATTACCGGATAAGTCGGTCACTTTTCCGCCTGCTTCTTCTACCATTAAAAATCCGGCTGCACTATCCCATGCCTGTAGTTTGTGTTCATAAAAACCATCAAATCTACCCATGGCCACCCAGCATAAATCAATGGCAGCACTTCCCAGCCTTCTTACAGGAATACCTTTACGGATTAATTTGTCAAATACCTGCAGTGGACCGTTTTTATCATCCAGGTATGTATAGGGAAAACCGGTAACCAGGCAGCTGGTAAGCAGGTCATTTTTTTTACTCACCTGAATGGGCTTGCCGTTTACGGTTGCACCTTTTCCTTTTTCTGCAAAAAAGAATTCGCCGATAAATGGATTGTATACCGCACCCATAATGATGGTGCCTTCTTTTTCCAGGCCAATACTCACACAGCAAATAGGAATACCATTGGCATAATTAACGGTTCCGTCTATCGGGTCAATGATCCATTTATAAGTAGAATCTTTAGGCATGGCCCCAGCTTCCTCACTCAAAATATAATGATCCGGGAACGCTTCTTTAATCACCCCAAAAATCACTTCCTCACTTTTATGGTCAACTTCCGTCACTAAATTATTTAACCCTTCCTTATTGGAAATGACAAAATCTGTAGCAAAATATTCTTTCAGAACAGCTGCACCTGTTTCGGTGGCTTTGATCAGTGTTTCTTTTAACATGGCACAAAGATAATTCCTGCCGGATGCTTTATCAAAGAAGATTATTTATAAGGTGGGTTGAGCATAATTTGACTCCATACAAATGACTACCAGGTTCTAACCTGATTCGAGGTTATCGCACAGTTATCCCACAGTTATCCCACATATTAACCGCATTTTATGTGGAATAACTGCGGGTTAACTGTTCCTTTTCTGTGCTTTAACATAGAATCAGGGGAGAAGGAATCCCCTATTTGTCTGGTCCTAAACCAGCAATTCAGGTAAAAGAATACATCCTGAATAAATTATACAATGAGGAGAATTATTCCTGATTAAAATATTCTGATACTATTTTCGGTTTTCCGGTATATTCATTATTCTATTATGGTTAGGATGCATTGTAAGCAGATAGAAATAAAGACAGCAAACCTTTTCTGTATTATTAGAAAAATAAGGTTTGCTGTCTTCGGTTCTTTAAAATCTGCTAGAACGCTTTAATTTTTAATATAAAACCAATTTACTTTCAGAAACTGGTCTGTTATTCTTTACTGGTTTACAGAACCCATCATATTTTCAGGGTAACGGGTGCCTGCTGCAATGCCTTTTGGTGCAATGGCATCTATGGCTGCAGATTCTTCGGCTGACAATACAATTACTGCTGCCTGTACATTTTCTTCCAGGTAAGCTATTCTTTTGGTTCCGGGAATGGGGAAAATATGTTCCCCCCTGGATAATACCCAGGCCAGTGCCAGCTGAGAAGCAGTACAATTTTTCTGAACAGCCAGTTGCCCTATTTTTTCTACCAACTGCAGGTTTTTATTGAAATTTTCTCCCTGGAAACGGGGTGAAAAGCGCCTGTAATCTGTTGGTTCAAAATCTTCTGGTTTTTTGATTTGTCCTGTTAAAAAACCCCGGCCCAATGGACTATACGCTACAAAAGCAACACCTAATTCTTTGCAGGTTTGAATAATTTCATCTTCCGGATCGCGGCTCCATAATGAAAATTCTGTCTGCACAGCAGTTACCGGATGCACGGCATGTGCTTTTTTAAGTGTGGCTGCGGATACTTCACTAAGGCCAATGGCCCTGATTTTTCCCTGTTCCACCAGTCTGGCCATTGCACCAACAGTTTCTTCTATAGGTGTAGCAGGATCTTTTCTGTGCAGATAATATAAATCAATGGTATCAATATCCAGCCGCTTCAGACTGGCTTCGCAAGCAGATTGTACATATTCGGGTTTGCCATTAAACCCTCTCGACTGGTTATTGCTGTTTTCCCTAACGATACCAAATTTTGTGGCGATTGTAATCTGGTTTCTTTTACCTTTCAGGGCTTTGCCTACCAGTTCTTCATTTAAATAAGGGCCGTACATATCTGCGGTATCCCAGAATGTAACGCCTAATTCAAGCGCCCTGTCCAGAACTTTAAGGCTTTCCGGATCATTTTTGCTCCCATAAAATTCACTCATCCCCATACAACCTAACCCTATTTCGGAGGCGGTTAAACCCTGTGCACCTAATTTTTTTGTTTTCATAGTTGTAAATTGACCAACTAAGTTACAATCAATCCTAAAAACACTTTCATTAATAAATTATATATGGTATTGGTTAATGTAGTTAATTCGCATTCATTAATTGTTGTTTTTTGCAAGTCTCAGTCATCATAGTAAACTATAATGTGCGTTTTTTTCTGGAACAATGCCTTTGTTCCGTTCAGAAAGCATTGGAAAAAACAGACGGTGAAATACTGGTGATTGATAATCTTTCCGCGGATGGAAGCCTTGCATATTTACAACCCTTATTTCCTGAAGTGATTTTTATACCCAATTCCATAAACGAAGGTTTTGCCAAAGCCAATAATAAAGCTTTACAAAAAGCTAAAGGGGAGACTATTCTTTTTTTAAATCCGGATACCCTGATTGCAGAAAATACCATTGTGGATTGCCTGCAATTTTTAGCAAACAACAGCAAAGCTGGTGCCATTGGCGTTCAGATGATAGATGGAAGCGGCCGCTTTTTACCAGAGAGTAAACGCGCTTTCCCCACTTTATATGCTTCTTTTTTTAAAATGAGTGGATTGTCTTTTTTATTCAGTGGCTCTGCATTATTTAATCAATACGCCCTCGGTAACCTGGAAAAAGACAGTATGCACCCTGTAGATGTGGTGGCCGGTGCTTTTATGATGGTGCGCAGGGAATTGTTACGCTCTCTGGCTGGATTTGATGAACATTTCTTTATGTATGGGGAGGATATCGATTTAAGTTACCGGATCCTTCAAAGCGGATACCAGAATTATTACCTGGGTAATTGCCGGATGATTCATTTTAAAGGAGAAAGTTCCCGTAAACAAAGCATCCCCTATATAGAATCTTTTTACGGAGCCATGGTGGTGTTTGTACAAAAACACTATAGTAACAGGAAAGCTGCTTTGTTTTCTTTGTTCATCCGTATGGCCATAATACTTAGAATAGCCCTGCATTATGTGTACCGGTTTTTACTGACTGTTTCAAAATTATTGCCGGTTGCCGGTAAGCATAAACAACTGCAAAAAATAATGGTAATTGGTGCTGTTAAAGAAGCGGAAGCCGGTATGCATTTGCTGCATCAGGAAGCTTCTGAAGGCTGGAGTTGTATTACAATAAAAGCAGCCGAAAATTTTACCCATACTACGGATTTGTGTAAACAAATGATTGAACTGGCAGAACAGGAAAATATAAAAGCGATACTTTTTTGCCAGGGGGAGTTGTATTATGATCAAATAATGGAACTGATGGTACTGTTACCCCACCATTTTAAGTATTATTTTTTTTCAGCAAACAGCCATTCTATCGTAAGCAGCCACTCAAAAATTAACTCCGGACAAACTATTCCCAAAAAAAGTAGTAATTTGATTTAATTATTATAGTTTCGCATTGTACCGAAATCCCAATTGTGTAGATGGCAATATTTGACATAAAGCTACCTAAAACTATTGCTAACGCCTTGCATCTGCCGGAAAACAGTCCTCGCCGACAGCAATTGCGCGTGCTGAAAAAGCTATTACGTAAAGCAAGGTTTACAGAATTTGGTCAAAAATATCGTTTTGATGAGATTTTGGTAAGTAAACACCCCGGTAAGAAATTTCAGGAATTAGTCCCAACTTTTAATTACAATTCCATTTATGAATCCTGGTGGCACCGCACGCTGGAAGGAATTCCGGATGTATGCTGGCCCGGTAAAATAAAATATTACGCACTTTCTTCGGGCACATCAGAATCTGCCAGTAAATATATTCCGGTTACGAATGACCTGTTACGTGGTAATAAGATTGTAATGATCAAGCAATTATTAAGCCTGCGTCATTATGAAAATATACCCTGGTCGGGCATTGGCAAAGGGTGGTTAATGCTGGGTGGCAGTACGGATTTGCAAAAGAATGCGGGTTATTATGCCGGTGACCTGAGTGGAATTACCGCTAAAAAAGCGCCATTCTGGTTTCAGCCATTTTATAAACCCGGTAAAAAAATTGCCAGGGAAAAAGACTGGAATAAGAAATTAGAGGAGATAGTTGAAAAAGCACCGGAATGGGATATTGGTTTTATTGTAGGTGTACCTGCCTGGATACAGATGTGTATGGAAATGATTATTGAACGCTATAAGCTGAACAATATTCATGAAATGTGGCCAAACCTATCCATTTTCGTTCATGGGGGCGTAAGTTTTGAGCCTTATAAAAAAGGATTTGAAAAACTATTAGGTAAACCGCTTTTATATATAGAGACTTATCTGGCCAGCGAAGGATTTATTGCTTACCAGGACAGAGAGCATGCAAAAGGAATGCGTTTGACCACATCTGAGCATATTTTCCTTGAATTTGTTCCGTTTGATGAGAAAAATTTTGATTCCAATGGCGATATGGTGGCAAATCATGAAGCACTCATGATTCATGAAGTGGAAGAAAATAAGGATTATGCATTACTCATCAGTACCAGTGCAGGGGCCTGGAGATACCTGATCGGGGATACCGTTAAATTTACGGACAAGGAAAGGTGTGAGATACAAATTACCGGCAGGACCAAACATTTTTTAAGCCTGGTGGGTGAACATTTAAGTGTGGATAATATGAATAAGGCTATTCAGATGGCCAGTGAAGAATTAAATATCTGTATTCCTGAATTTACGGTAGCAGGTATACCACATGGAAATTTCTTTGCACACCATTGGTATGTAGCCTGTAACGACTGTTCCAATGCCGAGAATTTAAGGCTGCTGATAGACCAGAAACTGAAAGAGCTGAATGATGATTATGCAGTGGAAAGAAGAAGTGCATTAAGGGATGTTTTTCTGGATGTGCTGAGTGAAGACCAGTTTATGGAGTTTATGAAATCAAAAGGAAAAGTAGGTGGCCAGCATAAATTTCCAAGGGTATTAAAGGGTAAATTGCTGGAAGACTGGCAGCGTTATCTGCAAACTAACGATTCCCTGGTTACAGTTAAATAAATTAGATTATTTCTCTTCTTTTAATACATTTTACAGCAATCTGCATTTAATTAGAATTACCCAGTTCGGTCCTATGCATGAGATATCTGCTTTTGATTACAATTATTTTAGTATTTAGCCGTTTTTTAATTCAACTGTATTTTCACAGTTCTTATTGCTAAATTGCAAAAATATTCGTGTACATGTATGATGCATTTTTAAAAGGATTGTTATTGGGTGTGATGCTTGCTATATCGGTAGGTCCGGTTATCTTTTCTATTATTAAGCAAAGTATTACTAATGGCCATAAGGGTGGGTTTACTTTTGTTGCAGGGGTAAGCGCCAGTGATATAACCATGGTGGTAATCAGTCAGCTTTTTACCGAACTCTTTCGCAGTTTACTCAATTTTAAAAAGGAAATAGGAATTGGGGGCAGTATTTTATTAATGGCTATCGGTCTCTTTGTTTTATTCTTTAAAAAGGTAAAAGTTAATGAAGATGGCACCGTAATGCAGGGAATGAGAAAAAGGGATTATGTAAAAACCTTTTTATCCGGGTATTTTATCAATACACTTAACCCCAGTGTTATTATGTTCTGGCTGGTAATTGCCACTTCGGTAGTGGATTATGCATTTAGTTACAGGCTGATTATGTTTGCTACCTGCCTAGTATTTATGTTATCAACAGATATTTTAAAAGTTTTACTGGCAGGAAAAATCCGTCAGAAATTAACCCCAAGGAATATTCATCTGATTAATCAGTTATCCGGTTTAATATTAATAGGTTTTGGTATTGCTTTAATCTGGGGTACCCTGGAGTTTGGCAGCAAACTCCATTAGATTTAACGAAACCTTTCCTTATACATATTGTAATAAATTTTATCTTTCAAAGCATGAAAGCAGTACTGCTCCTTTTATGCTTACAAATTACACTTGAATCATTTGCACAAAATGATTTTGTAGTGCTGAAGAAAAGAGGGATAACCATCGACCGGTTTTATAAAGGCAGCCCTATTCATGTATATACCAAAGATGATTATATTTTTGAAGGCTGGGTTTCCAAATGTTTTCATGATACCATTCACATTCACCTGGGATATATGGGACTGGTTGGCAAAGGTTTTGGTACTACCATCGATTCTGTATTTACCGGTTATGCAGATGTTCCTGTAAAAGACATTACACTGATACCCGCCAAAAGGATTACAGGTGCACAAATTGGTAATTTTCTGATTAAACTGGGTCTTATTGCCGGTGGTGTTATTGGCGTAAATCAATTAAATATTTCAGCCCCCGGAATTTACCTGGCACAGTTTGGTGCAGCCATAGTGTTGAATTTTGCAGTAAACCTGATACATCCTTTCAGGGACAGTAAGCCATCGGGCTATCATCTGGGGAAAAAATTTACATTGGCCTATATAGATCTGTCCACTTCAAAATAGTATCTTGCTTATATGGCAAAGAAAACCTCCGCAGGAAAAAGGATCTGGAAGTTTATTAAGCGATTATTTCTGGTGGCTTTTATTAGTTCATTGCTGTATGTGGTGATTTGTATCTGGATCATCCCTCCCATCACTTTTACCCAAATTCAGTATGGTTTTAATTATGGGATACATAAAGATTATGTGGCCTATAAAGATATTTCCTATAATGTAAAACTGGCTGCCATTGCCAGTGAAGACCAGGCTTTTCCTGATCACAACGGATTTGACTGGGATGCTATTGAAAAAAGCCTGAAACCCAGAAAGAAGCATAAAAAATCAAAAATTCCATTAGGGGGCGCTGCCAGCACTATTTCTCAGCAAACAGCTAAAAATGCTTTTTTATGGCAGGGTAGTGGTATTACCAAATGGGTTAGAAAAGTTCCTGAATTTTATTTTACCGGACTGATAGAATTAATCTGGGGTAAAAGAAGAATTTTAGAAGTCTATCTTAATATTATAGAAATGGGACCCGGTATTTATGGAATTGAAGCAGCTGCGCAGCATTATTTTCATAAACCTGCCAAAAACTTAAGCAGGGAAGAAGCAGCTAAAATTATTGCCTGTCTGCCTAATCCTAAACTGTTTTCTGTAGTTCCAGCCAGCAGAAGGGTAGCCTGGCGTTATCCGCAGATTTTACAACAAATGCGTAATATTGAAGATGATGAGGATATTTTAAAAATCATTCAATAATACTGTTTACTGCTTTTATAGCAGTATTAAGCCGTTGATCATAATCACCGCTGATTTCTACCCAGGGTACTTTCTGATTAAGCAGGAGGTCTTTATAAATATGGTATAATTCTGTACGGGGACCTTCATCCGGGTATTCCCTCAGTTCATCCTGTACCCAGGGCAGGTCTATATTGCAGAATAAATACAGGTCATATTTTCTCTCTACTATTTCATCCAGAATAAACTGATGGCATTTGCCAAATACATATTCATTCCAGACTTTCATTACATACATATCTGTATCAATAAACAATAACTCTGTTTTATCTTTTACCAGGTCACTATATTTCTCTTCCAACGCTATTTGCCCTTTTGCAATAATTAAAAGGTCGTCAAAATCGTAGGCTTTACCATGGGTATGTAAATATTCGCGTGCAAATTCAGGGCACCATTCTGTATTAAAATGTTGTGCCAGCAATGCACATAAGGTGCTTTTCCCTGTAGATTCAGGGCCTATAATGACAATTTTTTTCAGCGTTTACTTTTTTTAAAATGAACAGTAAAATAAACAAGTTTCATGCAGCAAGCAATGGAGTAAGGTTTTGAATTCTGAATTGCCTTACCATTTTTTTATTGACTTTGGATATATACTTCTTTGTAAAAAAAGTAGTAGACCAAAACTGGGTGCAACATAAATACCCGGGATTAGAAAACAAAATATCCGGAAAGAAATGGTACCAGCGGTATCCTTTCTTTTGAAAATATATACGGCATTTACGTTCAAATCCCAAATCAACTGCTGCAGCCATCACAGCATCCCGCTGGCAACGGGATTTTATAAAGGGCTTCACCAGTCGCCTGTCAAAGCCATTAAAATAAAACAAGTCCACCAGTTCTTTATAATTCTGATATCTGGAATATGCATCAAACTGCGGAAACATGGGCATGGTGCAAAAAACAATAAAAATGACCATTTTAAGAACCGGATAATTGAAAAACCACCATCCATTTAATTTATTAAATAATATATACAACAGAATGGCTTCTGCAATGGTAACCAAATGCAATAAAATGCCTGCTCTTATATAAGGGTGTAAATAATGCACACAGATTGGGGATTGGTTGTTTGGTTAAAATTATTGCATTGTTTAGTAAATTAAAATATTTTTTGGCAGTAATTATACAGCATCAATGTGTTATAGGTTTTGTTTTTTCTTTTTTAATCCATTCTGCCAGCCCTGCAACAGCCAATACCAGCAATACTAAAAATTGTACACTGGTAAAAACATAGCCTTTTATAAAGTAAAGCGGAATACTGGCCATATTGGTAGCAATCCACCAGATCCAGCTTTCTATTTTTTTCTTTGCCATTAACCACATACCTGTATAAGCTGTTGCACTGGCAAAAGCATCTGCCCAGGGTATGGCTTCTGGTGCAAATGCCTGTTTTAACCAGGTTAATGAGAAATAAATCACCACATAAAAACTTATAAAAAACAGCATTTGCTGAACCCATTCTTTACCGGAGCTGTAGGTAATATGCAATACCACTTCGTGTTTAACTGTGTCTTTCCGGCTCCATAAAATCCAGCCATAAATACTCATCACCGAATAATAAAAATTAACGCTTGCTTCTCCAAATAAACGACCCTTTACACTGATATAGATATAGATTACTGTATTCAGTAACCCTACAGGGTACACTAATATATTTTCTTTTTTGCTGTACCATACACTGGCAATTCCTGAAAAAACAGCAATAAATTCCAGCCAGGTGGTATCTTTTAACCCGTTTATCAGTTGGTGCCAAAATTCAGTCATGCTTATGAAATGTGAAATTTAATAGAATAATCAAAGATAGTGGCTCAATTGTTTTTAACTTGCCTATTCTAAATCAAATATTATGATCCGTAATGCAACTGCCGTATGGAACGGCTCCGGTAAAGAAGGCAATGGCCATCTTACCACTCAAAGCACTGTATTGAATAAAACACAGTATTCCTTTAACTCCCGCTTTGAAAATGGGATTGGAACCAACCCTGAAGAACTGATTGCGGCTGCCCATGCAGGCTGTTTTACAATGAAACTCAGTTTTGTATTAGGTGCTGCCGGTTTTACAGCTGAAACGCTGGAAACTAAATGTGAGATCACTTTTGAAAATGGAAGTGTTACAAAATCTCATTTAATATTATCAGCAAAAATACCAGGTATAACTCCGGAAGTATTTGAAGCCAGCGTAGAAGAAGCTGAAAAGAATTGTCCAATCAGTCTGTTACTGAAAACAGCAATTTCTACTACTGCTACTTTATTGTAAAAGCAGTAACTATAAAGGATAAGGCTTTTTCTCAAACTATAAGAAAGAGGCTATCTTAAAAATAAGAAGAAGGGCCCTGGAATCGCTTAAATGATAATGGGTTTCTATAAGGTTTCTGAAACAAAAGAGGCTGTCCCAAATAGATGGACAGCCTCTTTTAATGTTAATTCTGATTTTAATCTTTAAACAAAATCCAAATTGTAATGATCCCCTTTTTTATAAGAATTAAGATGAACTGAATTATATTTTTCAAATAACATACTTCTCTGCTCTCATGCTTCTATTTGGAATAAATATTACAGGTACATTCAGCTTTTTCTTTTTTTAACCAGTATAATGGTGGCAATAGTAGCAAAAACAATAAATGGTATCCAGTCGCCAAACTCTTTGCCCATATTATAACCTTTCATTTTACCAGTTGTATCTGCAATAAAAATTAAGTACTTAATCATATTATTCATTTATTAAAGCATAAACAGCAAAACTGGCCAGCCAGTGTTCACCGCCATAACTACCGGATGCCACATTGGGCAAACTGGCTTTCAGATGTTTTACAGCAGCATTGACCAAAAGTTTTCTGCGCTCATCCTGCTTGGGTAATACAGAGGCAATTCCTTTTAAACACCAGCTTCTGCTAAAACATAAACCATCCAAATGTACAATTTGCATGTCATTTCTGTCTGATACTACCGGTAAAATGGTTAAATGATGTAATCCCTCTGTTCCAATAAAACCATTAAACCAGGCCAGAAAATCCTGTTTATTATACACCCTGCGCATTAAATCTGCTTCTTCCAGAGATGGAGATAAAAAATCAGTACCATCTGGTTCCCATCTTGCAGGGGCATTTTTATCATTTCCGTAAATCTTTTTAGCAGCGGCTATAATTGCATTTTCAAAAGTGATATTATGAACTGATCTGGCATAGTCCAGTGCAAATACCAAACCGAATGCTGTATTAGGATGCACTCCAGTTCTGTTGGGGTAGGTTTGTTTAGGTAAAAACTGTAGCCATATTTTTACAATACTATCACATAAAGGTGACAGGGACTTTTTCCATTGTATAGCATCGGGGTCGTTCCAGGTATTTAATTCCTGCTGCAGTTTTAATAACCAGGCCCAGCCATAGGTTCTTTCAAAGCTCTTAGTTAGAGGTGTATTAAAATAATTTACTTCCACTGCAATGTTTTGAGGAGATAAGGTTCTCGATAGTAACGATCTGATTTTCTGTGCTTCCGGCAAATCCGGATACTCTTTTAACAATCTAACAAGCATCCAATGACCGTGTACACTGCTATGCCAGTCAAAGCATCCATAAAAAGACGGATGCATTTTGATAGGTGTAATTACCTGATCACTATCGCTAATAGCAGTATGGTTTATTTTATTGGGGTATTCCTGTTCAATACATTTTAATGGTAAAGAAGCCAGGTGTGATGCTCCCTGTACCGTTAAATGAAAAGCAGTACTGTCTTTATTAACTGTATAGAAGGTTTGCTGAGCTGTTAGACTAACCAGTGAAAAGAGGGGAAAAAATAGAAACAGTATTTTCATGAATTGGTTTTATGTACAAAATACAAAAGTCCCGCATTAAGCGGGACTTTTATCAACTACTATTTTAAAAACAACTTACTATTCTGCTTCAGCTACTACTTCTTTTACTTCAGGAATCATTCTTTTCATCATTCCTTCTATTCCTGCTTTTAAAGTAATCATAGAAGAAGGGCATCCGCTGCAGCTTCCCTGCAACATTAAATTCACTACCCCTTCATTGTAACTTTTAAACTGTATAGCTCCACCATCCATTTCTACAGCAGGCTTTACATAATTTTCCAGTAATTCCTTTACTCTCTTTACCACATCATCATCATCCACAGATACGGTATTGGTAGCCTGTTGTTTTAACTTAAGTGCTTCTTCTTCATTTACTACCACACCACCATTTTCCAGGTATTCTTTCAGAAATTGTTTAATAGTGGGTATCACATCCTGCCAGTCTTCCAGGTCACTGGTTTTGGTTAGTGTTACAAAATTGCTTGCAATGAATACACACTTTATAAATGGAAAACTAAATAATTCTTTTGCCAGGGGAGAAGCAATAGCCAAAGCTTCATCCTGGATATCAATGCTCTTACCTGGATATAATAATTTGTTGGCAACAAATTTCATTGTATCCGGATTAGGGGTCATTTCAGTATAAATTGAAATGATGGTATTTCCTGTTTTTATCATAACTCTAAATTTTCAGCAATACAAAAATACACAAATATTAAGTCCACGTAATTGATGAAATATAAAGGTTGACTATTTTTCGTTAATCGAAAGAAGCCGGATGGTGCTATTTTAAGCCAAAACAGTAATTAAACCCCTGATAACCGCACCTAATTTAACTGCTTCAAATATCCGCTGCTCAGATCCTCCGTTGTGTAATACTGATTGTTCATGTGAAGCTACACACATTTCACAACCATTTAAAGAAGATACTACCAGGCTTACCAGTTCAAAAAACTCCTTTCCCAGCACCGGGTTCATCATAATATTCATTTTAATGCCTGCGGGCATATTATTGTAGCTGTCTTTTTTTACAAAATGGCGGAACCGGTAAAACACATTGTTTACATTTAATAAGGAAGTGCAGGCAATAATTTCTGCAATTTCTGCAGCTGTGGCACCGGCTTCTGTAGCCAGACTGCTGAAACTTTCTTTCAGTATATCAAATTTCTCATTTACGGCAACACTTAATGCCAGTAATAAAGCCTCTTTCCTGTTTATATACTGTGTATTATTCAGCACATTGCCCACATTAATCTTCAGGTCTTTAATATAACGGGAGTCTTTATTCAACAAAGCCTCAGCATTTGCGGAGGGCTGGTATTCATTTAATGTAAGGTCTGCCAGCAGGTTGGCAAAGGTTTCATTTTCTATCGCTGTCATTTTTGCTGATTTTAAAGGGCTGACCTAAAAGATAGATGAGAGTTCAGAAATCGCATAAATAGTATTTCGCCTCAATCACCTGCCTTAGAGGGCTATGCTTTTAGGTCAACCCCTGATTTTTTAGTTTAATTGTGCGGTTAAGGTTTCCTGTCCTTTATTCCAGTTACAAGGGCAAAGTTCATCTGTTTGTAAAGCATCCAATACGCGGATTACTTCCTGAACATTACGGCCCACATTTAAATCATATACACTTACCCAACGTATAATTCCCTGAGGATCAATGATAAAAGTTGCACGGTAGGCAATTTTTTCTTCTGCATCCAGTATGCCCAGTTCTTCAGCTAAAGATTTGGAGGTATCTGCCAGCATCGGGAATTTCAGGTCTCTTAAATCAGCATGATCTCTTCTCCAGGCTGCATGTACAAATTCAGAATCTGTAGATGCACCAATTAATACCGCATCACGGTCTTTAAAATCATGGGTTCTTTTATTGAATTCTGCTATTTCTGTTGGGCATACAAATGTGAAATCTTTTGGCCACCAGAATAATACTGTCCATTTTCCATCTGCACTGGCATATTCATTGGTTAACTCAATAAATTCTTTACCTTTTTCAATAGATACTACTGCTTTCTTTTTAAAAGAAGGGAATACACTTCCTACGGATAAAACACGATTGCTCATAACTTGATTTGTTTTTAATAATTAATTTATTTGAAATAATAAAGGTTAACTATTGATTTGTTGCCTGTTGATTGAGGTGCAAAACTGCAGGTTTTGAATGATAGAGAAACATTGTATCTTTCTATAAGCAATAGATAAAATCTATTTATAAGTATATTATAACAATAGGAGGTTTGTATTTTTAAATAAATAAAATAGCCGGAATAGATACTTTCAATATGTTCTGATCGCATATTGTAAAAGCTTTCTTATGCCGGCTTTTTTAAACTGGGGGCTTATAAAAAAGATTGATGAATCTTAAAAACAGTATTTTCTTTCATCCATCCACAGGAGAGGAATAGGGTATTTTGTAACTCACTTCCACTTTAACAACAGGTAACTACAACACCCGAAGTTTAGCATAATTCAGCATTATTTTCTTTTCTCCGTTTTTATCAAAGCGAATAGTAGCAATTGGATTATGTGCAGACCCTTCTAACTGTATCACTTCCCCAAAGCCAAATTTCTGGTGTTCTACTCTTTGCCCCTGTTCTAAATTACTGGTATCACTCGCTTCGAAATCCACTGAAGGAATATGATTAACCGGTGCTGGCTGGCGATTTACAGGTGTTAGATAAGATGGCTTTTTATCTCCCCCTTCTTTACTTGCCGGGCCTGCCGGTTTACCGGGTGCCGGGCCATATCTTTTTTCTGCTTGTTTTATGTCATTATATTCCCCGTAACCTGCTGTTCGATTCATTCTTTCAAAAGCAGTTCCCATACTTCCCTGCGTATTCCTGGCACCTCCACCGGCATATGCCCTGTCTAAATATTCTTCCGGCATTTCTGTTAAGAACCTGCTTGGCTCATTTTGTACTAAATTACCAAACCTGTACCGTGTATTTGCATAAGTTAACCAAAGTCTTTGTTTTGCCCTGGTAACCGCTACATAAAATAATCTGCGTTCTTCTTCCAGTTCTTCCCGGGTATTAATGGCCATGGCATTGGGAAACAGGGTTTCTTCCACCCCACCAACAAAAACACATCCAAATTCCAAACCCTTTGCCGCATGAATGGTCATCAGCTTTACAGAATCGCTGTCTTCTTTTTCATTATCCGCATCTGTTAATAAGGTAATCTGCTGCAGGTAGCTTCCCAAAGATTTTGTTCCCACTACTTCGCCATCTTCTGTATCCGGACTTTCTGTCCATTCCTTTATAGAATTCAGCAATTCCTGAATATTTTCATATTTGGCCAATCCTTCGGTTGTTTTATCATTAAACAACTCTTTTACAATATTTGTATGCTTACCAACCTGTAAAGCCACATCATAAGCATTATTCTTTTCCAGCATGCTCTGGAAATACTTAATCATTGTAATAAAATTCTGAAGTGCTTCCAGTGTACCGGCTTTAAAACCAAACTGCCCGGCTCTCTCTACCACTTCGTACATAGAAATCTGCTGTTCATTAGCAATGATCACACATTTTTCCATGGTTGTCTTTCCAATACCTCTTGCCGGAAAATTGATAATTCTTTTTAACGCTTCCTCATCTTTGGTATTAACTATAATACGCAGATAGCCCAGAAAATCTTTGATTTCTTTTCTTTGATAAAAGCTGATGCCACCATAAATTTTATAGACAATGCCCATTCTCCGCAATGCTTCTTCAAAAGACCTGGATTGGGCATTGGTACGGTACAAAATGGCAAAATCCCTGTTATAATAATGATTGCGTAATTTTTGTTCCTGAATGGTATCCGCTACAAATTTGCCTTCCTCATTATCTGTCATGGTTCTTACCAGCTTAATCTTTTCACCGGTTTCATTTTCTGTCCATAAGTTTTTAGGTAATTGCCCTTTGTTATTCTTAATCACTTCATTTGCTACACCTAAAATACTTTGTGTGCTCCGGTAATTCTGTTCCAGTTTCACCACTTTTACCTCATCATAATCCTTCTGAAACTGTAAAATATTTTCAATGGTTGCCCCCCGGAAACTATAAATACTTTGTGCATCATCCCCCACTACACAAACATTTTCGTGCATGGCACCCAATAATTTGGTAATCTGGTACTGAACAGGGTTGGTATCCTGGTACTCATCAATCAGGATATATTTAAATTTCCGCTGGTACTTGCTCAGTGCCTCATTATTGGTTTTCAATAATTCGTACATTTTCAATAACAGATCATCAAAATCCATGGCACCATTTTTAAAACAGCGTGCCGCATAATATTGATAAATCTGTGCAATAGCCGGTCGGTTCGCACGTATATCTTCCTGCTGCAGGTAATAGTCGGTGGCATATTCGCCCGGTCCCACCAATGCATTTTTTGCGGAAGAAATCCGGTTATGAACCACACTGGGTTTATAATGTTTATCATCCAGGTTCAGTTCATTGATTACCGTTTTTAAAACACTGCGACTATCATCGGTATCATAAATGGTAAAATTATTGGGATAGCCAATTTTATTGGCTTCTGCCCTTAAAATACGGGCAAAAACACTGTGAAAGGTTCCGATATATAAATTCCTTGCTTCATTATTACCCAAAATCCTTTCAATACGTTCCTTCATTTCTTTGGCAGCCTTATTGGTAAAAGTAAGTGCCAGTATATTAAAAGAATCTACACCGCTTGCCATTAAATGAGCAATCCTGGTAGTTAACACCTTTGTTTTGCCACTTCCGGCCCCGGCTACGATCATAATAGGGCCATTAATATGCTTTACCGCTTCCAGTTGCGGTTCATTTAGTCCTTGTAAATACTCCTGCATGGGTGCAAGTTAAAGTTTGCTGCGCGATGCTGCCACTGTTTGCACATCTCTTTTTATTAACATGATAAGGGAAACAGTGTTTTTGAAGATTTCATATAATTTCATTCTTTACTTAAACCGATTATTTATTTTTGCATTCCGCTTTTATTGATACTTTTTTTGCAGCTGCAAAATCAAAATTCATCACCTCATTTTATCTAAATTTTCTAAGCCTTTTAATTCGGAAAGATTATGCCCATTCATTTACCAAATGATCATTAAACCCATATCAAAGTCATGATAAACCCACGACAAGCCATGGTTTACGTGGTGAAAACTGGTTTATTTTGGCTGAATATTGGTTGTAACAATACTTTGGTAATACTCATTTTCGCTTTATTTCAGATTTAAATACTTTTAAGGATTTCCTTTAGAATTCAGAATATGTGCCGGACTTCTTTCTGTTGAAAAACAACAATGGATTTCTGTGCCGCATCTTCAGCAAACCACCTTGCCTTAATTTAATAACAACCATCAATTTTGTCTTTGTTGCTTTTGCGAAAGGAGGAGACTAAAACATCTAATTAAAATAGATTGAATAGACAAAAAGATGAGAAGGGTGAATTTTACAAAGAAACTGAAACCTTACGAAACACTGGCTGGCAGGAGTTTACATTTTGGAATTTAAAACATCAACTGATACAATAAAAAAGAGGCCGCTTAATTAAACAGCCTCTTTTTTATATAGCATTTTCAAATACTAGAAGAATAAATTACTTAATAAGCCCGTAGCACCCTTGGGTTTTAATTTTAAGAAATCCGCAAATTTAGCAGCGCCCATTATAGTTTTTAATTTTCCAAACAAACCACTTTGTAATGGATTGAATTTACCCAGGTATTTGGTAGGATCTGTTCCTGCTAAACCAATAATACTGCTTTTACTTTTCAAAAATCCACCGATTGCATCTGTAAGTGCTGGTTTTTGAGTTCCGGGTAAAGATAGTTTACTGGTTAATTCTCCAACAATCCCACCCGTTGTTTGTCCAATATTTCCAATAGCGGGTGGTTTAACAAAACTGGATAGAGCACTAGTTGCTGCTTTGGTATCTATTTTAGGAATATCAATTTGTGCCTTGGCAGTAAAGCCGATTATAGCAGCAAATACAGCGAATAATAATTTTTTCATAACAGGTTATTTGTAGTTTAAAATGAATAAACAAATTAACTGCATTTTGCTATAGATATCAAATTGTTATTATAATGAAATTATCGCTCAATTTTAAGGATTGGAATAGGCGGATCAAAATACTGGTTATCCTCGTTCTGAGCATATATTTTCTTCACAATTCCCATCCCTTTTACCACTCTTCCAAAAGCGGCATAACCTTGTCCGTCTGCTATGTTTTCTCCTCCATAATTTAAGCCAGGCTGTGCACCAATGCAGATAAAAAATTCTGTAGAAGCGGTACCTGGTGCTAATCTTGCCAGAGAAATAGTTCCATCCAGGTGTAATATTCCTGTTTGACGGGTAGTTTCATGTTCTATTCCTTTTATCTGAACTGCTTTTTTATAATTAGTTTTCCAGATACCTCCCTGTATCAATTCTGTTTTAGGTGCATTAATGGGCTGGTTATCATCGTTTAATACCCTGTAAAAACTACTATGGTCATAATATCCGGAATCAATAAAAGACAGGAAAGCAGCTACAGTTTTTGGTGCTTTATCAGGATAGAGTTCCAGTTCTATATCCCCATAAACAGTTTCAATTTCAATATGCGGATGCTTGTACTGTTTTTTACAGCTGATACAAACAGAAAGGAAAGCGAATAATATGCATGCTTTTTTCATCAGTATTCATTGGGGTTGAATAAATGGAATGCTCTGGATTTCAAAAATACCATACGGGTGAATCTGTTTTACACTTTATTAAAGGTAAAATGAAGCAATTAAAAATTAAGTAAGTTCCGTAAAACAGGTTTAGGCTTTTTATGAATACAGGTAATAAGGGTATAATCAGTTGAATTATATTATAACCTGGCACGTTTACTTTCCAGGTATTTATTATGGATCACTTCACTCATTGGTTTTTCATATACTTTACTTTCCACCCATGAAATTATATCCAGATAAGCAAAGGCCCGGGTTTCAAACCTGTTTTTCTCCAGGTGTTTTATCTTATTAAGGAACTTTTCAAGCTCTGGTTTTAATTTACGGGGAGTAGAAGAAAAAGAATTGCGTATAAACCGGAACATTTCTTCTTCCACCACAGTCAGGTTTTTCATTTTAGCCATGAAGCGGTACACCGACTTGGTAAGAGACTCCATGATATCAAAATTACCCAGCTCATAATGAGACATGAGATGTAACACCCTCGCATAACTTTGCAGGTCAGCCCGTAAATCCATTGGACCATTAATAATTTTCTGCAGGTAATCGATAGCAGCTTTATAATCACCTTTTCCAAAATGGAGCATAGCAAATTTATAATTGAAAACCAGGATACGGTGCCGGTCTACATACAAAGCATATTCCTGTAAATTGGCTTCAAACTGCGGAATCTGTTCAACACCTTCTTTAAAGGACCCCCTCATTAAATGCCTGTTTATCTTTGCTGTATTGATATAGATTGAAATATGGGTTCTGAAATTATCGTGCTGGGCGGCAGTTTCCGTTTTAGCAAAGTTTTCAAACTTTAATAAGGTTTCATCAAATTTCTGATGATTCCTCAAATCAAAATGAGCATTCAGTAAATTATGCATCCCTTTTACATAGTGCCCTGTTTCAACAGCTAGCATTTGTGGTTCTTCATCAAAAACATCTATCCATTTCTGGCTATAGCGGTAATACATTAAAAAATCCTGACGGATAAAAGCATACCAGCAATAACTCTGATATAAATACAACTTTTCATAAAACCCATTTACTTCATTTACATTTTCAGGAAGCTGGTTTTTAAAATAAGCTTTGATATCTTTTTCATCCAACTCGTTTCTGGCATGGCCATTTATTACATACCATCTGTATAACAAAAGGGCCAGGTTAGAATACCGGGTTACCCGGTTAATATGTTCACTGATAAAAATGGCTTCTCTGGCCATTAATTCTGTTTTCTCTACAGAACTTCTGGTAATATGG
>Ga0364881_10197_pt1 | contig 41647 bp, 30 predicted proteins | sample ExccelJu500001D4_5_FD_206923 | JGI IMG/M metagenome (GOLD analysis project Ga0364881, IMG submission 206923) | Enriched cells from Trout Bog Lake Hypolimnion, Wisconsin, USA - BchlTB.July30.5000.01.D4 | ecosystem: Environmental > Aquatic > Freshwater > Lake > Hypolimnion/Profundal zone | place...
ATAGTATATAATGGGTGTCTACAACTTTTTATGAAAACAATTGATGATATATTAAAAAGAATCCAGCCGGAAAAGCAGAAAGAGCTGGCTCTGATTCTAAACATTAAGACCTCTACTGAAGCCAAAATCAGGGAGGCAATGCTTAATTTCTTTACATTATACAGGATTATATCCTCTTTTAACAGGGACGAAAAAAGTATATTTAAAGTACTTTATTCAGGCAATGACGGAATAAGTTTTGGCGAGATTCAGAAAATACTCGGTCTAGAAATCGATGTAATAGAAAAGTCTGTTTTTAACATAAGTGAGTTTATGCTGGCTTATGTTATCAAAAACCGGCAGATGCTCAGCAAAAAAATGGACAGAATTCACTGCATCCAAGAGGTATCCGATATTTTTAACATTACAGATAGTACAGAAGTTACGGATTATTTAACTAAAGCTGCCGAAATACTTATTTCAAAAAATGAATCCGTTCCTGAAGAAGTAACCAGAGATGAAAAATCTCTTGAGATAATTCAAACTATTGTTGAAAAAGGATGTATAATCCAGTCCGAAAAACTTATAGAATTACATCCTTCAAAAGATAACGAAAAAAAGATCAACGAGATGATTGATAAAGGTTATCTTAAAATATTCAACATTATAAATGATAAACCGTATGTATATATCGGCTTATCTGAAAAAATCCTGATTCAGGCTGCGTCACTTTACAGAAAGAAAAACCTTTCTGAATCTGTAAATGTTTCCAATAATTTTAAAGCGGCGACCAATGTTATAAAGGCATATGATGTTATATCATCATCAGGCCTGTTTCTGACAAAACAGAGTAAATTCAGAAAAATAGATCTTAAAAAAATATCCGAAACAATGCTGGAGATCTGTCTTAGCGACGGGACACCTCTTGCTGATGAAGAGAGAGCATTTATTGCCATGGAGATGCTTAACCTTCTAAAGTGTCTAAGGTTAGACAGGGATATAGGAATCATAAGCATAAAAAATATATCCGAGAAAATAGAAGATCCGGTTCTGATAATTAAAAATGTTCTTTTAAAAATTCAGGACGGTATTAAACCGGGGGAGGAATTCAAGGGTGAGTTTATTATACCCAATTATTCCGGCATAAAGAGTATCTTATCAATACTCCCCGGCGTTAAAACTATTAACTACGATTATCTTAAACTGATTTTTATAACACTATGTACCGCCTCTCACTTTAAAAAGCTTGAAAATGATTTCGAAAATTTTATTATCGATACAGGAGATTTGTTTGAACAGTCTCTCGATTTTCTAACGGTCTGCGGGTTATGTGAAACTATTAATGGAAGAATAACCTTATCCGAACCGGGTAAAAAGATAAATGCGCTGCTTCAGAATAAAAAACACCACAAAGAAACCGAAATTAAAAAATGCATATACATAAGTCCTGATTTTACACTGATGATTCCGCACCGTGATATTGATCCGGTATCGCTCTATACGATTATGGCTTTTACTGAAATCCTTAAAGAGGATGTTGTAATTGAAGCGGCAATAACCAAAATTTCTATTATAAACGCCAAGAAAAGAGGTATGAATATTGAAAAATTTATTCAGACCCTCAAAAAATATGCAAAGAATGAAATTCCCCAGAACCTGGAATTTCTTCTTGATGACTGGACAAAGCAGACAATAAGTATAAATATATCCAGACCAATACTTCTTCACGCAAGTCACGGAAGTTTTATTGATGAATTCCTCTACAGTTCATCGTCTAAAACCATAATGACAAGGATATCAGAGAATTATGCAATCCTTGATAAAGATTCGATCGATATTGTTGTTAAGTTTTCAAAAAAATTCGATACGGTAATTACTATTTTTGAAGAGAATGATTGAGTGAACCACTGACTGAATTATTCAGTCAGTGGTGACTTTTATTTTCAGCGGGAATTTCCAGTCCATAAACTCCTGAAGAGCTTTTATTGTTTTATCCTGGACAAAATATATTTTACCGTTTAATTTAACAAGACCGCCCTTATAATAAGTGTGCTTCATCTGGTGTTCAACCCATCCTACAAGTTCAAGACTTCTCCAGTTATCTATTGCTTTCAGGACAGGAATTTTTTGAAGATAAATTTCCTTAATCACACCGTTTTTAACTGAATCCGCTAAAACTTTTTCCCATTCCATCAATATACTCTTACATTATTATTTTAATTTGTCTCATTCCGAAAATAAAAAAGCAGTTAAATTAAGAAGTTTTTCCCTGAAAATATTCCGCTGGTATGGTTTCATCAGGTATAAGGACAGTATAAAATACCGGTAAACATTGTGCAATTTATTTAAACATCAGCATTTGACTGATCTGCGGCTGCACACTCACCCATTAATGTCTCAATTTTAGATTCCAGAATTTTCTTTTCACCTTTAAGTCTTTTAAGCTCAGTGTGCAGATCGATAGCCTCATTTCTGCTTAATTCTTCGACATTCTCCCTGGCATTCATAATCTTTTTTGCTTCACTCAGTTCTCTGGAAGAATATTCAATAAGAGATTCCTGCGCCTCGATTATCCTGTTAGCATTGAGAAGCTCCTCCCGGCGGAGTTCATTAAGCATCTCTTCAGCTTTAATTCTGTCTTTAAGGGCTATAAATTCGTTATTCCTGTATAAAGCAATATTCCTGATTGAATCATTGAGGACTAAATGCTCCTCCATCAGTTTTTTTTCAAAATCCAGAATTCTTATAAATATCTCTTTTTCGGTCCCTTCATCGAACATATCTTTTCTTTTTATATTAAGCATACATTCAAGAACGTCTATCCTGGATTCAGATTCATCAGATATAAGCTTCATAAGCTGTCTGTATTTTTCAACAAGGAGTGTTTTTTCCAGAAGAAGCATAAAGCTTCTTTCATCGACCGGTTTTATAATAAACTCAAGATTGAGAAGATGGATCGCATTGAAGAATACTCCGTCAATGTCTTTCTTATCTGTAATTATTAATTTAATAATATTCTGTACACATTTAATTTCAGAAAGATGTCTGATTAGATTCTCCGCTTTCATATTTATCAGATCAAAAATAAGAACGCAATAGCCGACTTTGTTTTCACAATTTATTTCAATTTCATCAAAATTACAGACATTTACGGATACACCCATCTGCTTAACTCTCGCAGCAAGAGCCTCCCCTTCCTTATTATCCGTGTAAAACATTATTTCAATTTTATTCATATATTCAAACCTTTAACTGAACCTGATTTTTTACCAAATTTTCTCTAATTACAACTCTTTTTTTCAGATGAAATATAAAAACAGTCTCATTACAGAATCCCATAAGGGCGGTTACAAAAACACCGTTTTTGAAACCGCCCGGGGCCCCACTTCTACAGGCTCAGCACATCGCTGCGGGGCTTTTAAAAGAGGCTGCCGCACCTTTGACCCTGTAATAAGCGGGTTATTAGAACTGCCCAGAATAAACATATCTGCCGGTTATTAGAACCAAAAAAGAGATGAATTTTAATCAAATACCGGCTCTTTTGCTATTATTCCTCTATATTACATTTCAAGTATCAATTATAAAGATAACAATTTTACAGGAAAATCTGTGCAAAAATTTTATTTTTTCAGTAAACCGCAGAATAACTTCAGGTAAATAAACACATATGTGATTATGTTCACTTAACACTGAAAAAAAAGCTTGCCAATATCCTCTCATATAACGATTTGTCCCGACAATTAAAAGTATCCGGTTTTTGACCTCTGAAGTGACATATTCTATTTAAAATCTGAATAAATATTCATTCTGTTCATCACCGGTAATTAAAGTAAAACTATTTGAGGAACTAATTTGAAATTCGCAGGATTTGTAATTGTTTTAATTTTTACACCGATTCTATTTTTCAGCTATAACCGGCAGGTTTTTTCGCAGGGATTTTTCAAGCTGTTTGATAATACTGAATTTTCAGAAACCGGCCTCCGGAAAGTCATGGATTTCAATCCGGAAAATGATACTCTTTATCTTCCGGGACTCGAAAATAAAGAGCTCTTTGAGTCGATTAAGGATCTTTCTCTATGCAGAAATGAAGAAGTAAGAAAATATATATATTTATACCTTACAACCGGAAGAGAGTATATTATAAAATCTATTGAGAGATCCGGTATCTACATAGATATCATAAATGATATTATTAAAAAAAATCCCGATATACCCTCAGAGATTGCACTGCTGCCCCTGCTTGAAAGCGGATTTGACCCGAATGCGGTTTCGAAGAGCAATGCAGTGGGCCTGTGGCAGTTTCTTCAGTCAACCTCCTCTCATCTTGATATTAAAAGCAATAAATGGGTTGAAGAGAGACGGGATATTGTTAAGTCCACCGAAGCCGCAATAAGGCATTTACGGTATCTTCATAATACATTTAAATCATGGGATCTTGCACTTGCAGCATATAACGGCGGTGACGGCCAGATAAGGCGCGCCATGTTAAAAACTGATTCACATGATATATGGAAACTGATGAAATCCGGGGCACTCACTAAAGAGACTTCAGAATATGTCCCCAGGTACGCAGCTCTTGTTATGATCTACAATAATCAGAAAATGTTCGGTATTTATAACGACATTAAGCCTCCAATCAAAGAAAAAACAGAGGTTATAAAACTCACCAGTCAGCAGAATATAGATCAGCTGTCAAAAATATGTAATATAGATGTAAATGAAATCAGAAAATACAATCCGGAATTGAACAGCCTGCAGGCTCCGCCATCGGAGCTGGATTATTCTCTAAGACTAACCGTGAAATCAGCTCAGAAATTAAACCCGCTTAACATAACGTACGAATATATTTTCGCGCATTCTGTTTCAGAATACTTCGTTTACGCGGATTCGTTTTTCACACAAAAATTATCTCTTGACACAACCCTACCCTGATTTAGTTTTTTAAAAACTGCAGAGGAGCACAGGATATGTTACCATTCAATTTACCGGGCGGCGGAGAGTGGCTTGTAATAATAGGTATTATAGCCCTTCTATTCGGAGGAAGTAAAGCTATGTCATCCGTAAAAGACCTGGGGAAGGAAGTTTACAAGCTCAAAAATGATGTCAATGATTTAAAAGATGATGTCAAAACTGATATATTTAAATTAAAAGATAAATAACAGAGGAGAACTTTCTTGGATTATTATAAAATAAAAGGCGGCAGAAAACTTAAGGGTGAGGTGCGGATTTCCGGCGCAAAAAACGCTGCTCTACCTATTATTGTGGCAAGTCTTCTGGCTGATGGTGAAACCGTTTTAAAAAACGTCCCGGATTTAATGGACATCAGGACTATTATCAAAGTTATCGAATATCTCGGGGCTGAAACAGAATTTGACAGCGGAAAAGGCATTTTAAAAATTAAAGTCAACAAAATCAAAAACGGTGAAATGCCATACGAGCTTGTAAAGACTATGCGTGCTTCGGTTTATGTTATGGGGCCTCTGCTTGCAAGGCTCGGCGAGGCTGATGTGTCTCTTCCGGGGGGATGCGCTATTGGCGAAAGGCCTGTAGACATACATCTTGCCGGTTTTGAAGCTATGGGAGTTAAAATTGATCTTGAACACGGAAATATAAAAGCGCGTGCAGCGAAGCTGACTCCGGCAAATTTCACGATGAGACAGATCTCAGTCGGTGCAACTGCAAATCTTATGATGGGATCAGTACTTACTCCGGGGAAAACAGTCCTTGAAAACTGTGCCCTCGAACCGGATATTGTCGATCTTGGCCTTTTCCTTAACAAAATGGGTGCAAAAATAAACGGTCTTGGAACAGAACGCATTACAATCGAAGGAGTTAAAAAACTGACTCCTGTTACATATACTGTCATGGCCGACAGGATTGAAGCGGGAACATTTCTTCTGGCGGGTGCAATTACAAAGGGTGATGTAACACTGACTCACTGTGTTCCGGAACATTTAGAGTCTCTTACCGGGCTGCTGAGAGATTCAGGATACAATATCGAAACAGGTAAAGACACTGTAAGAGTTACCCCGGGGAAGGCGCAGAAAGGTTTTATGGTAAAGACTCTCCCCTACCCCGGGTTCCCTACGGATCTGCAGGCTCCGTTGATGTCTCTTGCTACAACTATTCCCGGAATAAGCGTTATTATAGAGACTATTTTCGAGAACAGATACACTCATGTGGGTGAACTGCGAAGACTTGGTGCTGATATAAGCATAGAAGGGAATGTTGCCGTAATAAAAGGTGGAACGGTACTTGAATCCGCCCCGATTATGATGTCGGATCTGCGCGCCGGGGCTTCTCTTGTAGTTGCAGCCCTTGCAGCGAAAGGATCGACAGAAATTCGAAGAATTTATCATTCTGACAGAGGATATGAAAAATTAACTGATAAGTTATCCGCCTTAGGTGCCGATATTAAAAGGGTAAAAGGGGGAACTTTCTGATGCTGAGAGGAATTTACACAGGCGCAAGCGGAATGCTTGTTCAGGATGCAAAGATGGATGCAATTGCGAACAATCTTGCAAATGTCGATAAAACAGCCTACAAGAAGGATGTTGCGATATTCAAATCATTTCCTGAGATGCTTATCCGGAGAATCAATGAGAGCGGACTGGGAGAAACACCCGGCGGTTCATATGATGCTGCGCCAATAGTGGGAAAACTCGGCACAGGAGTGGAACTTAACGAGGTTTTTACAGACTTTGAGCAGGGATCACTTCAGCGAACAGAAAACAACTTTGACATCGCCCTTGACGGAAAAGGCTTTTTTACAGTAATGACCGAACGGGGTGAGAGATACTCACGGGACGGATCTTTCACAATAAATCAGGATGGAGTTCTGATGACTCACAGCGGAAATCCTGTTATGGGCGAAAACGGCATAATAAAAATCCAGGCGAACAACTTTATGGTCAATGAAAGGGGCGAAATTACCGTAAACGGCGACCTCTCGGCAAATCCCAGAGACGTTGTTAGCCAGAGCGGAAACAACTGGGCAAATCCCGTTGTAATAGACAAACTGAAAATTGTAGATTTTGACAATATAAGAGAAGTAAAAAAAGAGGGTGACTCGCTGTACAGGGGAACCGAGTATTCCGGACCTCCCGTACCTCCGGGGGACCTGAAGGTTGTACAGGGATTTCTTGAAAAATCGAATATAAATATCGTCAGAGAAATGGTTGATATGATTGAGGTTCAGAGAGCTTATGAAGCTAATCAGAAAACAGTTACGTCGCACGACCAGGCTCTTGGTAAGCTTATAAATGAAGTAGCAAGATAGATAGAATAAAAAGATAGTTTTGTTAAAAACAAAAAGCCGGATATCAATCCGGCTTTTTTATTACACTAATAAAATATATTAGATACTGAATGTGTACGTTGCTGATGCGGTAACTCCATATATGCTGTGTTTTGAAGCTGGACTCACATTATAATAATCAATATACTGGTATCTGCCGCCCAAGCTTAATGTAACAGCTGCGGGTTCTATATAGTACGCCAGTGAAACAGTTGCATTAGCACCCCAAGTCTTTATCTTCGCAGAGCTTGAGGGAGATCCTGTAATTGTTTCATTTTCTGTTGTCCACAGATACATTCCTGAAACATTTGCAAGAATAAAAAAATCATTAACCATAGGGAGTACTCCACTTATTCCGGCAGCAGGTCCTATACTGTAAATACTCGAATTATTGCCTGGCTGATTGCTATAATCATAATCCATATATTTAAATCCGCCGAAGATTTTTAAATAGTTGTTAAGCCTGTAGCTCAGTGAAGTATCTGAATCATATCTGTGGTAGGTAAAGGCTTGATTTGTTTTAAAATCCCCCAGAAGGAAAACTGAATTAACCCCGAAATCGTCATTAAGTTTAACAGCCAATGCCGGACCATAAAGAAGTCCCGGATCAATTTTTTCTCCACCGTTAGGAGTAAAAGACCAGTTGGCATACCATGATGTTGCCCCTATGCTTATATCCATCGCACTGGATGGCAGAGCTGTTGATAAAAAAGCAATTATTGCGATAAAAAGAACCAGTTTTTTCATCGGACGAATCTCCTTATATTTGTTTAAAAAAAATTTTATATTACCATATGATTTTGTCAATTAACTATTATTGCTGAATTTTGCAGGTCTATTAACTTATCGTCCTATTTGTCTTTAATGCTGCAGCAGTTGCAGAATTAAGCTGATTAAATACTGGAATTTAACTCCGGCAATAAGACCGACTAGTTAACAGAATTTTTAATTCCAACGGTAACCAGATATTTGATTGAGATAGCATAATAATAACGGGATGAAACTGTTCGCCGCAAGCGGAAAGGGTATAGATTCTAAAAGGATAAAATATTTATCCCAGGATGTGGGGAATTCACCTTGAAAAACTGATTGAAAAAAATAAAGTAACAGCTTTCAATGCCTGAAGAAATAAATTTCTTCAGGCGGTTTTCTGCCGGATATCACGGCCCATTTATAACAATTACTGTAGAAACTGATCCTCCCGAATTACCTGCTGTTATTGTATAAGAAGTTGTTGACCCGGGTGCAGCCCACCCCGTACCAGATACAACTCCTGTCGTAGGATTAAGAGTAACACCGGCAGGGAATGTTCCAGTATGGGACCATGATGTAACAGTTCCAGTAAAACTCGGCACCAAATTTATTGATGTCGGGAGAATTCCAAACCACATTCTTTTTCCGTAAGTCACGGTAGAAGGAACATATGTCAATAATGTTGGTGGTACATCAACAACCTTAATAGAGATAACCGTCGTTGTTGAACCGCCGGAATTGGATGCTGTTATTGTATAAGAAATCGCATTCTGTAATACTTCCGGTGTACCTGAAATTATACCGGTTGAAGTATTAAGTATCAATCCTTTCGGCAAAGACGGTAATACAGACCATGATGTAACTGTACCGGTATATTTTGGAGAACATAATAATATTTGTGTTGGATCTTTTGTAATGACCGGCGGAAAAGCCGGATAGCTTAAACCTGATGGAGCTTCGTAATTAACCGTAATTGAGATAGATGTAGAAACCGATCCGCCCGAATTTTAAGCTGTAATTGTATAATTCAACAAAGTCTGCTCAGCTGCGGGAGTTCCGGATATTGTACCTGTCGTGGTATTTAACGTCAACCCTTCAGGCAGATCAGGATTTACAGAATATCTGCTTACAGTTCCTGTAACTGATGCTTTATTATCACTTATTACAGCGCCGACTGTATAAACAGCAGCAGGATTAACATAACTTAAAGAAGATGGTGCTTCGTAATTTACCGTAATTGAAATTACCGCTGTTGTAGATCCGCCCGAGTTAGTTGCCGTTATTGTATAATCTGCTGCACTCTGTTCAGTCGTAGGTGTTCCGGATATATGTCCGGTGACAGGATCAAGAGTCAATCCCGCGGGAAGATCCGGGGTTACAGTCCAGGATGCTACAGTTCCGGAAACCGTAGGGATATTCTCCGCTACAGGAATATCAACTGTATAAACTGCAGGCTGTAGTGAATAACTTAATCCTGATGGAGGTGCGCTGTTTATAACAATTGAGATATCCGCTGTTACAGATCCTCCGGAATTAGTCGCCGTAATTTTGTAGTATCCCGCAGTCTGTTCATTTGAAGGTGTACCGTATATATGTCCCGAAACCGGATCAAGAATCAGTCCCGCCGGAAGATCCGGAATTACAGACCATGAAGAAACCGTTCCTGTTACGGTTGGAATGTTTTCATCTATAGACAGTCCCTTAGTATAAACTGCCGAAGTAGTTTTATATGTCAATGCCGCTGGAGGCTCATCATTTATCGTAATTGATATTACTGCTGTTGTTGAATTTGATTTTCCTGATGCGGTAATTGTATACGGCACCGCACTCTGATCTGAAACCGGTGTACCTGAAATAACTCCGGTTGTAATGTCCAGTTTCAATCCCTCCGGAAGAGACGGTGTAATTGACCATTCTGAAACAGAACCGGTGTATGATGGAACATTTTCGGCGATTACAAGATTTTTTGTATAAACCGCAGAAGTCTTTGTATAGGTCAGACCCGCCGGTGAATTATCTGCAGATGAACCTCCCCCGCCGCCTCCGCCGCATGAGATTATTCCAAAAAAAATTATAATTATCGATAAATTAATAATAAAATGTCTCATAAATAGATCCTAATTTCAATTAATCAAGCGGGTTATCAATTGAAATTGTATGATAATTTAAAAGAGTCAAACACTTTTTTATCACAATCATGTTATGCTTTAAGAATCTATTAGAGTATTGATCTGAATAATAGCCTTTTTGGCAGAGGATGCAATAATGAAAGATATATCAAGCAGTTAACTAATCTATTCGTTAACTGCTATAATACTTAGTAAATCAGAAGCTGAAAGTGTACGTTTCAAATGTAACGAGAAATGTATCGTGGGGAACATTGTAGCAATATAAGACAAATAAGGACAGTTGCAATCCGCAGAAAGAAAAGTCTTCCGTATAACGATGCAGAAAAATCCTGATGAATATTATACTATATTTAAATATACTTCTTTCTTCGCAGTTCTGTAAGTAATAAACTGGTTTCCCGTCAATGCCGACTCAGGGATCTCTATACTGACAGTACTTTTCCCCTCTGCTTCACTTATCTTCATATCCTGTTTCGAAACTGTCATTAGAAGATAACCTTTTTTCAATGTGGACTTGAGGTCAGTGGAGTCGGACAATCCGTTATAGGTTATAACATGTCTTAATGCATATTTTTTTGTAAGGAGCATCTTCTGTGCGATAATTATCCGTTTATCAGTAACTCTGACGATGCAGTTTGTGAAAACTACTGATCGGCCGGATCCGCCCTGTTCCACTCTTACAGAGCTCTCTTCAGATAATATCTTTTCTCCTGTTAACAGCGGGAGTTTATCAAGTGTGGAGTTCCGGTAAAGAACAGCTATTGCAATAAGAGCCGCACAAAAAATAACAAAAACTATCAGATTAACAGACATAAATTTATTCCTTATAAAACCGGTTTTTTTACTACTCCGTTACAGATTTGTATTAAACTATAATATCTGAAGAAAAATACAAGATTAATATCTTACAGATAATCCCGGTGATTATTCATAAACCGGAAATAAAATTATTCTCCATTGCACCTCCGGCGCTACGGAAGCAGAGTTTTGCTGGTTTTTGACCTGTCTCAAACCACGCCAAAGGCGGTGAGATAATAAAAAAAACTCTTGCCGGGTATAAGGGGCGGCAGCCCCTTAAGAAAGCCCCTGCAGGGGACCTTGCTGCCGCATATAGTGCTGCAGCCCTTAATTTTCTTATAAGTTACTAATTCTGAATTATTTAAAAAAAATTGTAGTATCAAAAAAAAGTTATTGTGTATAAAATGCTATTTTCGTGTTTAATAAAAAATCAGTAATAGTTCATAAACTACTTTATAGCAGAAAACGCACTATTAGCCCCGCCGTAGGCGGCGGGGATATATAACTGTTTATTTTACACTAAAATATATGTTAAAGAATTAACATTAATAAAATTAGAACCTGATAAAACTGTCCATTAAAAGCGGAGGATTAAAAATGATATCCAACCTGTATGAATTTTATAAGACAACCTGTGACAAATTCTCGGAGAAAATTCTCTTTGATAATAAAATAACTTATAATGAAGCGCTGAAACTCGCTGAACAGAGAGCTGCCTTTCTCCAGTCCGAAGGTTTTAAAAAGGGAGACGTAATTGCCCTTCTTGCAGTAAGCAACGCGGAGTGGGTAATAACCTACATGGCCATCAATTGCATGGGAGGAATTGTACTTCCACTTGATGTAAATCTTCCGAAAGAAGTCTTCCCTGCCATGATTAAAAGACTCAAAACAAAGGCTGTCTTTATCTCTGCTGAATTTAAAGGATATATAAAGGGACTGAAGAACTACCCTGTTTCATTAGATAAAAGCCTTGAAAAAAAGAAAAAGTTTAAACCGGTAAAAATTTCAGCAGATGATCCTGCGACATATATATATACTTCCGGCACTACGGGTACACCTAAAATAGTAACATTGACACATAAAAATATCTTCAGCACATCTGAAAATGTCGCGGAAAGAGCTAAAATGTGTACAGATGATGTTTTTCTCTGTATTCTTCCTCTTTATCATGTTTACGCTCTCCTCGCATGTTTTGCCGGTCCATTCGCTCATGGAGCTTCTTTTAATTATCTCACTTCACTTAAAGGTCCTGACATTATGAAGAGTTTAGCTGAGAATCCCGTCACTGTATTTCCCGCTGCGCCGCTTTTATGGGAGATGATAATGGACGGAATAATAAATAAAGTGAAGGGGGAGTCTGATTTCAAATACCGGCTCTTTAAGTTTTTTCTCGATTACGGCGTAGTAATGAGAAAAATCGGCCTATCCTTTCTGCCTGATAAAATCTTCGATCCGCTGCATGAAATGTTTGGACGTAACCACAGATTTTTTGTCAGCGGAGGCGCTCCGTTAAAGGATAAATACAGAAAGTATTACAAGAGTATGGGATTTAAGGTCCTCGAAGGTTATGGTCTGACTGAAACTACAGGCCCTATAACACTTCCCGACCCCGATAATAATTATATCGGTTCAGTAGGCCCCACCATCCCGGGAAATGAATCTAAAATTAAGAACATTAACGATGAGGGAATCGGCGAAGTCTGGCTTAGAGGTGATTCAGTAATGCCCGGGTACTTCGGCAATGAAGAAGCTAATAAAGAAGTGTTTGATACTGACGGGTTTTTTAATACCGGAGATCTCGGCAGAAAAGATAAACATGGGAATATTTATCTCACAGGAAGAGTAAAAAATGTTATAGTACTCTCTTCGGGAAAAAATGTCTACCCCGAGGAGCTGGAATCCTTTTACAAGCAGTCTGAAGCGATTGAGGAGATTGCTGTTTTTGCACGTAATGTAAATGGTTCGGATAAAGTATATGCTGTAATTGTCCCGGTGGTCAAAACCGAAAAGAGCTACGGAATAGTTAAAAATGAACTCAGCAGACTTAATAAGGGACTCCCTTCATACAAAACTGTAAATGATTTTGCCATCTCATTTGATAAACTGCCGGTTAACTCCGCGAGAAAAATAGTCTACAGGGATATTATTAAGCTTCTCGAAAAAGGCGTCTTTATGGAGAGCGATAATGACAAGGCTGTTTTACAGGATGTGTTAACGGGTCAGAGCCCCGTAGAAATTGAAACTATTAATATTGTTAAAAAGAAACTTAAAACAGATAAGATATACGCCAGACAGTCACTTTCCGATTATGGAGTTGATTCTCTGGGACTGGTTGATCTCATTGTCCACCTTGAAGAAAAACTTCATATTTCAATAGACAGTGAAAAGATTAAAAGAATCCAGACTATGGATGCGATGCTTGCATATATCACATCTCTCGAAAAAAGCAGCGGCGGTAATATCGCTGACAGGTTATTTAAAAGCGAGATTACTGAAAAGAAACTCCTGTTTTTCAACCCGATTCTCTATTTCTGGATCGGAATTATTAAATTTGCATTCAAATATATATGGAAAGTTGAAATTATAAACAGGGAGAAACTTGATATTAAAAATAACATCATTCTGGCTAACCATACATCATACTTCGATATCCCGATGCTGGTTCATGCTTTCACTGTAAATAATATTAAAAATACTTATGCCATAGGGAAAGAGGAAGTATCAGATATCAAGTATGTCTTCCCCGGAATGCCTGTGATCTGGGCGGATTATGAAAAGAATACAAATGAGGTTTTCAAGAAGAGCTCGGATCTTCTGCGTCAGGATAAATCCATTCTGATTTTTCCTGAAGGTAAAAGAACAGATAACGGTTTAATGCAGGAATTTAAACTTGGCGCAGCGTATCTTGCTAAAAATACCAGCCGTTCAATCATCCCTATAACAATAAATGGCGCCTATGACATCTGGCCGTCATCAAACATAACACCGGGTTTGTTCCGTAAGGGGAAAGCAAAACTTGTGATCCACGACAAAATCAACCCGGCAGATTACAAAACTGTAGAAAGTCTCAATGCTAAAATAAAACAGGTAATTAAAAGCGGACTTGATCCGGATGTGAATAAAGAAATAGTATAACCGTAAATCATTGCCGGTTATCTTAAAAATAGTTTTACAGTCAGAAAATTCATTGGTATAAATGATTATATGGCTGTAAAACTGCTACAAAATAAATCCTGCAACCTTTGACTGAAGATCTTCTGCCTGACCCGACATTTCTTCACTAGCGGAAGCAGTCTCCTCAACCAGGGCGGCATTCTTCTGGGTCAACATGTCCATATCAGTCACGGCAATATTGATCTGCTCAATCCCTCTTCTTTGCTCATCACTTGCCGCGGCCATTTCAGCTACAATATTACTTACATGTTTTACGGATTCAATTATCTCTTTTAAAGCCTCCCCGCTCTTATTAACAAGTTCAGTACCGCTTCCGATTTTATCGACTGAATCTTTTATCAGCATGCTGATCTCTTTTGCCGCAGTTCCGGTACGCCGGGCCAGATTCCGGACTTCACCTGCTACTACAGCAAATCCTTTTCCCTGATCCCCGGCTCTTGCGGCTTCTACTGCAGCATTTAACGCAAGAAGATTGGTCTGAAAAGCTATTTCATTTATCATCGAAATTATATCCGCAATTTTTCTGCTTGATTCGTTTATTTCTCCTATTGATTTTACCGCCTCTTCAACTATCTGTCCCCCTTTTTGGGCCAGCTCAAGCGATTTACCGGAAATTCTGCTAGCTTCAGCCGCGTTGAGGGAACTCTGCTGTATATTGGCATTTGCCTCTTCTATCGTGGCCGCGATCTCTTCAAGAGAAGAAGCCTGATCAGATGTTCTTTGAGAAAGATTCATATTATCCGAACATATCTGATCTGATGAAGATGCAACAAGTTTTGAGGCTTTAATTATTTCAGAAATTGTTTTCCGGACCTCCTCACTCAGTTTCTGAAAAGCAGCTCCAAGCTGTCCTATCTCATCATCCCTGTTAAGCAAAATATCAGGAACATCCCTGCTCATATCAAGTTTAGCCATCAGCCCGGCATGATTAACAGCTGCTATCACAGGTTCTGATATTCCTGTCCCGGCAAAGTAAGCGAGTATTGCTCCGGTACACATAATTACTACAGCAATTATTCCCATAATAAATCTTAATCGGTAAACTCCTCTTAAAAATTCCTGATGTTCAACTGCAACACTTATTGACCAGCCATCGGTATTTTCAACAGGAGAGAAAGACGCGACAATGTCCTGATTGTTAAAGAAATAATATGCTGTGCCTTTCTCCCCCTTAATCATACGCTCAAATGCTTCAGCAAGCGGGACTAATTTCACATCTTTCTTTGATTCTGTTATAGGGTTAAATTCCTTCAGGACAAGATCATAATTTTTATGCCCGATTATAGTTCCATATTTATTAACAACATATGCATAACCGCTCTTTCCGTATTTTACATCCTTCACCAGATTAGATATTTCTCCCCCGTCACGGACGCCGTAAAACACGCCTTTAATTACACCATCCCTTTTCAGAGGGACTGCCACGATAACTGTGGGTTTTCCGGTTACTCTGCTGATAATTACATCTGAATATGCGGATTTGCCGGAGATTGCAGTTTTAAAATATTCCCTGTCAGAGAGTTGTGCTTTTGAACTCTCTCTGTCAAAACGGACAGCATTCCCATCAGCATCTGCTAAAGCAAAAGCCAGGAAACCCAGTCGGTCCGCCTCTTTCTGGAGGTTTGATACTTTTTCAGCCCAGGGTGTATTATCTGTAACTATCCTTCTTGAAGATATCGTTTCCACCAGCGCAATCTGTTTCTCCATATTAGCCTGAAAAACACGATTAATCTCTTCACTTAACCTAAGCATACTACTGCCTGACTCTTCGAGAATAATAGATTTTGACTGATAATAACATAAAATACCGAAAATTGCAGACAGAGTGAATATACAAGACACTATAACCAAAGCAAGTTTAACTTTAATTGATTTCATAACCACCTTCATGTATATATCTCCACAGGTGAAAAAATAAAACACGGCATATATAAATATATACAACAATACAATAATTGAGCTTTAAATCAAATTTTTGCAGCAAACAAGTGGTTTTTTATTTAAACAACTGTCTGCCGGAATAATTTCCCCGGTTAAAGTCAAAAAATTCCGGCAACAGAATATAGTTTAATTCTGATGAATTTAATGATTCGGGGATTCAGTTTTCTGCAATACTTTCGACATAAAGAATATTATCTTTTAACTCACCCCTGACGTTAACTGAAACGCTATTTGTTTTTTTTGTTTTTTTCAGAAGATTTTTAGCAAGGTCTATTCCTCTTTTATCAAACCTGAAGAATGAAAACTTCCCGTCACTCCCCTTTATAAAAAGACCATATCCTGACATCGCGGATGGAAGTGATTTCATATTCACTACTTTGTGTTTTTCAGGATTAGTATGCAGATCCAGGCCATCAGCAGTCTTTCCGTTATTTAATTCCGCGCTCATTACATCTGAAAGATATCCGGAATATTGTGTTAAGTTATTTTTTGAAACCGACTCCGAGTTTTCAGCTGCGGATAATGTAAACCCATACGCAGAAACAAAGAAAAATGTGAAAAATATAATTATCATTTTCATAATCCTACTCCCTGTCAAAACTTTAATTCTCAATATTTTCCTGCAATTTAATGCGGGTCAGATCATAATCAATATTCTAATAAATAATTACTTTCGTCAATTAAATTCAATATATAACATTCTTCTAAGTAAGCGTCGGGCTTTCAAATAGCGCATGTTGAATAATAACACCTTGGTTTATAATATTTTTATAACACAATAATAAAGTCTTCCTGTTAAGAAATATATCAGTTATTAAAATTTTTAAAATTAAAAATATGGAGGAAGGATGAAAAAAATCTGCAATGCCGTCATTTTGTCTCTGCTTACGCTTACTATACTTTTAACAGGATGCTTTGATGCAGCAATTGTCACTGCTGTTGATAAAATTCCAAATGCCGGGAATTCTATAGCTACAGAGAGCGGACGGGTATTTGTAACATGTACCGGCAGCGTATTCGAAAAAAGAAAGAACAATAAACCCGGCAGTGATTTTGAATATGATAATGTAACAATTCTTCATGAATCGGGAGAATTTCTCGGTATTGCCGGATATAAGGGAATTATTTATACTGCCCTGATGAAGAATATTTTTAAAAGTTACCTTCTAAGCTACAATCTGACAACGGGTGAAAAAAATGTCGTTTACAGATTCATAATGAAGGTTCAAGCAGCATAGGAAACATACTGGTATATTTTTATCTGCCATAAATAATTGCACAACACGCTCCATCCGTTATAACTGCGTAAATCCCTCCCGGGGGAGTTTTACAAAAAAGTTGACAGATTCCCCCTCTCATAAACCAACTACATTTTCAGAATTACAGCGTTTTTACGTCTGTCATTTCGAAGAAACGATAGCGGCTGAACAGTCCGGCAGGAGAATGTATCAATGAACTCTCTTTACGATTTTTATAAATCAAGTAGTAATAAATACAGCAGCAGAATACTTTTTTCAACCGGGATGACCTACGGTGAAGCATTAAATCTTTCAGAAGCCAGAGGAGCATTTCTTCAGAAAGAGGGTTTGAAAAAAGGTGATGTAATAGCTCTTCTTTCAGTTAACTCTATCGAATTCTGTATTACCTTTATGGCGATAACTTCAATAGGCTGTATTGTTCTTCCGCTGGATCCGAACATTTACCGGGAAAAATACCAGGATATGCTGAAACAGGTAAAATGCAGAACTGTTTTTACTACTGACGATTTCAGATCCTGTTTTAAAAGAATAAAAATATATTCAACTTCTCTTACTGAAAAGCCAGGGAAAAGTATCCGTTTTAAACAGCCGGATATAAAAGAGAATGATATCTCTTCCATGTTCTACACTTCCGGCACAACCGGCGAACCCAAGATTGTACAGCTCACTCATGCAAATATCTTTAAAACAGCTTATGCCAACGCTGAGTTCTGCAGGACCACAACAGATGATATGATCCTCTGTATTCTGCCGCTGTTTCACGCATATGCGCTGATAGCAGCATTCATGGGCCCGATTGCTCACGGCAGCTCCATCTGCATTCAGCCGTCACTGAAAGGTCCCGATATAATGAAAAGTCTCTCGGAAAATCCTGTTACCATGTTCCCGGCAGTTCCTCTTATGTGGGAGATGATTATGGATGGAATTATCAATAAAGTTAAAATCTCCTCAAAAGCAAAATACGGAATATTCAGGTTCTTTTTAAAGTACGGCGGAATTTTCAGAAAAACCGGCCTTTCGGTTCTCCCCGATATAGTATTCTCACAAATCCATGATGCATTCGGTCACAGGATGAGAATTATGATAAGCGGAGGTGCTCCTCTTAAAAAAATCTATGCCCGGTATTACAGCAATATGGGATTTAATCTCATCGAAGGATATGGCCTTTCAGAGAGTACCGGTCCTGTCACAGTGAGCAGTGATAAAAAAAAAATCAGAGGTTCAATCGGGAAGCCGCTGAACGGTAACAGTGTTAAACTTGCAGATATTAACAGCGAAGGTGTCGGGGAAATATGCCTTAATGGTAACGCCGTTATGCCGGGATATTACAACAACAAAAAGATGAATGCTGAAGTATTTGACAGTGAAGGTTTTTTCCATACCGGTGATCTCGGCAGGGTGGATAAAGCCGGGAATATCTTTATCACAGGACGCTCAAAAAATGTTGTAGTTCTTCCCTCCGGGAAAAATGTCTACCCTGAAGAGCTTGAAGGTTTTTACAGGGAATCGGAACTTATCTCCGAGATTGCGGTATTCGGTGTAACTGAGAATAATGAAGAATCGGTTTTCGCAGTAATTGTCCCTGTAATAAAAAACAGTTCCAGCTTTAATACAATAAGAACAGAGCTGGAAAAAATGAACAGCGGACTTCCGTCATATAAAACGGTAAACCGGTTTGCATTGTCTTTTGATACTCTTCCTATCAATAGCACCAGAAAAATACTTTATGACAAAGTACGTGAGAATCTTAAAAAAGGGATCTATATAAGAAGCGAAAGCGGCCGCGCTGTACTTCAGAACATGCTTACAACGCAGACCCCCGAAGAGGAACATATTCTTTCAATATTGAAAAAACGTTTTAATAAACAGAATATCTACGCAAGAGAAACTTTTGCCGATATGGGAGTCGATTCACTGGGACTCGTGGATTTAACGGTTTATCTTGAGGAAAAACTTTCTCTGTCAATTGACATCGCTAGAATGAAACAGATTCAGTCTATGGATGAGCTCCTTATATACATTGCCGGTCTTGATAAAACTGCAGGTGATTCCATCACTAAGCGGATTTTCAATAGTGAAATTACGGAGAAACCCTACCTGGTATTCAATCCCCTGCTTGAAATTCTTATTCTTCTATTTAAAATGATCAGTATCACTGTATGGAAATTTAAAATCATCAACAAGGAAAGGCTTGATTTTGACGGGACAATTATCACTGCAAACCATACATCTTTCATGGATATTATATGGGTCTCCATTGCAATACCGGCAAAATACAGAAAACGGGTTTATGTAGCCGGCAATAAACGGTTTTCATTTTTGAAATATATTTTTCCCCTGATTCCGGTAATATGGATCGATGAACACAATACAGTTGAAGTGTTGAAAAAAAGCGCGGATATTCTTAGACAGGGGAGATCTCTGGTTATTTTCCCTGAAGGGGGAAGATCCTCCAATGGACAGATGGTTGAGTTTAAAACCGGAGCTGCGTACCTTGCAAAACATTTATCAAAAAAAATTATCCCTCTTGCAATTAACGGCGCATTCGACATCTGGCCAAAACAGGACCTCTTTCCTGCGTTCACCGGCGGAATGAAGGGATCTATAATAGCAGGAGAACCGGTCAACCCGGATAATTTTAAAGACACGGAAAGTTTAAATATATTTATAAAGAAAAGTATAGCTGATAACATTAAGGACATTAACTGTACGGGGTGGCATAGTCAATCAATATGACTGACAAGGGCCTAAGCCCCATGCGCTGAGCCGGTATAATTATTCCGTAACTTTTACCGCAGATATGGCTATCTTTGACGAAATTCCGCGCGAAATATTAACTTTATCATCAACTGAGATAGGTTCACAATATTCATCGTCAATACGGATTTCATTCCTTTCCATGAAAAATATGTTATACTTTCTCTTTCTTATTACTTCAGTTTTGATCTTGTCAACTCTTCCGCATATAACCTGAACTCTTTTTGAATCTATATCTGAACCCAGCTGCCACACAGTGTTAAATCGCGACATTATCATAGGGATAGTGAATGCTCCCACAACCGCAAGAAAAATTCCAATATTCATGGCATTGGTAGCATGGGCAATGTAAGCTATAATGAGCATAACAATAACTATTGCATCAGCCGCAATAAATGCGCTCCCTGTATATTTATAATGTTTTATCTTATTCTTAAATCTATGTATAACCATATCTTTATCTTTATCTTCTACTATCTCAATATATTTATTCATATTCTGCTTTCCTCCGGAAATTATAGTTCATACAATATTATTTCATTAAAATCCGTTAGAGTGTAAAGTCCGATAGAAATAAAAGCGGATTTAACAATGCTTTAAACAAAGCATCTTACACAGCAAAAAGATTAGAAATGAATATTGAAGTACACATACAAAATATTACACTTAAGCATATATATATCAAGATTTTTTTAATTAAAAAATAAATAATCTTTATAATTGTTTAATACCGCATCTGGAAATAATAAACCGTCAGGGAGAAAAAAATATTAATGGACATTATCTGAAATATTTTCAACAACTGTTGAACAATATACTATGTCTTTAGTTATTCAGAAAAAGACGTTTAATGGAGAACCGGATGGATCTTGAAGAAAAACTTATAGCACTTGAAACTAAAATTGCATATTTTGAAAATTATATAAATGAACTCAACGAGGTTGTAATAACCCAGGGTAAAAGCATAAAGAAACTTGAGCTGGAAGCTGATGATCTGCGGAAGCAGATTCAGTCAGGGAAAGACAATCTACCCGAAAATGAGAAACCCCCTCACTACTGATAAAGCCTGCTGTGCAGCAACTCCGTCATTACAGGTCATTAACCGTATTAAACAGAATTCCCGTCATTTTACAAGGATACAAATAATATGTGGTTAGAAAAGCATAGAACCGCCACCCGGAATTAAATCCAGATGGCGGAGAATTATAATGCTGAACTTTAAGAAGTTATTTCTGATTACGGGCAGATTCAATCCTTCTTTTGATTGAAGGATGACTGTAAAGAAAAAATTCAACAACAGGATGAGGTTCCTTATCTGCAAGATTAATCTCGGCGAGCTTCTCCATTGTACTTATAAAAGAATCGAGGTCAGAGGTAATCTTAAGGGCATACTTATCCGCCTGGAACTCATATTTTCTCGATATAAAATTTGTTACCGGCATCATTATAAGCCCTGATAGCGTGAGATAAAAAACCAGAGCAGGAAGCGCGGCAAGATCATAAACATTCTGAAATCCCATACTTTTTATTGTAATGGAGTGCAGTACGCTGCATATATAAAATGATGCAAATATAACAACAGTACTGAACATTATATTTTTTACAATATGACGGTGTTTGTAGTGCCCCGCCTCATGTGCAAACACAATGGCAATTTCATCAGGGGTAAATTTCTCCAGTAAAGTATCGCTGAGAATTATTCTTTTACTTCTGCCAAGCCCGGTGAATCCGGCATTGGCTTTCTTTGTATCCTTGCTCATATTAAAACTGAAAATTCCGGTAATTTTAATATTTACTTCAGAAAGTATTTTTTCAAGCTTCTCTTTGATTTCGCCGTCTTCAAGTTTTGTGAACTTATAGAATAACGGGAAAATTACAACCGGAGCGATCCTTGCAAAGAATACTGAAACAGCAAATATAAAACCTGCGAAGTAGAGCCACCACTTGTCGCCCATGCTGCGGATTAGAAAATAGAACACAAGAGATACCGGAACCCCGATAACTATACTCAGCGCGGAGGATTTAACCCTCTCCCAAACCCATTTAAGAAAAGTCTGATTTGAAAGACCGAATTTATGCTCAACAATAAAACTTCCGTAAAAATCAAACGGCAGTCCTATTACCGAAAATCCGAGTCCGATTATGAGCATGAATACAAGAAAGTTTACATATATATTTCCTGTAACGGACGCTGTATGTGCAATAAATACCGATACACCTGAAAAAGCAAGTACTGCAATAAGCAGCAGATCTATAACCAGATCAATTATTGATAATCTTAATTTTATCCTGTTATAAAGTTTTTCGTTAGAAATTTTTTCCATCATTTTATCCTTTTAAATTTAATAGCATAGTATTCTTTTATTGTAACTCATAAAAAACTTCAAGCCCCTGCGGGGAGCTTTTTAAGGTGCTGCCGCCCCTTATTCCCTGCAAAGTTTCTTTTTATTATATCACCGCCATTGGCGGTGTTTGAGACTTCTCAAAAACCATTGGTAAAATTGCTCCCCGCTGCCTTCGGCTGCGGTGAGAATAGAGCATTTTTTGCTATAAAAAAGTCTAAAAAATATTGCTGTATTGAGTTACTGAAAATGCTCAATAATTTTCAACCATTAAAACATTTTTTTCTATTTGAGTCTGTTCCTGTAATCCTCAAGTTTAACAAATGTGTATCCCTGTTCTTTAAGCAGAATGAGACATTTTTTCAATGCCGGGAACAGATTCTTACCCGGCCTGTTCATATGCCCGATAATTACTGACCCGTTTTTGATTCCTGACATTATTCTCTTTTCTATCCGTTCAGGTTTGAAACCTGCCGCATCACCTGTAACTATGGAAAAATTCATTGGAATATATTTTAAATCATATATTATCTTCACGGCAACATCATCAAAATATGCGGTTCCCGGGCGATAGAATAAAGGTTTTCTTCCTGTAATTTTCTCAATTTTCAAAGCGTTAAGTTCAATTTCATCAACAAGTTCACCGGGATTTTTAGCTCCGCGCCTTCTGTAAATTTTTGCTCCGCTTACCGATGCAGGTTTGTGATTAAGCCCGTGATTCTCAATTTCAAAAAGCGGATCTGCTGCAAGTTCTTTCACAATTTCAGGATTTGCATCAATCCAGAGGCCGGTCATAAAGAGTGATGCCGGAATTTTATTTTCACGGAGAAAATCTATAAGTTCACGGTCATAGCCGCTCCCCTTTTTTCCTCCGCAGGCATCAAGTGTTATGGCTGCAATTTTTTCATCAGTTTCAATTTTTACTTTTACGCCGGGTACCCACTGCGAAAATATTTTCGGTTTCGACTTAGAATACCGGTTAACTATATCTTCACGGAGATTTCTGTACCTGTCTGTTGTATTTATATCCCCGTAAGAGAACGCGGTTAGAGAAAACAGCAGAATCAGGATTATACAAAATATATTTATTTTCATTATAAATTTCCGGTTATCTCATAATTTGTTTAACTTGATCTGCACCATGTTTCGAAATCCGATTCCCTCCCCCTTTATGGCCGCTCAATTGCATCCGTGCAACCGCGGCACTAGGGTATCCATGACTGTCGGGGCGAAGAAATATAACTTGTTATACAGTCCCATTTTCAAAACAGATTCATAAATAGCTTTATCTTTAGCAAGAGAAAAATTAATCCGGACAGCAGCGGGAGAGTTCCGGAAGCTACATCTCTTTCAGTTTTATACTCCATAAAAAATTATACAATGCTTCAAGAGATTTAAATCCGTCTGAAAGTATTGTTGATATCTTTCCATTAAAAATCTCGTCCCCGATATCCTCTGTCTTCATTAAATACAGATTTTTTTTCTGATACCACTCCTGAAGTGAGTCCGAAAGTCCGTTTTCAAGCCTTCTTTTATAAGCCTCACCCTCAACTGTAAATATCGCTTTTTTTGATATGGAATTTACAATTTTAAGGAACTCATCCTCACGCTTAACCATCTCTGACCTGAACAGGTCCATGGTGCTTTTACCAGCATTGTAGAAACCCATTCCATACCTGTACGAATCGGGCATAAGCTCAAAGAAAAAGGCCGGCGCCTCCATCCATTCCTTTTGCGGTCTTTTGTAAGAAATCCATACATTACTCCTGTATGGAGATTTGTCATTTGAAAATCTTATATCACGATTTATCCTCGATATAATTTTTTCCGGGCGCAGCTCAAAACCGGGATCAATTTTACTCATTGGTTCCATCAGAGCATGGCCAAGTTCCAGAAACGGGGCATAAACAACTGACTTATACCGCTCCCGATTCTGCTCGAACCATGGCCTGTTGTTATTGAGAAGCAGATCATTAAAAAAATTCAGGGTTTCATGAGTGAATCCGTTAAAGCTGTTTTTTTTCATTTTGTTCCTCTTAAATTTTACTCCAAACTTATCCTCTCCTGTGACAAATCCATTTACGGAACATCGGGGAAATACCAGGTGAGGAATACCCGGTCAATTAACTGTAAAACAGACCATGATGCAGTACCTGATATCAGCGGAGCAGCAGCCGGGAGCAGTTCTTTATAATCCCCGTCCCTGCGCCGCAAGTTACTGAAAAAACCCGCCATAGACACATCTGTTTAAAGAAATATCAATAAGAGTTTTAGGCAAGAAAAAACCGGTAATGGATAGAAATATTTGCCATTTAAATACTGCTGTTTTATTTTCCATGGTTGACAGAAACAGTTTAATTGTAAAGTATACAATCTATTCATTAAAACATAATTATATGCTAAAGAGATTGCCGGGAACTATCCATGGAGATTATTATGAAGATATTAAAAAATGTTATTCATTATTTCCGATAACGGAAATAAAGCTGATGTTAAACTTGAAATTGAAAATTCCTGCAGTGTCACAATGATTAAGAAAATTTTTGAAACACATTTACACAGAAAATGGAACGTTTATTTTGATAACGGGTTAATCCATCAGATTGAATTCAATCTTAATGGTACAAACAGTTGAACTATTTAAAACAAAACAGTCCCATTTGAATCATAATATTATATTTCTGTTTTACTACTATCCCATGATCTAAGGGATATTGTAAAGTTAGTGGATTTTTTTATATTCATTTTGTTATATAATTGTTATATAAATTTCATAACCATCGGAAAATATTCTAAAATTTGATACAATATATTCTCTGGGGATTAAATTTATATAAAGGAGTAAATAAAATTAAATCAGTTTTATTACTTGAAATGGTTTTTTTAAAACGGCATTAATCAAATTGTAATACTACCTGATTAATGCCGTTTTCATATCTGCCGAACTGATTCCGGATAATAATATTTTCGAAAATGCTTCATAAAAAACATAAAGATAAACATAAAAAGGCGTGAATAACGCCTTTTTATGTTTGACTCAAATTTTTCTTCCTAGTTGCCCGGCCATGGGAAGACATAGTTTTTGTTAGGATAATTATACCAGTCAGCATTAGTCTGCCCTTTTGAACTTATCCAGTTCTGATAATTAGGATATGAACGATAGATGCTGCTGCTGAATCCGTATTTATAAGAAAATGTACTGTTGTTTTCATACGGCCAGTTCCAGTTATCAGGAACAAGAAGACCCCATACAAATCCGCTGCTGTCTTTTGTTACTACACCATTAACTCCGCCGTAAGTTGTATTAACAAATGGCAGGTGCACTTCATTTTTGCCGCCATTAACCCCGTTACAAATAATAAACGGATCATACGGCATAGCAGCAACATTCGATCTTGCAACCGGTGTACTGAATTTCAATGTATATGTTACAGGTGCAATGCTCTGATATGTTTCACCCATCATAGCATTCTCCCTTGAACCGTTATATGTTTTCTTACCCGTGCTATCTGTGTATGTGAAGCTGTCTGTTCCAAGTGCCGTCCTGATATTAGGTACAAGGATTATTCTATTGCCATAGATATTGATCCCGATTATACTGTTATATCCGGCTCCCGACGCAAGAAGTTTTGTGCTTACAACAATCTGCTGAAGATTATTGCTGCTGTCGATAGTCTCTGTAATGGTCAGCCTCACAACAACATCGTTGAAGTCCGCATCACCCTCTGACGGATAATTATCCTCAAAAGCGAGAGTGTAGACTCCTGTGACCGTTTGCGGTGTTACAGGAACATTATTGGGAGTTCCGTCCGGTGTCATTGCTATGTTTTTTGCATAAGCAACGAGCTGGCCGATATTCGATACTTTATTTGCAATATCAACATATCCGCTATGAGTTACATCTACTGTTGCAGTTGTGCTTGCAGCTGTGACTGTTGCGGTAAAGAGTGAGGTGCCGGAGCTGTTTGTGAATCCGCCCCAAGTGGTTTTACCGCTGCCATCAACAAAACTTATTTGAGCCTGCGGTATCGCTGATCCGGTTGACTGATCAAAAACCATGATATTCATCTGAATATTTGTAACTGTTGAGAAATCAAAGTTGGGACTCGGATTTGTTATCAAAGCCGTATATCCTGTCAAATTTCCATTGGCTGCAGTCAGAGTATATGTAATCCCGTTTCCAGCCGGATCAGTATAAAGGAAATTGATTGTTACCGGATCTGTAAATGAACTTGATGTAACGATATTGCCTGACAATGATGCGATACTTGCGTTTATGACTGTACCTTTCGCATCAGTAACTGACAGGTTCGTGATTTTTGAAGATTGAGAAAAGATAATAGATCCGGTCGCAATCTGAATAACATTATTACCATTATAAGTCATATATCCATCAGTCAGCTGAAGCAAAATGTTTCCTGGAATAACTGATGTTACATTACCTGTCGCATCAGTTGATATAACATAAGTGCTGCCGTCCACTATCGCTTTAATACTATATGGCCCGGCAGGGGTAACATTACTCAGAATTATATCTCCGCTGTCCGGATTAACAGATATATTTGCATTAGAGAGCGTTATAGAGCCGTTACCTGCAGTTGCTGAAACAATCCCCACGTAAGGAGCCAATGTCCAGCCGATACCGTTATTTGAGGTAAGAGACAGATTGTAACCGTCTGCTGATATGCTGCCGTTGCTGGTATTTAGAATGACCCTGCTTCCGTTTTGTATGACACCTGTAATAGTCCCGTAATTATCTGCGGTAATATCAATAATCTGACCGCCCGCTGTTTCAACAGTTGCGTGGTAAGATGCTGACCCGTTACCGGCAAAAACCATGTCCCCCGTTACCGGATCCACCGAATAACTGATGATATTATTATCAGCATCTTTCACAGTCATCTCCCGGACGGACTGGTCAAGTTTATATACATTGCCGGTTGCTGAAGATAAAGTAATGTTTGTATTGCTATCAAGGGTCACCTTTCCGCTATCAAGGTTAAGAACCATCGTGTCACCTTTCGGATAGCTGATAGATGTGTTCACTACCACGGATTTTGTGTTCCCTGCCTGAGTTACTGCTGCAATTATAACATATACCCTGCTGTCAGTTGTGATTGTAACAGTGTATGTACCGGTTATAGAAAGCTTATGCGGCATGATTGTTATATTACCGGAGTTATCTACCGAATAAGCGACTGCTTTCCCGGTTTCGTCTGTGACCAGAACAGCAGAGCTGCCTGAATATTGTCCGGGACTCAGTTTTTCACCGTTTATTTCCATAAATCCATCTGAATCGGTCTGAAGAATAAGCGCCAGATTATCTGTTGCTGACATACTGCCTGTAACGACATGACCCGTAAAATCTGTTTTAAATGTAATGCTTTTGCCGTCCTGCGTTGCTATTGTTAAGTCATAATACGGAGACGTAACTGCACCATTATAAAACAGATTCCCGGTTATCGGATCAACTGATACACTGACACTGTTTGATGTGCTTTCCGGAATTACTGTTATACTGTTGATTTCATCTGAATCAAGCGAATAACCGCCTGATGAATCAGCTGCGGAAACCTGTATCTGATCATTACTTGTATCTATAACCAGAAAGCCTTTATTCAGCACAAGCAGCATAGTAGTGGAGGTAATGCTTCCCGGATTTCCGGAAGCATCAGTGCTGAATTTATATGTAATCCCGCCTAATGTAATAGACTCATTAAATGGACCATTCACAACTCCATTATATATTAAATTCCCGGAAATTGGATCAACTGTAAATCCGATGCTATTACCGGAATTTGAGCTGCTGGTTATAACACAGGCTGATACCTGCGGATTCAAGACATACCCGCCTGTTCCGATTACTGAAATTTGTGCTGCACCTGTACCAAGCGTGCCATTATTCAGAATCAGCAGCATGGTTTTTGCACTTACAGCCCCTATACCGCCTTCCCCGTTAGAGGTAAATGTATATGTTTTCCCGTCAGTTGTTGTGATAGTAATATTGTAAGGACCGTCAACATTTCCTAAATAAACAAGATTACCTGTTGTCTGATCAATCTGTAAATTTTTATTATCTATGCTAGAATTAGCTGATGTAACTATAATCGAAGAAATTAATGAAGATACTGTATACGAACCATTTGAAGATGAAGCAACAGGAAGGCTGATTGCATTTCCATTGCTGTCAGCACTGTTCAGAATACCATTATTGAATGCCGTGATGAGTGATTTTTCCGTAACAGTACCTGAAACAATCTGACCGCCTTTAGTAGTGAAGTTATAAACAGTTCCATCGGATAATGTAATAATAACATTATAGGAATCTGATGCTGTGCCGTTATAAACGATATTACCGGATGCCTTATCAACTAATATGGATGATGATATGTTGTTTCCGCCTGAATCTTTCACTGACAGACTCAGAATTGATGAATCCTGGCTGTAAACTCCCCCCGCAATCGACGTCACTGTCACAGTGTTGCCGTTTAACTGGATCTGGCCTGTATTCAGCGCAAGAACTAAAGGATATACGGACTGCGCCTGCATGCTGCCCGGGTTAATCTGACCGTTTGAACTTGTAGTAAAAGTATATGTATCTCCGCTTGTTACCACGGTCACAGTGTATGGGCCCGTGTATGTATCTATGCCATTGGTATAGTTATACACAAGGTTGCCTGTCGCCGGATCTATTGTATAGTTTACTGTCTGACCATTGGAGTCTGTAACAGTTATAACAGAGGACGGGTTCTGGACATACCCGCTTCCGCTGTTCGTGCTTATGGCTATGCTGCTGCTGGTACCGTTTGCCGTCTCTGTAAAACTGCCGTTATTCAGTACCGCCATGGATGCTGACTCACTTGGATACCCTGTCACTTTGCCGTACTGATCTGTGATGAAGGTATAGGTAGTCCCGTTGGCAGCTGTAATTACCACTGTATACGGCCCCACGGCTGTTCCATTGTATATTATATCCCCTGTTACCGGATCTATTACCGCATTGAATGTACTGCCTTTGCTGTCAGTTGCTGATATACTCTTTATGTTTGAATCCGCAACATACGAAGTTGTCCCGTCAGCTCCGGTCTTCACGTCTGATACAGTGAGGGAAGCGCCGCTTATTGAAATCACTCCGGCTGCTGCATCAGCTATTATGCTGCTGCCGGAAGGATAACTTATAGAAGAGGTTACTGTCGCTTCAGCGTCCGATACTGTTATTACCAGAACATATATCCTGTTATTTGCCGTAATGGTTACAGTGTAGGTCCCATCCACTATGGCACTTGCCGGTACTATAATAATATCGCCATTAGAATCAACCTTGTTTGTTATTGCAGCTGTTGCTCCAGTTGAAGTCACTTCTTTTATTTTGATAGCTGTTGAGCTTCCGTTAACTGAAACCGGCATATATGCGGCGATAGGGATCAACTCTCCATTCACTGCAAGATAACCATTCTCTGCCTGCAGCATGACAACATCCATATGCTTTTCTGAGATATCTCCTGTTATATTCCCATTTGAATCTGTCTGGAATGAATATATCTCCCCATTACTCGCTATTGTAATGTTATAATAATCGCCGGACTGAACAGCAAGACCATTATATTGAATATTTCCGGATTGTGAATCAACCAGCGGCGTTATCGACACACCACTGTTGTTATCTGTTACAACAATACTTGTAACTGCAGGAACCAGACTGTATAAACCGTTTGCGGCAGCTGACACGTTCAATGTAATACCTGATGAAGATAACACTCCGGCATTCAATACAATGACGGTGGCATAATTAAGCTGTGTCTTCACAGTGTTTGAATCATATGTACCGCTGCCGTTAGTTGTTAACGTATATGTATCTGCTGCTGTAACAACTGTAATCGTAAACGGGCCTGTAACTGATGTTGTCCCGATGTAAACGATATTACCTGTTGATGGATCAATAGAATATGGTACATTATTTCCTGATTTATCAACGACAGTAACTGTCACTGCAGGATTAGAAACGTAATTTCCGGAATTCTGGACATCAACCTGTACAGATGTTCCATTTAGACTTATCACACCACCGGAAATATTGAGTATCGGCATTGTAATTGTCACAGCACTGGTGATTTTCCCGCTGCCATTAGTAGTGAAGTTATAAACAGTTCCATCGGATAATGTAATAATAACATTATAGGAATCTGATGCTGTGCCGTTATAAACGATATTACCGGATGCCTTATCAACTAATATGGATGATGATATGTTGTTTCCGCCTGAATCTTTCACTGACAGACTCAGAATTGATGAATCCTGGCTGTAAACTCCCCCCGCAATCGACGTCACTGTCACAGTGTTGCCGTTTAACTGGATCTGGCCTGTATTCAGCGCAAGAACTAAAGGATATACGGACTGCGCCTGCATGCTGCCCGGGTTAATCTGACCGTTTGAACTTGTAGTAAAAGTATATGTATCTCCGCTTGTTACCACGGTCACAGTGTATGGGCCCGTGTATGTATCTATGCCATTGGTATAGTTATACACAAGGTTGCCTGTCGCCGGATCTATTGTATAGTTTACTGTCTGACCATTGGAGTCTGTAACAGTTATAACAGAGGACGGGTTCTGGACATACCCGCTTCCGCTGTTCGTGCTTATGGCTATGCTGCTGCTGGTACCGTTTGCCGTCTCTGTAAAACTGCCGTTATTCAGTACCGCCATGGATGCTGACTCACTTGGATACCCTGTCACTTTGCCGTACTGATCTGTGATGAAAGTATAGGTAGTCCCGTTAGCAGCTGTAATTACCACTGTATACGGTCCCACGGCTGTTCCATTGTATATTATATCCCCTGTTACCGGATCTATTACTGCATTGAATGTACTGCCTTTGCTGTCAGTTGCTGATATACTCTTTATGTTTGAATCCGCGACATACGAAGTTGTCCCGTCAGCTCCGGTCTTCACGTCTGATACAGTGAGGGAAGTGCCGCTTATTGAAATCACTCCGGCTGTTGCATCAGCTATTATGCTGCTGCCGGAAGGATAACTTATAGCGGTAACGACCTTAGGATTATTATTCCCGTTAGAATCAGCCGTTACATCAACAACTATTACATAATAACGGCTGCCGGCATTGATTGTAACTGTATACTCGCCTGTGACACTGTTGTTAACAGGTATTATTGTAATATTACCTTCATTATCTACATTGCTTATAAGTACATTCCCATTACCATCAATTGCGCTGACTTTAGATGAAGAGGCAGTAATATAATTATCAATACTCAGTTTCTCACCATTAATATTCAAATATCCATTGTTTGCCTGGATAATCATTATCTGTGCCGGCGGAGTTGTAACTTTAACATCCCCTACAATATTACCGGAGCTGTCAGTTTTAAAAGTATATGTAGTATCACCGATTGTAATCACATCTGTGTAAGATCCGCTCCCGGGATTGCTTGTAATTATATTGCCGGTTACCGGATCTATTGCTGAAGATATTATTGTATTAGTATTATTATCTGTTATTATAACCGTGGTTTTAGTGTTCAGGAAATATTTCCCGTTTGTATCTTCCGAGCTGACCGATACGTATGTCCCGTTGACATTAAGATTCCCGTTAGTAAGGACAACTAAGGTAGAAGTAGTGACTGTATTTCCACCCGTATTGCTGTTAGAGTGTTGTTTTACAACAATCTCTCCTGATACATTGCCGCTGATATCAGTTTTAAAAGTATATGTTGTACCATCAGATGTTGTGATTATAACTGAGTAAGGAGCTTTGCATGAACTGAGATATATAATATTACCTGTTTTCGGATCGGCCATTACTGTTAATGAGTGAGCGTTAGCATCCTGAACTGAAAAGCTGATACCGGCGTTTTTACCGTAGTTTCCGCTTGTATCTTTTGAACTGACAGGCAATACAGAGGTTCCATTGACATCCAGATTTCCGTTGTTAAGTTTGACTATTATCGAAGTATTTACATCAGGAGTATTATTTCCATTATCAATAATAACAGCAGGTGTATTTATAGAGTTAGAGCTGCTGCCGCATGATATAATAATTAATGAAAATACTGCTAAAAAAAATATTAATACCTGTGAATTTTTCCTGAACATTTGACTACTCCTTGTCTGTAAATTGTAAATACCACAATAACTATCTTAAAACAGTTATCTCCTTCCGGATTGTTAATCCATTCAATTTATATCTATTTTTTTGCAGTTGGATCAGGTCCAATAATTACTTTTGGAGCTTTTCCATTATTACTATTGCTATCACTACTGCAGGAACTGATGATGAATCCCATTGATACTGCTAAAATTATAATTGTTAACGAACTTTTCTTAAGCATAATAAATCTCCTTTAGATAAAAAAGTATATCATAATCAATATTATAACAATGCAGTAAAAGTGTCAACAAAAAAAACCCAACAGGGCTTTTTTTTAAAGCTCTACATTTAAAAAAAAACGTCAAAATAATTTTAAGCTGGCTGCTTCCTGGTTTGAAATTAAAGGAATAGACTATGACCTTTTAAGTTTACGCGGGTGTAAATAGAAGCCTGAAAATAAAAAAAGATAAAATATAGGATTTATACCGTGAAGATGGATATTTTTCAAGAGATGATTTAAAACGTAAATTTGAAAATTGTGACCATAAGCTCAAAGCATTGACCCGGCATTACAAATCAATAATTGCCGGTGAAGTAAACATAACATGGAAAAACCATTCAGTTCCTTTATGGGGGAAGAAATTAAATCTATAAAAAAAATGGACGTTTCCGAAAATTCGAAAACGTCCACGTATGCAGGCCACGAAGGACTCGAACCTTCAACAGCCGGTTTTGGAGACCGGTGCTCTACCAATTGAACTAGTGACCTATTTTATGACACAGAATATCGCCGTATAAAAAACGTCAAGTATTTTTAACCCCTGCGATTTCCAAAACAGGTTTTAGAAATCGCAGGGCAGTGCGCCCTGCGTGGCATTAAAGGGGCTCCGCCCCTTAGACCCCGTAAAAAAATGGATTACATAACCTGTACTAGACACAATAGATGTATTCAAGGAAATAACGCCGGATACAATTTATGCAGTAAGAAGCCTAGTAATACTTTCCATTACCCTCATCAAACTGAAATTTGAGATTCTCTTCGCAGCCCTCCAGATCTTCAAGCTGACACGGGTAATACCCGTCAAAACATGCCGTACAGAATTTCTGCGTTGGAATGTCCACCGCTTCTATTAGCGTATCTATAGTCATGTAGCTTATGGAATCAACTCTCAGATATTTGCGGATCTCATCAATTGTATGGGTCGCTGCAATCAGCTCGCTGTGTGTAGGTATATCAATTCCATAATAACATGGAAATTTTGTCGGAGGAGCGGATATCCTCACGTGTACTTCCTTTGCTCCGGCATTCCTGAACATTTTGATAATCTTACGCATCGTAGTCCCGCGCATAATCGAATCGTCAACAACGACAACCCTTTTATCTTTTACTACAGACGCGACAACATTAAATTTAAGTTTTACACCAAGATCACGGATCTTCTGTGACGGTTCAATAAATGTTCTGCCTATATAGTGACTTCTTATCATGGCAAGCTCAAATGGTATGCCGGACTCCTTTGAGTATCCAAGCGCGGCACAGTTTGATGAGTCCGGTATCGGAACAACGATGTCCGCTTCAACGGGAGACTGTTTTGCAAGCATTCTTCCGAGTTTTATTCTCATGTCGTAAACGGACTCCCCGAAAATTCTGCTGTCGGGACGGGAGAAGTATATATATTCAAAAATACACAAAGATTCGTCCTGTTTTTCAAAAGGGAAAAATGATCTTATCCCTGCAGCAGTTATCTCAATAAGCTCACCCGGTTTTACATCCCGCTCGTATGTCGCGCCGATTATATCAAAGGCGCATGTTTCGGATGCTACAACCCAGCTGTCCTCCAGTTTACCAAGACTTAACGGTCTGAACCCGTGCGGGTCACGAACAGCGAAAAGCCTGTCCCTGTTCATGACAAGCAGCGAATACGCGCCTTTTATCTGTATCAATGAAAATACGAGAGCATCCATTATGTCTTCTTTTCCGGATCTCGCCATAAGATGAACAATTACTTCTGAATCTATTGTTGTCTGAAAAATATGACCTTTCGCTTCCAGTTCATGTCTTACAGTACCTGCATTAGTGAGATTGCCATTATGTGACAGAACTATAGGGCCAAGCACGGATGTTGCACGGAAAGGCTGTGCATTCCTGAGATAGGATGAGCCGGTCGTAGAATACCTGTTATGTCCTATTGCCATACATCCGGGCAGATTATCTATATGCTCCTGATTAAAGACATCATTAACCTCGCCCATTCCGGCATACCTGTAGATATGCTCTCCGTCAGAAGATGCAATTCCGGCGGATTCCTGCCCCCTGTGCTGAAGAGAATAGAGTCCAAGATATGTCAGATTTGAGGCGTGAGGGCTGCCGTAAATTCCGAAAATACCGCACTCCTCTTTAGGTCTGTAATTCTCATCATCTAATACTGATAAATCTTTAAGGTTCATATTCCATCCATCGTTAAAACATTATATTTCCAGACATTCCCGGATACGTATATTGTAAAGTAAAAAAATCCTTTTTTAAACCGGTTCCCCTTAAACGCCGTCCGGCGGAAGATCCGCCTTGAAATTTATATTTTTAAACATTCTGAAGGGATCGTCATAATACCCGATCTCCTCCTCGTTTACTGCACGGATATTATATCCTTCATAAAATCCGCCCATCCTGTAATCTTTCAGTTCTATCTTCTTTTTTATACCATCGGCGCAGTTTTTTGAATAGATCGCATGCAGTGGCTGATACCTGCCTTTAAGCTCCGGTACTATAATATCGTAAAAATCAGGAATTTCCGTCATGTACCTGATAAATTCTGTATTTAAAAACGGCATGTCGCAGGGGAAGATAAAAACCCTCTCCAGGTCAAGGGTCTCCACTGCTGTATATATCCCTCCGATAGGTCCGAGCCCGGGAATAATATCCGGTATAATTTTTGCATCAAGGAAGGCGAACTTTTCTCCGCCGGGTGCAATTATATATATCTCGTCAAAAACGGGTTTAACTGCATCGTAGGTATGCTGAATCATAGGTTTACCATTGAACACATGAAGAGATTTGTCGCTTCCGAATCTCCCGCTTGTTCCACCGGCAATGATACAGCACTTTATATTTTCAACACTCATTATTTCCCCTGGAAAAAAAATACCGCTTTAATGGTCACTCCGGATATTACATGGAACGGAATATGTATTGTACACACTAAATATTCAAGGATTTTTCTTTCAATGATACTATAATTATTAAGCTAAAACTGTTTTAAACTCCACCGGAATGACAGCATTATCATGGTGAAAATCATTATTTTTACATGATCGTAATTTATAGTTGCAATCACTTCAATGATAAATATTTTTTTAAAGTGCGAGGTGAGTTTTATGAAACAGCTGATTATATCTGTTACCGGGCGTTCCGGCTCAGGTAAGACAACATTGATTGAAAAACTGATTGTCCACTATAAATCCTCCGGCAAAAAAGTATCTGTTATAAAAAGCATGAGGCATGAGTTCGACACAGACCCTTCCGGAAAAGACACGTTCAGGTACAGGGAATCCGGCGCGTCCGCATCCATAATAACTAATGGCAGAAAGTTCGCGCTGATTTCGGAAATAACTGACGGAGCCGATCCGCTTGATCTTGCGGAGAGATTTTTTTCAGATTCCGATATTGTAATAATAGAAGGATTCAAAGAGGGTAATATTCAGAAAATAGAAGTTATAGGGGATTCGGAAGAGTCTCCTATGTTTGGAGATGATCCGGATATTAAAATTCTTGTCACTGATATATTCTTAGATACAGTACTTCCGGTTTACAGAAGAGATGACATTGAAGGAGTTGCTGCGGAAATAGAAAAAGTTTTATTTTCTTCTCTTAAATTCTAACTTCTAACTTATTCTTACAATAGGATTTCAGCTGCGATCACATCCGTTACGCTCCGGCATCAGTTTCGTAATAATCTTTTATTTTTTCAAAGCTATACGGATACAGCTTAACTAAATTCAACATTCACCACATAGAGCAGATGTTTCGCCCGGCTGAATCCGACATAAAGAAGTTCTGAAGACAGATACCTTTCGCTCTCCTCAAGATCTGCGGGTCGCCTATGGAGCAGGAGAATAACAACATCAGATTCCAAACCTTTGAACCGGTGTATAGTTCTGAATCTTACAGAGTTATTTCTCTTCCCGGCTCCAGTTGATACAAGTGTAAAATTACCCGCTTTATTATCATCTGAAAATATAGAATTCTCAATGTTTCTGTTTGAAAGGAGAACTACTTTTTCCTGTTCAATTCCATGTTTAGATATCAGATCTTCAAGAAGTGAAGCAATATATGCAGATGCACTCTTTCCGTTTTTAAAACTCTTTTCAGAAGGTGTAATTCCGTTTATGTCAGCAGACCGTGAAGTCCCGCCAAGACCTGACTTTTCAACTGCGAAGTTATGAATTTCCTGAGTGTTCCTGAGATTATCCCTGAGTCTGAAAAGATGATTCCCCAGACCCGATTCGACAATAAGCCCGGTTATCGGTAAATTCTTCTGCTTCGTAAATATAGTCTGGTTATCATCATAAAACAGATAAACGACTCTGCTTCGGTATTTATCGAATATAAACTTAAGAGTGTCACACCAGTTTTTGTGAAAATCCTGCCCCTCGTCCACTATCACTGCATCGTATGTGTATTCTTCCAGGTGAGAACTTCCTGATTCAAATGCGGAAGTCACGGCAAGAGGGAGTCTCTCGCTGTAATAATCATCAGCCGGTTTGTCTCCCGGGAGAAGCAATGAAACTATATCAACAAGTAAAGAAGGAATAGAATCTTTATGAGCTCTTATCACACTCTGATAATCCACACCAGAATTAAAATTTCTGAAGCTGTTTATTGCACCATTAACTTTGGAAGAGAGGGCCTTGCCTGTTTCCTTTTTTTCTATCTGAGGTTCACCGTCAATACCAATCGCAATCAGTTCATCAATAAATTTGAAGAACTGATCGTTCGATCCTGCAGCTTCAATCTCTCCAGTAATAAAGTCTCTAACAACACTCAAAGCGAATGAATGAAAAGTCATAACCTCAATATTTTCTTTTTCTTCAAGCCAGTCTCTGACAAAATCATTTACATGCTTGTTGTAGCAGAGAAATAGAACTCTTTTCCCTTCATCGGAGAGCCTCACTGCCTTTTTCATAGCGATCCATGTTTTACCTGTACCTGCTGCACCCTGAAAAGCAATGCGATTCTTATCCTCAAATAGATCAAGGATGTAATCCTGTATCATATCTGTTGAAGCAAGATGTTTTTGCTGTTCCGCAATTATCCTGTTTAAAGACATAGGGAGATGTAGTGAATGGTTGAATATAGACAAAAGATTGGCCTTCTCTTTTGCAGATAGAATTTTTATACCATGCCTGGATTCGTTCTCGCTGAACATATTTTCAACCCGGCTTGCAGGATTCTCCAGTCCGCTCATATCAAATACGTTTGCTTCTGACAGGTCAAGAGTATTGCAGGCCTTATTCCAGTTACCGTCAAAAAAGCAGACTCCCCATAAGTAGATCCCCGGCATTGGCGCAGTGAATTTCTTTTCATAAAATGCTTTTATGGCATACATTGAATTTCTCGCCTGTTCTGCCGGATTTTTTATTTTGTGAACTATTCCTTTACTATCTGTCGATTGCCATGTACGTCCATCAAAATCTATTACACCCCCTTTGACTTCAAGAGCAATAAAACCTTTAAGTTCATGAAAAATAATAAAGTCACATTCCCCATCCCGGCCGTCGTTCCATGTCACCGAGTGAAATATATGGTAGCTGTCATCAAGAGATCGGAGTTTTTCAAACAGCTGTTTTTCCGAGTCAGCGATATCGGGGTTTGATGATATTGATTCAGGATAGAGTTTTGCCATTGGGTTGCTCCATGGTATGTGGTAAATTTATTGTATGATATATATAGACAATACCAGAATTTATCAAGGTGAGGGAGATTATTTTTTTTGCAAAATATACTCATATAACCAGTTGGTTCTCAAGATTACTCCTTAAGAGTTTAATATGAAAATAGTTTGTGATTTTTATTTTATGATAATTCTAAAAAAGATAAGGATGTACACTTACCATATTTACAAATTTTTTGATTTAGTTTCATTTAACCAATCAAGAACAGAATCTACATAGTCATCTTTATACATACGTTGTGGATGATTCAATCTTAAAAAATCACATATTATTACATCCTCTTTATCAAAAAATCTACGATGCCACCATAGGCAATTTTTATTCCCGATCTTAATATTTTTATTAGACAAATCTTCAAATCTTACACAATTTTTTGGTCGAAATGAATCAATAAAATTATCATACTCTTTATATGTGTAAAAAATTACTCGTTTAGGAGACAACAACTCAACTTCTTTCCAAATCACTCCGAGTTTATTAATACAAAAATCCTTAACACTGTTACTAGTAGTGTCATTGGTTGTTCCATTATTGCATTTCACTATATTTGAAAGGGCTATAAATTTCTTTCCTGTCTCATAATCACCATAATATGATTCAATAATTGCATGTGTATATGAATAAAAAGCTCTAACAATTGAGTTTTCTTCTTCCCCATCAATACTTTCTTCTCCAAAATCAGTCGCATCTGTAAAAGAATTAGCAATTACTTCTCCAATGCTTTCTCCTCCTACAGCAGTTTTTCCAACAAAAAAAATTGAATCGCCATCTTCAAATTTTTCTCCGATATAATAAATTGATAAGGGTCGCTCCATATCACCATCTTTATTACATTCATTGCAGATTTCATTGTTTCCGATTGAAATATCTTGGTACATTTTAAAAATTACATTTTTCATAATATTTACTTTCTCCAAATTTTATCAAACCAATTGACGCCAAATGTTTTTGTGTGAACATAAGAGTTAAGACTATCCCCTAATATGATGGTTTTAATGTTACGTTATACTTTTCTAAAAAATAAACACCAGAGATAATAAAACTCAAAAGAGAATATTTTATGGAGTATATGAAAGAGATAGAATAATTTGCATCTGCATTAACATTAGTTCCAATAAAGAAAAAACTTCATTGAAACTAATGTTATATAAACTCAAAATTCATTATGTAAAAAAGATTTTATGAATCTAATTGATGCTTTTTAGAAGGGCTATTTGAACAAGGAAAACCCGCAACGAATTTTTGTCCACAAAATACACAATTAGTACCATTCGATAAAGCTACATGCTTGTTGCTAGGGCTGTTCCGACAGGGAAACCCACCAACGAATTTTTGCCCACAATATTTGCATTTCATTTCTACATTACTCATTCCAATTCCCATCCTTATATAATTTATGTTCTTATACGCAGCTTAAATACAACTTTTATTTTTCTAAAATTTATTTAACTCGATCTCCTAGATAAGTCAAGACATAAAGTTAATCATAATCCTCGCACATGCTAACGTATCAGATAACGCATTATGATGATCGAGCTCAATACCGTAATACTCACATACTGTTTCAAGTCTGTTGTTTTCAAGATCAAGCATATTCCTTGAAAGCTGACATGTGCATCTGTATTCCTGCTTAGGTGCTTTAAGGTCATAATATTCACAGCATGCTTCCATGACTGATCTGTCAAACGGTGCGTTGTGTGCAGCGATAAAATCTATCTTCTTAAAATACTTTTTAATATCAGGCCAGATCTCGTCGAAGGTAGGTTCATTTTTTACATCATCCCATGTGATCCCATGTATATCTGTATGAATAAAATAACTTGTTACCGGCTTTATAAGAAAAGTAACCTGTTCCGTTATCACAAGGTTCTCTACAACTGCAAGCCCAAGTGCACATGCGCTGTCTCTATAATTGTTGGCAGTTTCAAAATCCAGGGCTAAAAATCTGTTATGCATATGTTCTCTTCCTTTTGGAATTTATTTTATGAACAGTATTACAAAAAAAATTCACCAGTGATATCAACTCATTGGTCAGTCATACTTTATAATATCCCCAAAATCAGCAGGATGTCATTACAGTAGAAAATCCTCAGCTGCATCAATAATATCTCCCTTCTTAAAATATTTATAAAATTTGATATTACCTGCACCAGGCCAAATTGAACTCCAATCATCAGTATTAAAATCTATTCTTATAACAGATGATTTTTTCATTGATATTTCACCTGTAGTTCTACTGATGTATGATACAAAATCACTTAATAACGGATTATGCCCCACGATCATAACCGATGAAATTTTTGCAGAAATATTTTTAATCAATGATATAACATCATCTTCAATATTTGAAGAGTATAAAATATTTTCGATAACAATATCTCTTCCAGTATAACCGGATATTCCGGCAATTATATCTGCTGTTGATTTTGCTCTCAAAGCTCCGCTTGTTATAATAAGGTCTGCACGGTATCCGTATTTTATTAGATGTTTAGCCATCTCCGTCACTCTGAGTTCACCTTTCTCTGTAAGTTCACGTGAATAATCAGAGTTAACTCCAATCTCCTTTGCATCTCCATGTCTGAAAAGATATAATATTTTCATTCATTACATTCCGTATTTTTTAGTTATCATCAAATTAATTGTTGATGATTTTAATATCAACTTCATCATCATAATTAATATTCATTCAATAAACAATGCGATTTGTCTTAACATTATCATGCAAAAACATCAATATTTTCACCAGGTAATCCTTTATAATTAAAGTGTTCCGCTCCGGAATAGACATCATATCTTCTTAATTCATGAACAATTGTAATAAACTCATTCCGGTCGAGATGAATTACTTTAGATCGGTCATCATTCTTCTGAATTTTATTTTGTTTTCTTTTATTATTTATCCTGCCAATGTATATACTGCTGCTGGCACTGTTTATTGCATCTATTGCTCCGATCCTGCCTTCCCACATGTATCCCCCATTGCTTTTAAATCATTATGATCATTTGGATGTAAGGGATGTTCAATTATCCCGTATGTTCCTTCTATAGCAACTAAAGCTTTATTATTTGAGAAACTTCCGGCATCTTCAAATATTGGATCTATAATTATTGTTCCATCCATGTTTATAAATCCATATTTATTATTTATTTTCACAACAGCC